>Ga0180220_1001313_pt1 | contig 18838 bp, 16 predicted proteins | sample eDN5th37CBELigBY_FD_151335 | JGI IMG/M metagenome (GOLD analysis project Ga0180220, IMG submission 151335) | Enriched backyard soil microbial communities from Emeryville, California, USA - eDNA 5th pass 37_C BE-Lig BY (version 2) (version 2) | ecosystem: Environmental > Terrestrial > Soil >...
AGAACATCGACCTGGCGCAGCTTCGCGACAATCTCTTCCGGCTTGTGCTTCTTCTGGGGCATTCCAAAGTCCTCTCCAAGGCTCAATAGCCTAACTCAATGAGGACCACTTTTCAGGGGGCAGACCAGGAAGCCTTATCCTGCCTCGCAACAAGCATGAGGCGACCGTCATTGTCGGGCTACTCGACGAGGCACCGACAGCCGTCTTTCTCCGCGATCAGTTCCAATTCCACTATTTCCACACTGCAGGTTCAGAGAACTGGTCAGGTCTGATCATTCCGAATGTGCGTGTTGAGGTCGACGAGTCGACTGCCTTCGATCCAGGACATGGTGGCTCTCCGTTGGGTGCCGTGGTCAGGGCTGCTACCGAGTTGAGCGTCTACGCCAAGATGGAACGATCTTTTGGCCGATCTCGAGCGGTGTCGCTGGTGTCAAACCTGCCACCTACCTACGACGGCGGCGTTGGGTTCACGCGATGGCAGGTCGTCCTTGGAGCAGGCTCGGAGAAGCGGATACTCCTCAAGATCGGCGTTGAGACTGCAGATCAATGAGTCGCAAATTGCTTCTGGATCGAACTGTAGTCCATTTCGACATAGGGAGACGTGAAGCGACAATGGGAAACGGCAAATTCCCATAAGGGATAATCCGTCCAATTCATGGCCGCCGGGATGGCCTGATCCAATGCCTTGAAAGTCATGGGTCGTCGCCTCGAACGCGCCGGATTTGCGGTTCGACATCTTCGAGCGCGATGCGAAGTCGATGGTGCGGTGATATTCGGGTGTCCGGCGCGTATATCCTCATGGCCGCAATTTCTCTTCCAATGTTGCCAGCAGGTCAGCGTGTTTGCGCGGGTTGGATTGCTTCAGCCTGCGAATGTTCTCAAGCTTCCATCTCACGGCGGGCATGTGCTGCAGTGAGGGAAACGGCATGAGGCTCCAGTCGGGTTCTCCAGCCTTCAGGCCGATGAGAAAATCCCGCTCCGTGCGTGTCAGGCTCTTGGGCAACTCCTCGAACGGCCAGATGCGGGTTTCCTCAAGTGCTTCCAGGCCGACTTCATCCCGCGTCATGCCGACAAAGTCATTGCGATAGGTGGCCTCGAGCGGTTGCGGGTTCGGCGTCAGGATTTCGTTGATGGGGCGATTTTGGGCGGCGACATAGGCAACGAATGTCTGGCGTATGTCGGTGGTCAGCCCTTCGTTCCGCCGCAGCAGCAGGCAATCGAACCAGTCGCGCGGGTGCTGGCGGTCCATCGCGGCGACAAGTTTGCTGCAATTGAGTTCCGCAGGCGCCAAGATCGGCAGCCTGAGGGTACGCTTGAATTCGTCCGCCGCCGATGCGCAGAGTTCGGCTGGGCGCGCGGGTAGCAGCGACCGCGGCCGAGCGGGTTGACCTCGACTTTGACCTCGGAAAGACCCCGGCGCACAAACAGCTTGATATCGCCGGTGCCGGTCGATGCTTGCCGCCTGACGGCAAGTCCGCGCCGCTCCAATTCGGTTGCTGCCCGATCCAGTGCCTGAGATATGGCGCCGAGTGCTTCCTCGCGCGGTCGATCTCCGTGAATGTAGACCACGTCGATATCAACCGAGAGCCGGGGCATGTCGCGGTGAAAAAGATTGATGGCCGTGCCGCCCTTCATGGCGAAATCCTCACCCCGAAAAATGAGCAGTGCGACATAGAGCAGAAGCTGCACGGTCTCGAAATAGCGTTTATCCACGGTCAGGTCCTGATCGTGCCGGTTGCGTGGCGGCGTACATAGGGCGTGGCCGATCCAGTGTGGATCCGGGTCATGTCGAGTTCCTCCATGATGGGGAGGGAAGCCTGTTTGGCGAGATTCAGGAAAAGCCGCACCGCCTTGATGCTGCGGCAGCTTTCCAGAATCGGTTGTATTAGCGTCGCGCGCAGGCCGAAGAGGCTTTCGACGAGATGGGTGGCCTCTTCCAGCGTTTGATGTTGCGGAACCCCCCACAGCATTTCCAGCACGGCGCGTTCGGGTTCGGCAACCCGCAAACTTCCCATGTCGCGCCATGGCGCAACGCCCTGGGCATGATCGTCAAAAAGGTGACGCTTCCGCACTGTGAGAGTGAAATGCACCTGCATCCATTCAGGCAGGCGGAACGGGCTTTGGGCGAAAAGTTCGGTATCGGGACGATGGGCAAGATTGTGCTGGTAGCCGTGCCAAGCCAGCGCCGTCCTGCCGCCGATATGGAAAGTGCCCGGCATGGCCGCCAGGGAAAGGAGCAGTTCCGGTTCATCTCCGGCGCGCAGGAACCAGCCGTGCCCAAGCCTGACGAGCCAACCCGCTTGAACGTAATGATAGGCGAGCTGTGCTGACACGCCCTGCTCGGCGAGCCAGGCCGCTGTCAGCGGCTGGCCCGGCCGGGCATGTGTCAGAACCTGCTTCAAAAGTCCGTACTTTTCTAAAGCCATGCTATATATTTGGGCTGAAGTGTTGCTCTGCCTGTTTCAGACATATGCCGATTTATAAAGTGGGGCTTTATAATTCCTCTCTGGATGGGAACAATGAAGCCGTTCCACACCCCGGCGCGCCAGACAGCCAATGCGCGCTTCAGAAAGTCAGCTACTGGGCACACGCGGTACGCATACCTACGCCGCCAGAAGCCGAGAGAAGAATCGGAGCCTGTAGCGTATTTCCGGTAGGTGTGTGGATCGACGGTAGCGGTCCTCCGCTACCATTTTTTAAGTTTTTGATTTTACATGAAAATTGACCGGTTAACAGGCTCGGAAAGCTCCGGGGCCGTACTTGGTTTCATGCCAATATGCGTGGGAATGCCACGGTACGGACTTCCCATCCGGCCGGCCGACGACGGCCGCCGCTTCATGCAGGCCCGCCTTCCGTTGGATTTGTGCCGCCTGTTCCGGAAGGCGGTGCCGCCTACTCCCTGCGATAGGGCATCATCAGCGAGTCGGGCTGGTTGGCCTTGCCCAGAAGGCCCGACATGGCGATCACCGTGAGCAGATAAGGCAGGGCCAGCAGCAATTGCGGCGGCAGGCCGACCTGGAACAGTTGCAACGACAGTTGCAGCGCATCCGCGGCGCCGAACACCAATGCCGCCAGTGCCGCCTTGTACGGGTTCCAGCGGCCGAAAATCACGATGGCGAGCGCGATGAAGCCCTGGCCGGCAATGATCGTTTCGCGGAAAAGGCCGACCTGCGCGAGAATGAGATACGAGCCCGCCGCCCCGGCAGCCGCGCCGGATATCAGCACGCCGACATAGCGCATGGCCGATACGCTGATCCCGGCCGTGCTCGCCGCACGGGGATTTTCCCCGACCGCGCGCAGCCTCAGCCCGAGCTTGGTGCGGTAGAGCACGAAGCCGGCCACGGGCACCAGAAGCATGACGGCATAGAGGAACACCGTATGCCTGAACAGGATGGGCCCAAGCAGCGGAATCTCGGACAGGAACGGTATGGCGATCGGCTCGAACATGACGATTTTCTGCGGCCCCGAAACCCCGCCCATGAAAAGCCGGTAGAAATAGCTCGCCAGGCCGAGCGCCAGAATGTTGAAGATGATGCCGACAACCACCTGGTTCGCCTGCACCGAAACATACATCCAGGCCAGGAACAGGCTGGCGGCAAGGCCGGCCAGCATGGCCGCCAGCAGGCCCATCACCGGGCTTCCGGTCTGCAGCGCGACCAGGTAGCTGGCGACCGCGCCGATCAGCATGGTGCCTTCTATGCCGACATTGAGGATGCCCGAGCGCTCGGCGAAGATCTCGCCCAGGGCCGACAGCAAAAGCGGCCCGGCAAGGCGCACGGCGGCCGCCAGCCAGGCGACGAGAAAGGTGGAGAGGACGAGATCCGATTCCATCTACTTCCTCCCGGCTTCCGTCATGATGACACGACCCGGCCTGCACGGGGTCGAGGGCCATCTGATCGCGTAGTAGCGCAGCAGGTCGCTGGCCAGCACGAAGAGCACGATCAGGCTCTGGACGATGAAGATCACCGAAGCCGGCAACCCCGCCTGCCGCTGCATGGCGTCGGCGCCGACCGACATTCCGGCATAGAGCAGGGCGGCAATCACCGCGCCGAGCGGATGGAGCTTGCCCAGCAGCGCCGTGACGATGCCGATGAAGCCGGTGCCTTCGGACAGGCCGTCGACCAGCCTGTGGTGCACGCCGAGCACCTCGACCATGCCTGCGAGCGATGCCAGCCCGCCGGCCAGCAGGGCGGCGATGATCTGCCGGCTGCCGACATTGATGCCGCCATAGCGCGCCGCCTTCGGGTTCAGCCCGGTCACCACCAGCTCGTAGCCGACACGGCTGCGAAGCAGCAGCAGCCACACCGCAACCGCCGCAACCATGGCGATCAGGATGCCGGCATGGGCCCGCGTTCCCTCCAGGATCATCGGCAGCCACGTTTCCTGCGGCAGGCGCGGGCTGGCCGGCAGCTCGCCCTTCGCCCGCAGCGGTCCCGACACCAGATATTGCACCAGGAAGATGGCGATATAGTTCATCATCAGCGAGGTGATGACCTCGTTGCCGCCGAAACGGCTCTTGAACAGGCCGACGATTCCCGCCCAGACGGCACCCGTCAGCATCGCAACGAGAACGGCCAGCGGCAGGAAGACGGCAAAGGGCAGCGGCCCGATCGCACCACCTTCGGCAACCTGGAGCGAGAACCAGGTGGCGCTGGCGGCCCCGACCAGCAGGCAACCCTCGAAGCCCAGATAGGCAAAGCCGGTACGCCAGGCGCAGATCGTGCCGAGACCGATGAGGATCAGCGGCGCGGCCTTGACCAGCGTGAAGCCGAAGCCGCGCCACGTGGCGAAGCCGGCCTCGAACAGCGCCCCATAGGCCTGGAACGGATTGGCGCCGAAGGGCAGGAACAGAAGCCCGCCGATCACCAGCGCCAGCACCACCGACAGACCGGTCGCAAGCGCCACCGCGGTGAAGGACGCCGCCGGCGTGGTCCGGCGCTCGATCAGTTTCCTCATGATGCTTTCTCCAGATCGGCGTCAGCCTGGCCGGCGCCGGCCATCATCATGCCGATCGAGGCAAGCGAGGCGTCCTTTGCCTCGACGATGCCCATGATGCGGCCCTCATAGATGACGGCGATGCGGTCGGCGAGGTTGAGGATCTCCTCCAGTTCGGCGGAAATCAGCAGGATCGCCTTGCCGGCATCGCGCTGGGCGATGATCTCGCGCCAGACCGCCTCGATCGCGCCGACATCGAGCCCGCGCGTCGGCTGCTCGACGACGATGGCCGCCGGGTCGCGCATCACCTCGCGGCCGAGGATGACCTTTTGCAGATTGCCGCCGGAAAGCTTGCCGGCGATGTAGGCAGGGTTTCGCGGCCGGACATCGAAGCGCTCGATCAGCCCCGAGGCGAACCCGGCGATCTTCTGCTCGTCCATCAGCCCCATTCCGTTGGTGAAGGCACCCTGGCGGCCGAGAATGGCGTTGCGCCCGATCGACAGGTCGGTCAGGGAGCCGACATGGCGCCGGTCGGCGGGCACATAGGCAAGGCCGTGCCGGTGGTGTTCCGCCGGCGATGCGCATGTCAGATCGACATCGCCCAGCAGCACCCTGCCCTGCCGCACCGGCCTGAGGTTCATGATGGCCTCTGCAAGCTCGGACTGGCCGTTTCCGTCGACACCTGCGAGGCCGAGAATCTCGCCCTCGCGCACCGTCAGATCGACACCGGCGACGGCGCTGTGCCCACGATGATCGGCGACATGCAGCCCCTCGATGCGCAGCACGTCCCTGCCCGCCGGCCGCGCGGCCTTGCTGGCCCTCAGCGACACGTCGCGGCCGACCATCAGCCGCGCGAGCTCGTCCTCCGAGCTTTCGGACGTCTTGACGGAGGCCACGACCCGGCCGTCGCGCATGATCGTCACCCGATCGCTGATGGCCATGATTTCCTTGAGCTTGTGGGTGACGATGACGATGGAGCGCCCATCGGCCGCAAGCTCGCGCAGCACACAAAACAGCGCTTCGGTCTCCTGTGGGGTCAGCACCGCCGTGGGCTCGTCGAGAATGAGCAGGCGCGCGTCACGGTAAAGCAGCTTGAGGATTTCGACACGCTGCTGCACGCCCACCGGCAGGTGCTCCACAAGCTGCCAGGGGTCGACCTGAAGGCCATGGCGCTGTGAAAGCTCCTTCAGCCGCACCGCCGCGGCCTTGAGGTCGACCATCGGCCCCTTGCCGGCATCGAGGCCCATCACCACGTTCTCCACCACGGAGAAACGCCGCACCAGCATGAATTCCTGGTGGATCATGCCGATGCCACGGTCGATCGCATCGCGGGTGTGGCGGATGCGCGCCGGCTGGCCCTCGATCAGGATCTCGCCAGAATCCATGGCATACTGGCCATAGACGATCTGCATGAGCGTGCTCTTGCCGGCACCGTTCTCGCCCAGCAAGGCATGAATCTCCCCGCGCCCGACATCGAAGTCGACACGGTCGTTTGCCACCACGGATGCAAATCGCTTGACGATCTGCCGGGCGGTCAGGAACGGCGCCATCTTATCCTCCCTGCAACGGTGCCAGCTTCCCCTCGGCTCTCATGGCCGAAAAGGCCCGCCCGGCCTATAGCCGAACGGGCCTTCGATATCACGGCACGAGCGTGGCCACGTCGATGCGGCCCTCGCCGAGTTCCGTCCACACGGCCTGGAACTTCTGCCAGTTGTCATCCGACACGAGACCGGGATTGTAGTCGCCCATCGATGCCGCCCTGGGCGCCCACATCTCCGTCACCTTCGGCTTCCACTCGACGCCGCCCTGGAAGCTTCCGTCGGCGACCGAGCCGGCCACTTCCTTGACCATCCAGGCCAGGTTCATCACGAAGCTGGTGGCCATCTTGTCGGGTGCCAGTTCGGTCTGGTCCGAATAGCAGCCGATGACCGTCGCGCCGCCGGACACCGCGCCCTGGATGGCGCCGAGACCGGTGACGTTGGCGCCATGCCAGATGACGTCCGCGCCATTGGCGACCATGGTCTCGGCCGCCTCCTTGCCGCGCGCCGCATTCTCATAGTCGCCGGTCACGACGCCGAGGCCCCTGATGGCGGGCATGGCTTTCTCGGCACCGGCGATGAAGCACTTCATCATCCGCTGCTGGGTCGGGTTGTCGCCGCCGCCGACGAAGCCGACGGCCTTGCCATTCTTCGAAATCAGCGCGGCGAGCGTGCCGGCGCCATAGGCGGCGGGGAAATAGGCAAGGTCGATATAGCGCACATTCTCCGGCACCTCGCCCTCGGGCATGAAGGTGGAGGCGAAGAACTTCTGGTCGGGATAGTCCGGCGCGATCTCGATGAAAGCGCTGCCGAATTCGAAGCCATGGCCGATGATGAGATCGTATCCGTCATCGGCGTAGCCCTGAACCACCTGCGGAATCTTCGCCTGGGTGACGTTCTCGGCATAGGCGACCTCGAAATTCCCGGTCTCGCCCAGGGCCGTCAGGCCCTCGTAGGCCGGCTGGGCCCACCCCCCGTCGGTGATGGGCCCGGTCATGATCAGGGCGACGCGGACGGGGTCCGCGGCGGCCGAACGCTTCACGGAACCCGCCAGCCCGAGGGCTGCCGCCGATGCCGTCAATGCGGTGTGCTTGAGAAAATTCCTGCGTGTCAGCATTTCGAACCCCTCTTTTGTTGGTGTTGGCAAGACTGCAGGCTTCCAGCGGCTTCTATCCGGCGCGGCGGGCCAGCAGGTTCTCCTTGAGCGTCTTGAGGAAGGGGATGTCGTCGAGCTGGTCCTGCTGCACCACGTCCCAGGCCACGCCGGTGGGCTGCGGATAGGGCGAGCGGGTCTCGATGACCTCCTTCTCGGTGACGATCCAGTTCAGCGCCGAATCGTGCTTGAGCATGATGATGCGGTCGTCGTCCACCACTTGGGTGGAATGGACGGTGGTGACGATCGGCGTGTCCGGCGAGACCTTGCCCAGTTCGCGGAAGATGCCGAGCTCGAGGTCGGCAAAGCCGCCGCCCTTGCCGGTGCGTCCGCCCTGCCGGGTAACGCCGACGCAGCCGACGATAACCACATCGAGCTCCATCATGTCCTCGAACGCCACCGGCTCGCCATGCTCGACCGCGCCCTGAGACGTCGCGGCCAGCTCGAACTGGACGTTGTTCTTCGCCAGCTTCTCGGGATCGAGCAGCACGAAGGGGAAGCCCTTCACCAGTTCCGGCACCGGCGTGTAGAGCAGCTTGCCGTCATAGAGGGCGCGCAGCCTGGCCGGAATCTGGGGCGGGTCGGGATTGCACTTGACCACCTTGGCCTTCTTCCAGAAGGACAGCTCCGACAGCCGCTTGGCGGCCTCGTCGGCGCCGACGAAATTGGGGATGCGGCTCCACACCGGGCCGACATTGTAGTTGCCGCGCTCAAGCGCCCCCCAGACCTCTTCGCGCAACACGTCCTTGTCGGTGTTGCGGCCGGCCCATCGGCCGAGCTTCTCCGTTTCGCTAACCTGCATGTGAATCTCCTGTTTCCATCGTGTCGAGGCCACGGCCGACGGCCCGAATTGGTCACTGCAGCAACAGGAGAAAGGTGGCACCCCCACCCGCATATCGAAAGTGGCATGCAGCGAAAGAAGTTTATATCGATTCGATTATAGTACTGCGGCCGGACGGGTCGCGAGGGCGCGCGCCACCCCGATGATCTGGTTGCGCAGCCAATTGTTCTCGGGCGCGGCATGGGCCCGCTCATGCCACAGCAGGTAGAACCGCATCTTGCCGAACTCGGTGGGCGCGTCGATGGTGCGGATCGGCAGGAAGGCCGAATAGTGCTGGGCGAAATGGCGGCTGCTGGTGAAGACGAGGTCGGACGACAGCAGCACATAGGGCACGAGGTTGAACTCCGGCACCATCACCCGGATATCGCGTTTCAGCCCCAGTTCCGCCAGCCGCCCGTCGATCGGTCCCGGATCGGCCGAAGACATCGGCACCGGCGCCAGATGCTCCACCTCGAGATACCGGGCCATGGAAAGCGATTGCGCCGCCGCGAGCGGGTGCTGCTCGCCCATCAGGCAGACGATGTCGTCGGCCATGAGATGCACGGTCTTCAGGTTCTGCGGCGGGCTCGGCCAATTGCCGATGACGGCATCGAGCTCGCCCCGCTCCAGCGCCGCCGCATAGTCGTAGCCCTGCTCGATGGAGCGGATGGTCAGCCGGATTCCCGGCGCGGCCGTCCGCATCTGCGCGATCAGCCGGGGCAGGAAGAACGCCTCCATGCAATCGGCGGAGGCGATGTGAAAGGTCCCGCTCGCTTCGGCCGGCACGAAGGTCCTGGCCGGGCTGACGACCTGCTCGATACCGGCAAGCACGGCGCGGATGGGCTCGACCATGCTTCTCGCCCTTTCGGTGGGCACCAGCTTCGCGCCGCTGCGCACCAGCAGCGGGTCACCGACCAGTTCGCGCAGGCGCTTGAGCACCAGGCTGACATAGGGCTGCGACTGGTTCAGGATCTCGGCCGTGCGGGTGACGCTGCACTCCTCGATCAGCGTCAGCAGAATGCGCAATTGCCGGGCGTCGATTTGCTTGTCTTCGGACTTGAGCACGCGGGTCTCCGAAAGCCTGGCGATCTAAATGACACTCCCGCCAGGTCATGGCAATGCGAAGCGCACTCGTATCACCAACCCGCATGGACCCTGCCTAAGCAGCCTGCAAGACAGGACCGCCTGCGGCATCACCGTGGAGGCAATGCCGCAGGCATGGGTCGAAGGTCTGGCGTCACCGCTGATAGGCGAGTTCCGGTACGTCCAGCGGCCGGATCAGCATCGCCGAAACCATCGAGACCAGCGCCGCGAACACGACATAGCCCGCCAGCAGCCAGGGCGTGCCGTCTCCGAAGTCGATCAGGTAGGTCGCGATGATCGGCGTGATGCCGCTCGCGAAGATTCCCGAGAACTGGTAGACGAAGGAAATGCCCGTATAGCGGACCTTCACGTCGAACAGGTCCGAAAACAGGGCCGCCTCCGGGCCGTAGCACATGGCATAGATGATGCCGAACGGCACGACCAGCGCCAGCCCGATCCACAGCAGGTTGCCGCTGCCCATCATCATGAAGGCCGGGAAGGTCACCAGCGCCAGAAGCAGGCTGCCGATGGCATAGGTCTTCGGCCGTCCCCAGTGGTCCGACAACTTGCCGAAGACCGGGATCGACACGACCATGACGATTGCCGACAGGCACACCAGCACCAGCGCGGTGGTGCGCTCGACATTCGCGTATTTCGACAGGTAGACGATGGAGAACACCGCGAAGACGTTGAAGAACACGCCGTCGATATAGCGCGCGCCCATGCCCAGCAGGATGTTCCTGGGATATTTGCGGATCATCTCGGCAAAGGGGATCTTGACCTCCTCCTGCTCCTCCTTGACGGCGGCGAAGGCGGGTGTCTCGGTCACCTTGAGACGGATGTAGAGCCCCACGACGATGAGCACGATGGAGCCGACGAAGGCGACGCGCCATCCCCAGGCCATGAAGGCTTCGTTGGGCAGCAGGCTGAGAAGCGCCACGACGCCCGACGACAGGCACAGGCCGAGCGCCAGGCCGATCTGCGGGATCGAGGCATAGTAGCCGCGCTTGTTTTCCGGCGCGAACTCATAGGCCATCAGCACGGCGCCGCCCCATTCCCCGCCGATGCCGATGCCCTGCGCGATGCGCAGGATGAGCAGGGCTATGGGTGCGGCGACCCCGATCTGCGCGTAGGTCGGAAGCAGGCCGATCAGGACCGTCGCGACGCCCATGATGAGGATGGTGAGGACCAGCATCTGCTTGCGCCCTATCCTGTCCCCGAAATGGCCGAAGACCACGCCACCGAGCGGCCGGGCGACGAAGCCCACGGCAAAGGTCGCATAAGCCAGGACGGTCGAAACCAACGGGTCGGTGGTCGGAAAATAGAGCTGGTTGAATACGATGCCGGCAACGACGCCGTACAGGAAGAAGTCGTACCACTCGATGGTCGCACCGATCAGCGACGCGAATACGACTCGCCTTACTTCCTTTTCACTTTCGGTTCTTTGTTTCTTGATCATGGCTCTCCTCCCATTGGCCAGAAACCTATTCCTTGAGAAATTCGGGCAATCTCTCCCCGATCATGATTGCCGGCAGGTTGGTGTTGCCGGACACGATGCGCGGCATGACCGAGCAATCGGCGATCCATAAATTGCCGATCCCGCGCACCTTCAGGTCGGGGCCGACCACCGCGAGCGGGTCGTCCTCGCGCCCCATGCGGCAGGTGCTGGTAGGATGGAATATCGTGGCGCCGTTGCCGCGCGCGAATTCGAGGATGTCCTCATCGCTCTGGGCTGACGGGCCGGGCAGTTCCTCGCCCTCTATCAGTCCTTTCAGCGGATCGGTCGCGGCGATCCGGCGGGCGAGCCGTATCGCCGCCACGGCCGCCTTCCGGTCGTTTTCCTCGGACAGGTAATTCGGGTGGATATGAGGCTGGTCGCCCGGATCCGCCGAAGCCAGCCGTATCTGCCCCCGGCTTTCGGGGCGCAACTGGCATACGGACATGGTGAAGCCTGAAAACGGATGGACCTTGCCGCCGGCCATGTCGGCCGAAAGCGTGGCGACATGGAACTGGACATCGGGACGATCCGACCCCGGCGTCACGCTGGTAAACAGGGCGCCTTGGTTGATGCCGACCGCAAGCGGGCCGGAGCGCGACAACAGCCACTGCAAGCCGATCTTTATCTTGCCCGGAAGGCTGTTGAGATCGTCATTGGTGGTGATGGGCCGGTTGCAGCGGAAGATCAGCCGGAACTGCAGGTGATCCTGCAAATTGGCGCCCACGCCGGGCATGTCGGCCAGGACATCGATGCCGTGCTCCTTCAGATGCGCAGCGGGGCCGAGACCGGAAAGCATCATCAGGTGCGGGGTATGGACGGCCCCCGCCGACAGGATCACGCCTTTTCGCGCATCCATGCGAAGCGTCTTGCCGTCGCGGCGATACTCGATGCCCTCGGCGCGGCGACCCGCAAAGCGGATGCGGGTCACCCTTGCGTCGGTCACCACGGTGAGGTTGGCGCGCCCGCGCGCCTGGCGCAGGTATCCGACCGCGGCGCTGCTGCGCAGGCCGTTTTGCGTGGTGAGATGATAATAGCCGGCTCCCTGCTGGTCCGGCCCGTTGAAATCACTGTTGCGGGGAATGCCCAGATTGCCCGCCGACGAGATGAAGGCATCGATCAACGGATGACGGCGGCGGATGGGATCGACACGGATCGGCCCGGACTTGCCGTGGTAGTCCGGATTGACGTCGTCCGTGAACGTCTCCGACTTGCGGAACCATGGCAGCACCTCGCGGTAGCTCCACTGCTCCCCGCCATATTCGGTCCACTCGTCGTAGTCCTGTGCCTGCCCGCGAATGGCGATCAGGCCGTTGATGGACGAGCAGCCGCCAAGAACCTTGCCGCGCGGCCAATAGATCGGGCGGCCGTTCATGTTCGGGTCGGGCTGCGTGTAGAGCTTCCAGTTGACGCGCTCGTCCCACATGGTCTTGCCGTAACCCAGCGGGAGATGGATCCAGGGACTTGTGTCCCGCGGGCCGGCCTCGATCAGGGCCACGCGGAACCTGCCGTTTTCGGAAAGCCGCGCTGCGACCGCACAGCCTGCCGAACCGGCACCGATCACGATGTAGTCGTATTGCGCTTCGCTCAATTCAATTTCCTCCCGCCGCCAAAAAGCCGGCAAAGAGGCATTGCGTGTCAAAACTTTATGAGTTCATTTGTCTCACTGATTGAGATCATAAGAAAAATATGCAGGAATTTTTCATCGAGATTGTTTGCAGTCTCACTGGATGAGACAAGGAGGCACCATGAACGCGCAGGCCGATCTCTCCAGTTCCGCCATCACCCGCAGCCTCAACATCATCGAACTGATCGGCCTGGCGGACCGTCCGGTCACCTTGCCGGAGCTGGCCGGGCACATCGACATGCCCAAGGCCACATTGCATCGCCTGTGCCAGAGGCTGGTGGACGAGGGATTCCTGTTCCGCGAGCCCGACGGACGCCACTATTCGGTCGGGCCGCGCCTGTTCCGCATGGGCCTCAGCATCGTGCGGCTGGGGGTCGGAACCCAGCGGCACGCGATCCTCCAGCAGGTCGTGGACATCACGGGAGAGACCTGCAATTTCGTGACGCGAACCGGCACCGAAGCGATCTACCTGGCCCGCGTCGAGGCCAACTGGCCGCTGCGCGTGCATCTGGAGGTGGGCTCCAGGGTTCCCCTGCACTGCACGGCAAGCGGCAAGCTGTTGCTGGCCCACATGGACGAACAGCAGCGCCAGAAGCTTCTGTCGCTCGTGACTTTCGAGCGGTACACCCCGACCACCCTGACCGCGCCCGAGGCGCTGGAGTCGGAATTCGCCACCATCCTGCGCAACGGTTACAGCACCGACCGGGAGGAGTTCATGGTCGGGCTCATCGCCATCGCGGTGCCGGTCCTGGACCGCAACGGACGGGTCGTGGCCTCCCTCGCCTGCCATGCTCCCAAGGCCCGGATGAGCCTTGAGAAGGCAAAGCGCTACATACCCGTGTTGCAGGCAGCCTCGCGAAAGCTGTCCCAGACCTTCTGAACCGTTTCCGGGGCTATGGCGCGATGCCGCGACAGGAGCGTCAGCGCAGCCCGGCGGTCACCAGGGCGCTGGCGCCGGAGAGATCGCCCAGCTTCTCGCCTGCTTCGATACGGCCACGGTTGCGGTTGGCCCGCGCCTGACGGGCAGCGCCTTCCTCGAGCACCTGCGACGCCTCGTCCGGCGGCAGAACCAGCACGCCGCAATTGTCGAGCATCACCACATCGCCGGGCAATACCGGCACACCGCCGCACGATACCGGCTTGTTGAGGCTGCCGCCAAGGTCGTTGAGCCTTGTGGTGATCCCCGAAATGCCGGTGCAGAACACCGGCAGGCCCACCTCGACGATCTCTTCGGCGTCGGTGCACGGGCCATCGAGAACGACGGCGACGGCACCCGCCACTTTCGCGGCGAAGGCCACGCCACCGCCCAGGCAGGCGTGGCGGGTGTCTCCCAGACGGTCGATGACCAGCACATCGCCCGGTCTGACAACAGCCAGGGCATGGTGCAGAAGCGTCGAATCCGTGGCGGGAATCGCCACGGTGATGGCGGTGCCGACAAGCGTGTGCTCCAGCGGCGCAAGGGGGCGCAGGCGATGGCTGACGAAACCACGATGGCGAAAATGGCCGATGGTGGCGACCTCCACCGCCCCCAGCCCCTCGACAAGGGCCTGGTCGATACGGTTCGGCTCGGCGCCGATATGGTACTTCTGCATGGGCTGGTTCCTTTATTCGCCCGCCGGGAGCGGAGGGGTGTCCGGGGCATTCTGCCAGTCGCGTCCCGGAACGGCCGCCAGCAGCGCGCGGGTATAGGGCTCGCGCGGCTCGGCGAAAAGCGTGGCGGGCTCTGCCTCCTCGATCACCTTTCCCTGCCGCATCACGGCGATCCGGTCGCAGACCCGCGAGGCGACCCGCAGGTCGTGCGTGATGAACAGCATGCCGAACTTCAGCCGCTCCTGCATCCTCGCCAGCAGGTCGAGTATCTGCGCCTGCACGGAAACATCGAGCGCCGAGACGCTTTCATCTGCGATCAGCAATTCGGGCTCCACCGCGAGCGCACGCGCGATGCAGATCCGCTGCCGCTGGCCGCCGGAGAATTCATGCGGAAAGCGGTTGGCGGCAGACCGGTCGAGGCCCACGGCTTCCAGCAGGTCGAGCGCCCGTTCGCGCGCCTTGCCGGCGGACAGGCCGTGGATCATCGGCCCCTCGGCGATGGCGGAGCCCACTGCCTGACGGGGATCGAGCGCGGTATAGGGGTCCTGGAACACGATCTGCACGCGGCGGCGGGCCGCGCGCAGCGCCGCGCCCTTCAGTCCTGTAAACTCGCCGCCCGAGATGATCACATCGCCGCTGTCCGGTTCGATCAGGCGGATGACGCATTGCGCCAACGTGGATTTGCCCGAGCCGCTTTCGCCGACCAGCCCCACCGTCTCGCCGCGGCGGATGGTAAGGTCGACATTGTCCACCGCCCGCACTTCGCGCGCGGCGCCGAGGATGCTGCGGGTGCTGAACAGCTTGTCGATACCGGTGGCTTTCAGCACGGCCTCGCCGAGGCCGGGGCGCGACCGCCTCGGCTCCAGCTTGGGCACGGCCGCCAGAAGCTGCCTGGTGTATTCGGCTTGCGGATTGGCCAGCACCTCCCCCGCCGGGCCGATCTCGACCAGCCTGCCATGGCGCATGACGGCCACCCGGTCGGCGATCTCGGCCACGACGCCGAAGTCGTGGGTGATGAACAGGATGCCGGTGCCGTGCTTTTCGCGCAGGTCCAGCATCAGCTTCAGGATCTGCGCCTGCGTGGTCACGTCCAGGGCGGTGGTCGGCTCGTCGGCGATCAGCAGCGCCGGGTCAAGCGCGAGGGCCGAGGCGATCATCACCCGCTGGCACTGGCCGCCCGAAAGCTGGTGCGGATAGGCGTTGAAGATCTCCTGCGGGTTCGGCAGGCGTACCTCGTGGAACAGATCGATCACCCGCTTCCTGATTTCCGCGGCGGGAAGATCCGTATGGAGACGGAACGTCTCCGACACCTGTTCGCCGACCCTGTAGATCGGGTTGAGGGCCGCGATGGGCTCCTGGAAGATCATCGCCAGCCGGCTGCCCGCCATCTTGAGACGCACCGAATTCGGCAAGGTCAGGAGGTCGTCGCCCTCGAACAGAACCTGCCCGCGCGCAGGCGGCAGATTGGGCGGAAGAAGGCCCATCGTCGCCATTGCGGTCAACGACTTGCCCGATCCGGTCTCGCCCACGATGCAGAGGATCTCGCTCTTCGCCAGCGTGAGCGACAGGTCCTCCACCGCATAGGGCCGGTCCGAGCCTTCCGGCAACGGCACGAACAGGTTGCGGATGACCAGCAGCGGCGCGCTCATTCCACCACCTCGCCAAGCGGGAGGGCAAAGGGCTGGCGCGGATCGCACCGGCGCATGTGACCGACGAAGCGGGCGACGAAACCGGTGACGTGATCGAAGATGCGCGCCCCGGCTTCGGCAGAGGCCAGCAGGGCATCGCCGGCCAGCATCCCGTCGGCATTCACCTCGTGCGCGTCGAGCGGCAGGTTCACATGCGCGCCTTCGAACTTCACGCCGGCGACGGAGGCTCCGGGCAGGCCGAAAGCCGTGGCCGCGGTCGAAGGACGGATCAGGTCGGCGCGCATCTTTTCGGGATAGAGATAAAGGCCCAGCGACGTCAGCGGATCGGCGCCATGCCCCCGGGCTCGAGCCGCGTCGGGGCCATGGATATCCGACCAGAGGCTGTCGGGGATCGAGCGCCACAGGTCGATCGAGGCCACCGCCACGCCGCGCTCACGGCGGACCTTGCGCTGCACCTGGTCGATGAGGGTGGAATTCGTGGTGTGGCCGTTCAGGATCACAAGCCTTTCGATGCCGTGGTCGAGGAACGCGCCGAGCATGTCCTCGACCAGCGCGGTGAAGGTCGCGGCGCGCAACTGGATGCCGCCGGGGAAGCCTCGGAAGAATTCGGCATAGCCGAACGGCACGCAAGGAGCTGCGACGGCGCCCGAAAGCTCAGCCGCCCTGCAAGCGACCGCATCGGCCAGCATATAGTCGCCCATGGGCGCATGCGGCCCCTGCTCCTCCTGGCTGCCGAACGGCAGGAGGATCACGGTTTGCGGGGTGAGACGGTCGCGGAATTCCGCGGCCGTCATGTCTTTCAGGGCGTGTTTCGACACCTGGCGCCTCAAAGCTTGGTGTAGTCGCCGAAGATGCGCATCTCGCCGTCCGGACGCGGCACGAACTCGATGTCGGAGCGGTGAGCCCAGTTGTAGACGCTCTTCCACATGTAGTAGCCGGGCGTCACGTCCTGCCATGCCTTCGACAGCTTGAGATAGGCGGCCTTGCGGCTTTCGAAGTCGGTCGCCTCCTCGAACTCCTTGCCGGCGGCGAGATATTCCGGCGTCGGATCCCATGTCTTCCAGTGGGCGGTCGAGCGGCTGGCGGTCGGGCCCCAGTCCAGCCACAGCGGCTGATAGGGGTCGCCGGGGATGAAGTCGGTGGACATCGACATGTTCATCAGGTGGTAGGGGCGCGTGTAGACCAGCTCGAAATTGTCGAGGATGATCGCCTGCACGTTCACCCCGACCTGCCGCCACATCTCGATCATGATCTCGGCCGCCGCCTCGTAGTTCGGATAGAACGAGCGGGTGATGTGCCAGCGCAGCGGCTTTCCGTCATAGCCCGACTTGGCGATCAGCGCGCGCGCCGCCTCCTGATCGTAGGGCAGAGGATTGGGCATGTCCGGGTCGTAGAACTTCCCGTATTCGGGGAAATTGAACGGCACCGCCGGATGGAACGTGGTTTCGCCGAACAGCGCCTGCACGATGGAATCCATGTCGATCGCCTGCACCATGCCCTTGCGCAGGTTGACGTCGACCAAAGGATTGTCCTCCGGGTCCGCGCGACAGTTGAATGCGAAGGCCGGATAGTTTCCGGCCAGCGCCCGGGCGACCGTGATGTCGGAATAGCTGCCCATCTGCGCTTCCTGGTCGGTGGGGATGTTCGCCATGAAATCGAACTCGCGCGACACCAGACCGGCCATGCGGCCGGCGAATTCCGGCACGATCTTCCAGATGAGCTTCTGCGCTGGGGGCGGGCCTTCCCAGTAATCGTCGAAAGCTTCCATCTCGAGCACCTCCCCCGAGCGGAAGGTGGTCACCTGGTAGGGACCCGAGCCGATCGGCGCCTGCCCGAAGGCATCGACGCCCACGTCCAGATAGTGCTTCTTCGGCACCACGAAGCCGATATAGCCGGTGAGCTTGCCCGGGATATAAGGATCGACGCGCTCGGTCTCGATCTCCACCGTCAGGTCATCCTTGGCCTCGACGCGCACGAAGCCGGCGGCGAAGGTGCGCCCGCGCGGCTCGAACGGCTGGTCGCCCCACAGGCGCTCCGGACCGAGCGTAAAGGCCACGTCCTCGGCGGTCATCGTCTCGCCGTTGTGGAACTTGACCCCCTCGCGCAGCTTGATGGTCCAGACCTTGCCGTCCTGGTTCCATTCCGTCGCCACCCCGGGGCGCAGGATGAGGCCTTCCTTGTCGGCGATGTAGTCGCGCTCCACCAGGTGCGAGTAGATGTTGGGAAAGAAGCGCCGCGTGGTGGTGGCGATCCCGTTGATGGTGTTGATGTTGGCCCAGAGATTGTCCACCGCGATGGTGATGGTGGGGCGCGATTGGGCGAAAACCGTTGTGATCGGCTGGGTGAGAGCCACCATTCCGGCCCCAAGCGAATATTTGCCGAAAGTCCGTCGGGTAATCATCAGCCTGCCTCCTTGTTCCCTTGTGTCGTGAATTCGGTACATCAGCTCGTTCTCGTCTTCAGCATCGGGTCGAGCCGGTCGCGCAGCGCATCGCCCAGGATCGACATCGACAAGGTGATCACGAAGATCAGCACGCCCGGCCAGACCGAGATCCACCAGGCGGTGGAGAGATAGTCGCGGCCGTCGCCGAGGATCTGGCCCAGGCTGGTGTTCGGCGGCTGTATGCCGAGCCCCAGGAACGACAGAGCGGTTTCCAGCAGGATGATCTGCGGGAAGGTCAGCGTGATCTGCACGATCAGCGCCGAGGCCACATTGGGCAGGATATGCTTCACATAGAGCTGCAACGGGTGTGCGCCCAGCGCCACGACGGCCCGCGCATAGGGTTGCGACGTGGCCGACAGCACGACGCCGCGGGCAAGACGGGCATAGGTTTCCCAGCCGAACAGGCCCATCAGGATGATGAACAGCGTCATCGAGTTGCCGAAGAAGGCCAGCAGCGTCAAGGCGATGAGGATGAAGGGCAGCGAGGCCTGGAAGTCGACGAACA
>Ga0180220_1001314_pt1 | contig 18822 bp, 16 predicted proteins | sample eDN5th37CBELigBY_FD_151335 | JGI IMG/M metagenome (GOLD analysis project Ga0180220, IMG submission 151335) | Enriched backyard soil microbial communities from Emeryville, California, USA - eDNA 5th pass 37_C BE-Lig BY (version 2) (version 2) | ecosystem: Environmental > Terrestrial > Soil >...
CTCGAGCTTCTCGATCTTGGCGATGAGCTGCCTGTTCTGGTTGACGAAGGGCAGGCGCGTATCGATTTCGCCCTGCACCAGCGCGTCGCGAATGAAGATTTCGCGCGCCTGGGCCGGATCGACCTTGCCGAAATGGATGCGTCGCCCGGTGTAGACCGGCAGGCCATACAGGGTGGCGCGCTCGTTGGCGACGACCTGTCCGGTCTTGCGGTCCCAGCGCGGGTCGGACCAGGTCCTGCGCAGCAGGTGGGCGCCCGCCCTCTCGAGCCACGGCGGCTCGATGCGGGCCACGCAGCGTGCATACAGACGGGTGGTCTCGACCAGTTCGGCGGCCACGATCCAGCGCCCGGCCTTCTTGACCAGGCTGGAGCCCGGATGGATCTGGAAACGTATCTCGCGCGCCCCCAGGTAGCCGCCCCCTTCCTCGTTCTTCAGGCCGATATTGCCGAGCAGCCCGGACAGCAGGGCCATATGGGTTTGCTCGTAGGTGGCCGGCGCGGTGTTGACGCGCCAGCGCTGTTCGCCGACCAGGGCGGCCAGCTGGCCGTGCACGTCGCGCCATTCCCGCAGCCGCAGCGGTGAAAGGAAATTCTGACGCAGCAGGGCCACCAGCTTGCGCTGGGAGCCCTTGTGGGCGACCTGCTCGTGATACCAGTTCCAGAGCTTCAGATAGCCCAGGAACTCGGATTTATCGTCGCGGAACTTGGCATGGGCCGTCTCGGCCGCCTCGCGCTCGTGCATGGGCCGGTCGCGCGGATCCTGCACCGACAGGGCGGCCGCGATGATCAGTATTTCCGCCAGGCATTGCTGTGCCTGCGCCTCCAGAATCATGCGCGCCAGGCGGGGGTCGACCGGCAGCTTGGACAGCGAGCGGCCGGTCGGGGTCAGCTGGTTCGCGCCGTCCAGCGCGCCCAGTTCCTGCAGTTGCTGATAGCCGTCGGCGATGGCCCGGCCCGTGGGCGCCTCGACGAAGGGAAAGGTCTCGATGTCGTCCAGCTTGAGCGCTTTCATGCGCAATATCACCGAGGCCAGGGAGGAGCGCAGGATCTCGGGGTCGGTGAAGGCCGGCCGCGATGTGTAGTCGGCTTCGCCGTACAGGCGGATGCAGACGCCCGGCCCGATCCGCCCGCAGCGGCCGGCCCGCTGATTGGCCGAAGCCCGGCTGATGGGCTCGATGCGCAGCTGCTCGACCTTGTTGCGCCATGAATAGCGCTTGACCCGCGCCAGGCCGCTGTCGACGACGTAGCGAATGCCGGGCACGGTCAGAGAGGTTTCCGCCACGTTGGTCGCCAGCACCACCCTGCGCGCATTGCCCTGCGGACGGAAGATGCGCTCTTGCTCGGCCTGCGACAGGCGGGCGAAAAGCGCCAGCACCTCGGTGCCGGGCGGATGATGTTTGCGCAGCGCCTCGGCCGTTTCCCGGATCTCGCGCTCGCCCGGCAGGAACACCAGCACGTCGCCGGCGCCATGCCGGGCGCATTCGTCCACGGCGTCCACCACCGCGTCGACGAGATCGCGCTCCTCGTCCTGCGAGGCCGCGGCGCCCTGGCGGGGGCCGCCGCGCTTTGCTGCGGCCTCATTCGACTCATCCTCGCGCAGCACGGGCCGATACAGCACTTCGACGGGATACAGCCGCCCCGACACCTCGATCACGGGCGCAGGCCGATCGCCGACGGCAAAATGGCGGGAGAACCGGTCCGCGTCGATGGTGGCCGAGGTGATAATGAGCTTCAGGTCGGGACGCCGGGGCAGCAGCTGCTTGAGAAAGCCCAGCAGGAAGTCGATGTTCAGGCTGCGCTCGTGCGCCTCGTCGATGATGATGGTGTCGTAGCGGCGCAGCAGCGGGTCGCGCTGCGACTCGGCCAGCAAAATGCCGTCCGTCATGAGCTTGATCGCGGTGTCCGCCCCGCTGCGGTCGCTGAAGCGTATCTGGTAGCCGACCCAGTCGCCCAGTTCGGAGCCGAGTTCTTCGGCGATGCGGCGGGCGACCGAGGTGGCGGCCAGCCGCCTGGGCTGCGTATGGCCGATCAGGCCCTTGCGCCCCCGGCCCAGCTCCAGGCAGATCTTGGGCAGTTGGGTGGTCTTGCCCGAACCGGTCTCGCCGCTGACGATGACCACCTGGTGCGCGCCGATGGCCGCCGCGATGTCGTCGCGCCGCGCGCTGACGGGCAGCTCTTCAGGATAGCGGATGGGCGGCAGCTGACGCGCCGCCCGGGGCTCGGGACGGCCGGACCGGGCTGCGCTTCTGTGTTGGTTTACCGACAAATCGACGGGCTCTTGCATGAAAACTCAAATAAAACGGGTACCCGTCATTATAATTTTGCATTAGCGCAATAAATGGGAACCCTCGTGCAGAACGACCTGGCCCTCAACGACCCTGAAACCCTCTCGGCCCACGATGCGCCTGAGTTCGCCCCGGCGCAGTTCGTGCGCTGGTTCCGCGAAGTGGCGCCCTACGTCCACGATTTTCGCGGCAAGACCTTCGTGGTCGCCTTTGGCGGCGAACTGGTTTTCGACGGCGCCCTCAATGCCTTGATACAGGATCTTTCGCTGTTGTCGGCGCTGGGGGTCAAGCTGGTGCTGGTGCACGGGTCGCGCCCGCAGGTCAACGAACAGCTTAAATTGAAAGGCTACTCGACGCAATTCGGCCGCGGCACCGAACCCACCTCGCCCGAGGCGCTCGAATGCGCCAAAGAAGCGGCCGGCGAAATCCGCCTCGACATCGAGGCGGCCTTCAGCCAGGGCTTGCCCAACACCCCCATGTCCCATGCCCAGATAAGGGTCATATCGGGCAATTTTGTTACAGCGCGCCCGGTCGGCATCATCGAGGGCGTCGACTACCAGCATACCGGCGCGGTGCGCAAGCTCGACATCGACGCCATCAAGTCGGTGATGAACCAGGGCGCCATCGTCCTGCTGTCGCCGCTGGGTTTTTCGCCCACGGGCGAGGCCTTCAACCTGGCCATGGAAGACCTGGCCACCAGCCTCGCCGTGGCCCTGCGCGCCGAAAAACTCATCTTCCTTACGCAGGACCGCATCGTGCGGCACGAGGACGGCTCGGTCGACACCGAACTGGCCCGCGAGGACGCCGACGCCCTGCTGGCCACCGATACGCTGGACGAGGACACCGCCTTGTTCCTGACCCACGCCTCGCGCGCCGTCAAGCGCGGCGTGGCCCGCGCCCATCTGCTGCCCTATACGCTGGACGGCAGCGTGCTGCTCGAGATCTTCACCCACGACGGCGTGGGCACCATGGTGGTCGAGGACACCCTCGACGACCTGCGCCCCGCCACCATAGACGACATCGGGGCCATCGTGCGGCTGATCGAGCCGCTCGAGGCCGACGGCACCCTGGTGCCGCGCGGCCGGGCCGTCATCGAGCGCGAGGTCGAGCTCTTTACCGTGCTCGAGCACGACGGCGTGATCTATGGCTGTGTCGCCCTCAAGCCCTATCTGGACGAAGGCATGGTGGAGATGGCCTGTCTCATCGTCCACCCCGAGTGGCAGGGCTCCGGCGAAGGCGAAATGCTGCTGCGCCATGCCGAAAGCAAGGCTCGCGCCATGGGGGCCCGCCGCCTGTTCGTACTGACCACGCGCACCTCGCACTGGTTCATGAAGCGCGGCTTCGCGCGGGGCGGCGTCTCCGACCTGCCCAGAGAGCGCCAGACGCACTACAACCGCTCGCGCAACAGTCTGATCTTCATCAAAAGGCTGTAAGGTCCGCGCGGCAAGCCGCTTGAAGCGGTTTTATACCGTGCAGCTTGTACAATGGGGCCATCGATCAAACGTACTCTTTTAGGTAGGAATGTCATGGCACGCATGGTCCACTGTGTAAAACTCAAGCGCGAAGCCGAAGGCCTGGACGCGCCGCCCTATCCCGGCGAACTGGGCATCCGCATCTGGCAGAACGTATCCAAGCAGGCCTGGGCCCAGTGGGTCGAAACCCAGACCCGCCTCGTCAACGAAAACCGCCTCAACCTGGCCGACGTGCGCGCCCGCAAATATCTGGCGCAGCAGATGGAAAGCTTTCTGTTCGACGACGCCAACGTCGAAGCCCAGGGCTACGTACCGCCGTCCGCCTGATCCCTTCAGCCGTCCCCGCGGGCGGCGTCAGGCGTCGTTTTCTTCTTCGTAGGTTTCGCCGCGCGCGGTGCGCTCGGTGGCCTTGACGCCGGTGTGTCGCACATCGTCGCCCCGCACCATGTAGATGACGCGCTCGGCCATGTTCTTGGCATGGTCGCCGATGCGCTCGAGCGAGCGGGCGATGAAGATCAGGTCGATGGAGCGGGTGATGGTGCGCGGGTCTTCGATCATGTAGGTGATGAGGTGGCGCAGCGAGGCCTTCCACTCTTTGTCGACCTCTTTGTCGTTGCGCACGACCTGGGCGGCGTGGATGGGGTCTTCGCGGGCGAAGGCGTCGAGCGATTGGCGCAGCATGGACACCACGTACTCTCGCATGTGGCGCAGTTCGACGGCCGGTATGTAGCGGCCTTCGGACTCGTGCAGCCGCCGGGCCACCTTGGCGATTTTTTCGGCCTCGTCGCCGCAGCGCTCCATGTCGGTCAGCATTTTGGACACCGACAGCAGCAGGCGAAGGTCGCCGGCGGTGGGCTGGTTGCGCGCAATGATGAGGCCGATGCGCTCGTCGATCTCGACTTCGAGGCGGTTGACCTCTTTTTCGCGCTCGCGCACGCGGTCCACCAGGGAAAGGTCGCCCGAAATAAGCGTTTCGACGCCGTCGTAGACCATGGTCTCGACCAGGCCGCCCATTTGCAGGAACAAGGACTTGGTGGTTTCGAGATCGGTGGAAAACTGCCTGTTGGTGTGCTCGGTCATATCGGCCTTCGTCGCGGAAAACTTTGAAATCAGGGTCTGCAGCCGGGTTTGCCACCTACTGCTGCAAACATGATAATCCATTCAAAGGAAAAAGCTTAGCCCCCGATTATGACGCTATTGTGAAACCTGGCCGGCATGCAGCCGGCGCACCCCGTCCTGACCGGAAACCAGCGCCACGTCGGCGCCCGCAATGGCGAACAGGCCGCAGGTGACCACGCCCGGGATATCGTTGATGCGCGCCTCGAGCGCCGCCGGATCGGCGATGTCCAGGCCTGAAACATCCAATATGCGGCAGCCGTTGTCGGTGACGAAGTCCTTTCTTTCGCTGGGCCGGCCGCCCAGCTGCGCCAGGCGGCGCGCCACGGCCGCCATGGCCATGGGTATGACCTCCACCGGAAGCGGAAAAGCGCCCAGCTTCCCGACCAGCTTGGATTCGTCGACGATGCACACGAACTGCTGCGCGACCGAGGCCACGATCTTCTCGCGCGTCAGTGCACCGCCGCCGCCCTTGATCATGTTCAGCCCCGCATCGATCTCATCCGCGCCGTCCACGTAGGCCGGCATGGTTTCGATCTGGTTCAGGTCGAAGACCGCGATGCCGGCCTGCGCCATGCGGGCCGAGCTGCGCTCGGAGCTGGAGGCTGCACCGCGAAAACGGTGCTTGTGCGGCGCCAGGGCGTCGATGAAGAGATCGACGGTGGAACCGGTGCCCACGCCCAGAATCGAATCCGGACCGAGCAGCGGCAGCACGTAATCGACGGCCGCCTGTGCCGCATTGCGCTTGAGCGTGTTCTGATCGAGCATGGCCTACCCCTTGAGTTCGTCGTATTTCTTGGCCGAAAAACCGGCGCTTACCCGGCCGTCGGCATCGACGCGCACCGGCCGGCGCACCAGGGTGGGAAACTCCGCAATCAAGGCCAGCCATTCGGCATCGTCCTTGGGAGACTTGCGCGCCTCGGGCAGATTGCGCCAGGTCATCGAGGCGCGATTGACGAGTTTCTCCCAGCCGCCCAGTTCATTCTTCCAGCCGGCAAGAACGGGACCCGGCACCGGCTCGTCCCGGTAGTCGGTGAACTCGTAGGGCTGGCCGTGCTCCTCCAGCCAGGCCATGGCCTTGACGCAGGTGCTGCAGCGTTTCAATCCGTAAAGTCGTATGGCTTTCATGTTTCCTCTTTGCGCCATTGCACCTTGCTTGCCACGATCACGCACAATCCCACGATCAGGATGAACAAGGTTGCCAGGGCGTTGATTTCAGGTTTGAGTCCCAGGCGCACCCGGGAGAAGACTTCGAGCGGCAAGGTGGTATAGCCCGGCCCCGACAGGAAGGAGGCGATGACCACATCGTCCAGCGACAAGGTAAAGGCCAGCAGCCAGGACGCCATGAGGGCCGGCGCGATCAGCGGCAGCGTGATGACGAAAAACACCTTCAGCGGCGACGCGCCCAGGTCGAGCGCCGCCTCCTCGAGCGAACGGTCCAGGTCGCGGATGCGCGCCTGGATCACCACCGCGACGTAGGCGATGCACAGCGTGACATGACCCACCCAGATGGTGAACATGCCGTTGCCGGCCGGCCAGCCGATGAGCTCGCCCAACTCGACGAACATCAGCAGCAGGGAAATGCCCAGCACCACCTCGGGCATGGCCAGGGGCGCGCACAGCATGCCGACATACAGGCCCGAGCCGCGGAACCGCCCCATGCGCACCAGCACATAGGCGGCCCAGGTGCCCAGCGCCACGGCGGCCGTCGCCGTCAGGGCGGCGATCTGCAGTGACAGCCCGGCCGCCGACAGCAGCGCCTGGTCGCTGAACAGTTCGTGATACCAGCGCAGAGAAAAGCCCGTCCATGACGTCATCATGGCCGAATCGTTGAACGAGAACAGCATCAGGCAGGCGATCGGCACATACAGAAAGCCGTAGCCCAACGTCAGGACGAAGGCTCGCAGGAAACGGTCAGGCTTTGCCACGGCGCCTCTCCGAATCGAACTGCCGCGCCTGGTTGTACTGCAGCAGGGCCAAAGGCACGATGAGTATCAACACCATGACGCAAGTCACCGCCGCGGCCATCGGCCAGTCGGTGTTGTTGAAGAATTCCGTCCACATGAGGCGGCCCATCATCAAGGTGTCCGCGCCGCCCAGCATCTCGGGGATGACGTATTCGCCGACGGTGGGGATGAAGACCAGCAGCGAACCGGCGATCACGCCGGGCAGCGACATCGGCAGAGTGACCCGCCAGAATGCCTGGAAAGGCTTGGCGCCCAGGTCGTAGGCCGCCTCGAGCAGGCGCATGTCGAACTTGACCAGGTTGGCGTACAGCGGCAGGATGAAGAACGGCAGATAGGCGTAGACCAGCCCGATGTACACGGCGAGGTCGGTGCGATAGATCTCCAGCGGCGCGTCGATCAGTCCCAGCGCCATCAACGCATTGTTCAGCAGGCCGTCGCTGCGCAATATGCCCACCCAGGCATAGACGCGCAGCAGCAGCGAGGTCCAGAACGGCAGGATCACCCCCAGCAGCATCAGGTTGCGCGCCTTGGGGTTGGCCCGGGCGATGTAATAGGCCATCGGGTAGCCGATCAGCGCGCAACACACCGTGGTCACCAGCGCCATCTTGACCGAGCTGATGTAGGTGGCGATGTACAGGCTGTCGGTGAACAGCAGCAGGTAGCTGCTCAGATGCACGCCCAGCGTCAGCGTCTCGTTCTCGAGCGTGGCCAGCGGGGTGTACGGCGGGATGCCGAAGCGCAGGTCGGCAAAGCTGATCTTCAGCACCAGCAGAAAAGGCACCAGCAGAAACAGCGCAAGCCAGGCAAAGGGCGGCACGATGGCCAGCTTGCGCATTGCGGGCAGGCGGTCGTGCGTAAACAGGCGCCTCATGATGCGAGCACCACGGCGCTGTCGCTGGACCAGTGGATGAATACCTCTTCATCCATGCCCGGCGCATCGGTTTGCGCCAGAATCTGGCGCGGCACGGCGGACTCGACCATCGTGCCCGAATCCAGGCGCAGCTGATAGCGGGCATGGCTGCCCATCCAGGCGACGTGGCTGACGACGCCGCGCGACCAGTTGTAGTCGGCCTGCGGCTGTTCGCGCCCCACCCTGATCTGCTCGGGCCGCACCGATACGTGCACCTGCATGCCCAGCGGCTCGCTGACGCCATGGTTGACGTACATCGGCCGGGACAGCTCGTCGCTTTCGATCAGCACGTGGTCCGGCTCGTCCACCGTAATGGTGCCGGTGAACAGATTGGTGCTGCCGATGAAGCCCGCCACGAAGCGCGAGCTGGGAAATTCATAGACTTCTTGAGGCGTGCCGCACTGGACGATCTGCCCTTCGGTCATGACCGCCAGCCGGCCGGCCATGGTCATGGCCTCGTCCTGGTCGTGGGTGACCATGATGCAGGTGACGCCGACCTGGTCCAGGATGCGCACCAGCTCGATCTGCGTCTTCTGCCGGATCTGCTTGTCCAGCGCCGACATGGGCTCGTCAAGCAGCAGCAGCTTGGGCCGCTTGACCAGGCTGCGGGCCAGGGCCACGCGCTGCTGCTGGCCGCCCGACAGCTGATGCGGCTTGCGGCGCGAATAGCCGGCCATCTGCACCAGGTCCAGCGCCTCGAACACCCGCTCGTGGATCTCGTTGCGCGGGACGCCTTCCTGCTTCAGGCCGAAGGCGACATTGGCCTCGACCGTCATGTGGGGAAACAGCGCATACGACTGGAACATCATGTTGACGGGCCGGCGGTAAGGCGCCAGCGCAGTGATGTCCTCGCCGTCCAGGTAGATGCGGCCGGAAGTGGGCTCTTCGAAACCGGCCAGCATGCGCAGCAGCGTCGACTTGCCGCAGCCCGAGCTGCCGAGCAGGGCGAAGATCTCGCGGCGCCTGACCGACAGATTGACCGACTGCACGGCCACGACGTCGCCGTAGATCTTGACCACGTCGTCCACGCGGACGAATTCGTCTTCGTCGGCCGGCCAGGCGGAAGGTGTATTGCGGTTGTCCATGTCAGCGCCCCGACCGAAGTTCGGCCCACAGCCTATTTTGCACGCGCAGCACGTGCAGGGGCAGGGCCTTGATGACGAAAAGCTGGGCCGCCACGTCGTCGGGCGGATAGATCATGACGTTGTTGGCCACTTCCGGATCCACGTACTGGCGGGCGGTCTTGTTGGCGTTGGGATAGAACATGGTGTTGGTGATCGCCGCGTGCACTTGCGGAGTCTCGATATAGTTGATGAAAGCATGGGCCTCGTCGACGTGGGCCGCGCCCCTGGGGATGGCCATGGTGTCGAACCAGGCCGGTGCTCCGCCCTCGGGCAGGTAGTAGTCGATCTCGTAGGGCTTGCGCGCCTGCCTGGCGCGCTCGCGCGCGATCAGCACGTCGCCCGAGAAACCGTAGACCATGCACAGGTCGCCCGAGGCCAGTTCGTCGATGTAGCCCGAAGAACTGAACTGGCGCACATAAGGCCTGATCTGCTTGAGCAGGTCGACCGCGGCGCGATAGTCGTCCGGATTGGTGCTGTTGGGATCCTTGCCCAGATAATGCAGCGCGGCCGGGAACACCTGCGCGGCCTCGTCCAGTATCGCGATGCCGCAGCCCTTGAGCTTGCTGGCGTATTCGGGCTTGAACAGCATGTCCCAGCTTCCCAGGGGCGCGTCCTGCCCCAGGATCTCGCGAACACGCGTCACGTTGTAGCCCAGGCCGTTGGTGCCGTAGCCCCACGGCACGAGATACTGATTGCCCGGATCGACCGCCGACAGAAGCTTCATGATCTCGGGATCGAGATGCCTCCAGTTGGGTATCCTGCTTTTGTCCAACTTCTGGAACAGGCCCGCCTCGAGCTGGCGCGCGGCATAGTGGGTGGAAGGCACCACCACGTCATAGCCCGATTTGCCCGTCAGCAGCTTGGCCTGCAGGGTGTCGTTGCTGTCATAGACGTCGTAGCGCACCCGGATGCCGGTCTCCTTCTGGAAACCCGACAGCGTGTCGGGCGCGGTGTACTCGGCCCAGTTGTAGACGTTGACCACGCCGCCCTGCGCCCAGGCGGCGGGCGCCGCCAATGCGAGCACCGTCAACAGCCATGACGCGACCCTGTTCCAACCCACGATGAATGCCTCCGGAAACGATCCACCCGAAAAGACGTGATGATAAAGCTTTTTGCGCCGGCGCCGGCCGCCGAGCTAGGCGGAAAGCTGCCGATAGGCCCGCTGGATCTGCTCCCAGCAGCCCAGCCCCCGCTCGCCGGCCACCTTGAGCATCGAACGGCGCAGACGCAGCAGGTTGGACTGCCTGTGCCCCGCCCGCACAGGCCCGTGGCGGGCGCGGTCGAAATCGATGAGCCAGGCCCGGTTCGACTCGTCCAGCAAGATGTTATAGGCATTCAGGTCGGCATGCCAAACCCCTGCCTCGTGCATGGCGAAGATGGCTTCGGCCACGGCTTGCGGCGCCTCCAGCGCCTCGGCCAGGGTGCGCACACCCGGAATGCGCTCGATCAGGATGGCGGCGCGATAGAACGGCCCCGATTTCCAGTAGGCGCCCGCCAGCGGCGCCGGCACCCTCAGTCCCCGGTCGTCCAGAAGCCGCAGAATGCGGAACTCGGCGAAGGAGCGCGTGGACGAAGCGCCGGTCCACAGGTAGCGGTCGCGGCTGACGCGGGCCGCCAGGCCGCCGCGCCGATAATGGCGCAACACCGCCGAACCGAAATCGCCCGAGACGAACCAGGCCGACTGCCGCCCGCCGACGGCCACTGGAGCCGCCTTCAGCGCCGGATTGCCGGGGTCGAACAGGGACTGGGACGGATGGAGGACGCGCGCCGGATCGAAACACAGGGCCCCCGACTCGAAGGCCAGCAATCCGGCGCCGGACGTCGCCGCGTTCACGCGGCCTCCCGAAGCATGCGCAAGGGAGGGGTGCGCAGCACGCCGCGCAAGGCCAGCCCCCCGCCCAGGCAGGAAATCAGGGCGCCGCCAACCACGCCTGCTACCCAGGGCCACCATGGCCACCCAAGCGAAAACTCGAAAACCCGCTCGGCCAGCAGGCGCGCCAGCAGTATGGAGCCCAGCGCCGCCAAGGCGCCCGACAGGCCCCCGAGGGCGATCAGCTCGATCAATTGGGTGCGCCGCAGCCGCGTCGCACCCGCTCCCAGCACGCGCAGCACGGCGACTTCGTGAATGCGTTCATCGCGCGTGGCCGCGAAAGCGGCGGCAAGCACCTGCACGCCTGCCAGCACGGTGAAAAGAAACAGCAGCTGCACCGCCAATACCGCCTGCTCGACGATGCGCCGCACGTGGCCCAGGATGGCGCCCACGTCGACCACCGTCAGGTTGGGAAATTCATCCACCAGCCGCTGGTTCAGTTCCAGCCGGTCCGGGGGCAGATAGAAAGAAGTGATGTAGGTCGCCGGCGCGCCCTCCAGGACCGTCGGCGACATCAGCGCAAAGAAATTGACGTCGAAGGAGTCCCATTTGACCTCCCTCAAGCTGGTGACCGTGACCCGGACCGCCTGGCCGGCAATGTCGAAGGACAGCGTATCGCCCATTCCTATCGCCAGCGTCTGGGCCAGGCCGGTCTCGAGCGACACCTCGCTGCCCTGGGGATCGAGCCAGCGCCCCGCCACCAAGCTGTTGCTGGCGGGCAGCGCAGCCATGTGCGAAAGGTTGAACTCGCGCTCTACCATGCGCTGCGCGCGCTCGTCCTCGTAGCTGTGCGCATCGACCGGCACGTCATTGATGGCCAGCAGCCTGCCCCTGACCATGGGGGCCGGAGCGGGTGCGCGTATACCGGCCACTTCGAGCCGGGCGCCCACCGCCTGGCGCTGCTCCGGCTGGATGTTGATGAGGAAAGTATTGGGCGCATCGGCCGGCAGGGTGCCCCGCCAGCCGTCGAGCAGGTCGGTGCGGGTGAGGGTCAGCAGCAGCATCACCATCAGGCCGACGGACAAGGCGCATACCTGAGCCGTGGCTAGGCCCGGGCGCCGCATCATGCCTCTCAAGGCGAATCGCAGCGAGGAGGCGTTGCGCAAGCCGCCCGCCAGGCCGCCCAGCAGGCGGATGGCCGCGTAAGCGACGCAAAAGAACACCGCCAGGCCCGCCAGGAACCCGCCCGACACCAGCAGGCTCATCCGGGCATCGCCCGACATCCACCATGCCAGCAGGAAAAACGCCAGCAGCCCCGCGGCATAGGAAAGCGCGGTGCGCGGCGCCCACCGGCCCGCTGCCTGGCGCAGCACCCGCATGGGCGGCACACGGTACAGGGCCGAAAGAGGCGGAAGCGCAAAGCCGGCCAGGAGCAGCAGCGCGGCCACGCCGCCATGCCATGCGGGCGTCCATGACGGCTTGGGCAGGTCCACGTCGAGCAGCGCCGCCACGAGTTGCGCCAGCCCCGCTTGCACCAGGAAAGCCAGCGCCACGCCCAGCGCGGCGGCGCACAGGGCCAGCAGCAGGAACTCGATGCAGAACATGGCCGCGATCTGCCTTCTGCCCGCCCCCATGCAGCGCATCACCGCCACGCCGTCGCGATGGCGCCGGCTGAATCGGCGGGCCGCTAGGGCCACCGCCACCGCCGCGATGATCACCGTCAGCAGGGCCACCAGGGTCAGAAACTGATAGGCGCGGTCCAGCGAACGCTGTATTTCGGGGCGCGCCTCGCCGGGTTCGGACAGTTGCTGGCCGCGCGCCAGGCGGGGCTCGAGCCACAGCCGGTAGGCGTGCACCGCCTGGGCGGGGCCGGCGAACTTGGCCGTATCGCGCACGCGGCTGGCCGGGCCCAGCAGGCCCGTCGCACCCAGCTCGTCCAGGCGCATCATGACCCGCGGCGCCACATTGATGAACTGTACGCCCCGGTCGGGCTCGTAGGCGATGACCCCCTCGATGCGTAAAGAAGACTCGCCCAGTTCGATCGTGTCACCCACGTCCACGCCCAGAAGGCCGGTCAGCTGGGGGTCTATCCACACGCTTCCCAGCGACGGCCCCGAAGCGACCACCCTGCCCTGCGGGGCCGCCTCATCGCGCAACAGCAGTTCGCCCCGCAGCGGGTACGAGGCATCGACCGCCTTGAGCGAGACCAGCCTCATGCCCTTCTGCGTACTGGCCATGGACGACATCGTCCGATACAGGGACACTTCCAGCCCTAGCGCGGCCGCCTGGTCGATCACTTCCTGCGCAATGGGTTCGTCCGCCCGAAGCACCAGGTCGCCGCCCAGCATCTGGGCCGAACTGCGATCCAGGGCGGCCGACACGCGATCGGACAGAAAGCCCACGCTGCCGACCGCCGTGACGGCGATCAGCAGGGCCAATGCCAGCAGGCCCAGTTCGCCCGAGCGCCAGTCGCGCTTCAGGGCGCGCAGTCCGGGGGCAAGGTAGCGGGTCCATATCTGCGTCATGGGCAGACCCTCATCCTCGCAAGCGTTCGATGGCGGCGTCGATTCGGTCGACGGGCCAGATCTCCAGGCCCTCGATGGCCTGACGGGGCGCATTGGCCTTGGGCACCAGGGCCAGCCGGAAGCCCAGCTTGGCCGCTTCCTTCAGGCGTTCCTGCCCGCGCGGCGCCGGCCGGATCTCGCCCGCCAGGCCGACTTCGCCGAATGCGATCAGGCCCTCGGGCAGCGGCTTGTCCCGCAGCGAGGACATGATGGCCAACAGAACCGGAAGGTCGGCCGCGGGCTCGGTGATCTTGACCCCGCCCACCGCATTGACGAATACGTCCTGATCGAACGTGGCCACGCCCGCATGCCGGTGCAGCACGGCCAGCAGCATGGCCAGCCGGGTGCTTTCCAGCCCCACCGAAAGCCGGCGCGGGTTGGGCACGTGGGCGCCGTCGACCAGCGCCTGGATTTCCACCAGCAGCGGCCGGGTGCCCTCTTGAGTGGCCATGACGCAGGAGCCCGACACATTGCGGTCATGCTGGGAAAGAAACAGCGCCGAGGGGTTGTTCACACCGCGCAGGCCGCGATCGGTCATGGCGAAGACGCCCAGTTCGTTCACCGCCCCGAAACGGTTCTTGATGGCCCGGATCAGGCGGAAGGACGAATGCGTGTCGCCCTCGAAATACAGAACGGTGTCCACGATATGCTCGAGCACGCGCGGCCCGGCCAGCGCGCCGTCCTTGGTGACGTGGCCGATGAGCACGATGGCGGTGCCCGTCTGCTTGGCCAGGCGGGTCAGCTGGGCCGCACATTCGCGCACCTGCGAGACCGAGCCGGGCGCGGCGCTGAGTTCGGAGGAATAAAGCGTCTGGATGGAGTCGATGACGGCGACGCGGGGCCGCTCCTCGGTCAGTGCCGCGACGATGGCCTCGAGCCGGATCTCGGCCAGGAGCTTGACCTCGTCGGTGGCCAGGTCCAGCCGCCGGGCCCTCAGCGCCACCTGCTCGGCCGACTCCTCGCCGGTCACGTACAGCACCGGCGTGACCCGCGAGAGCGACACCAGGGCCTGGAGCAGCAAGGTCGACTTGCCTATGCCCGGGTCGCCGCCGATCAGGATGACGGCGCCCGTGACCAGGCCTCCGCCCAGCACCCGATCGAACTCAGCGATGCCGCTGGGCTGGCGCGGCAATTCGCGCGCCTCGATCTCGGCCAGGTTCCGTATCGGACTGGCGCCCGCCAGGGGCGCGAAGCGGTGCGGCTGGGTCGGCGCGGCAAGGGTTTCGGTGAGGGTGTTCCATTCGCCGCAATGCGGGCACTTTCCCTCCCACTTGGGGGTGGTGCCGCCGCATTCGCTGCAGACGAAGGTGGTCTTGGCCTTGGCCATGCCTGCTTTAGCCTTGGCCATGCTAACGACGGCCCGCCAGGCTGCCGCCGCCGTCCACGCCCAGCACCTGTCCGGTGATGAAGCCCGCCTCGGCCGACAGGAAGAAAGTGACGGCCGCCGCCACCTCGGCAGGCTGGCCCAGCCTGCCCATGGGTATCGATTCGAGCGCCGCCTTCTCGGCCTCGCTGCCCACCGGGCTGTTGGCCCGGAACAGCTCTGTTTCCACCGGCCCCGGCGACACCGCGTTGACCGTGATGCCGAAGGGCGCGAGTTCGATCGCCCAGGTGCGGGTGCAGGCGATGAGCGCGTTCTTGGCCGCCGCATAGCTGGTGCGGTTGGGCGAGCCGTGCACGACGCGGCTGCAGATGTTCACGATGCGCCCTTCGTGGCGCGCCTTCATCGAGGCGACGAAGGCCTGCGTGACTTGCACCGCAACGCGCACGTTGAGGTCGTAGACCTGGTACAGCGAGCCCAGGTCGATCTCGCCCAGCGGTTCGGGCTTGACGATGCCCACATTGTTGACGATGGCGTCGACCGGATACTTTTCGCGGATCACGCGCAGCATGTCCTCGGTTTCGCCGGCGTTGGACAGGTCGCACGAATACAGATAGCCGGGAAAATCGATGTCCTGCGTATGGCGGGCCAGGCCCACCACGTGGCAGCCCAGGTCGGCCAGACGCCGGCTGATGGCCCAGCCTATGCCCTTGGTGGCGCCGGTGACCAGCACGCATTGATTCTTCACGATGTATTCCTTTCGTAAATTGGAGCTTGCATGGATGCGGGGCCGGCGAACGGCGGCGTGTAGCACGCCCTGCCGGGCAACGCCTATTCGGCCTGGACGGAAACCGGCACGCGCGGTGCCAGCGCGCATAATAACTCGTACCCGATCGTGCCGGAAGCGTGGGCGACCTGATCGACCGAGGGCCCGTCATGGCCCCACAGCACCACGGACGACCCGATGCCCGCCTGCGGCACGGGGGTCAGATCCACGATCAGCATGTCCATCGAGACCCTGCCCAGCAGATGGGTCGGCCGCCCGTCCACCGTCACGGGCGTGCCGTTGGGCGCATGGCGCGGGTAGCCGTCGGCGTAGCCGCAGGCCACGACGCCCACCCGCATGGCCTGCGGCGCCACGAAGGAGTGTCCATAGCCCACCCCCTGCCCGGCGGCCACGTCCTGGACGCCTATGATTTGCGAACGCAGCGTCATGGCGGGCTGCAGGTCCAGATCGTGGGCCGACTGATTGGGAAACGGCGAAGAACCATAAAGACAGATGCCGGGACGCACCCATTGCTCGAATTCCGGCGGCGTCCACAGCCAGTAGCGCGGCGTCAGCGTGGCCGCCGAATTACATAGGCTGACAGGGCCGGGAAGGTCGCGGGTCGCTTCAAGAAAAACGCCGAACTGGTCCTCGGTGACGCTCACGTTGTCATCCGCGCGCGCAAAGTGGGTCATCTTGCCTACCGTATCGAGCACGCCGCGCCGCTGCTCGGCCAGTGCCTGATGATAGGCGTCGGCGTACTGGTGCGCCGCAAAGCCCAGGCGGTTCATGCCCGTGTTGAGCTTGACCAGCGCGTGCAGGGGCCGGCCGGGCCCCGTTGCCTTCAGCATGTCGAGCTGCTCTTGGCAATGCAGTGTGGTCCATAAACTATAATCCCGGAACGCGGCAATATCGGCGGGCTCGAAAAAGCCCTCGAGCATCAGGATGGGCTTGCTCCATCCGGCTTCGCGGCATCTCACGGCCTCGTTCAGATCGAGCATGGCCAGGCCCTGCGCCTGCTCGAACGCGCGTACCGCATTGTGAATGCCATGGCCATACGCATTGGCCTTGACGACAGCCCAGATATGGGGGGCAACCCGGTTGTCCTGCTGGCTGAAACTGTTCAATTGCCTGGCGACGACCGCCAGATTGTGCTTTAACGACGGCAACGAAATCGAAGCCGAAATTGGACGTGGCATAAAACTCCCCTAATAGCGAAAGTCTAATCCATGTCGACACCCGATGTGAAACGGCGGGAGCACTACGAAAACTTCCCGGTCGCCTCCCTGCTGCTGCCCCGGCGCCTGCGCGCGCCGGTCTCGCATATTTATCATTTTGCCCGCAGCGCAGACGACATCGCCGACGAAGGCGACGATGCGCCGGCTGTGCGTCTGGAGAAACTGGCCGCTTACCGCCGGGCCCTGCTGGCCATGCGCGACGGACAGCCCGGCATGCCGGCCGACGCCCCCCTGCACGACGTCTTCGCCCCCCTGGCGTACACGGTGCACGCCTGGCGCCTGCCGCTGCAGCCCTTTCTCGACCTGCTCTCGGCCTTCGAACAGGACGTCACCACCCATCGCTATCCCGATGACGCCGCCCTGCTGGATTATTGTTCGCGCTCGGCCAACCCCGTGGGGCGGCTGATGCTGCATCTTTACGATGCGTGTGAACCGGAAAACCTGCGCCGGTCCGATGCGGTCTGCACCGGACTGCAACTGGTCAATTTCTGGCAGGACGTGGCGATCGACTGGCGGAAAGCGCGCGTCTACCTGCCGCAGGACAAGCTCGCCCGCCACGGCGTGGACCAATCACATATCGCGGCCGGACGCTGCGACGCCGCCTGGCAATCCCTGATGCGGGAACAATGCGCCCAGGCCCGCGGCCTGCTTTTGCAAGGCATGCCGCTGGCGCGGCGCCTGCCGGGACGTATCGGCCTGGAACTGCGCCTGGTCGTGCTGGGCGGCCTGCGTATCCTGGAGCGCATGGAACCATTACACTACGACGTATTCCAAAACAGACCCACGCTGCGCAAGCGCGACTGGCTGCTGCTTTCATGGCGGGCGCTGCGCGACGTCGCGCGCCCTCACCCTTACCCGGCTTCGACCACGCAATGAGCCCCGACGAATACTGCCAGAACAAGGCCGCCCAAAGCGGCTCCAGCTTCTATTACTCGTTTCTCTTCCTGCCGCCGGAGCAGCGCAAGGCCATCACCGCCCTGTACGCTTTCTGCCGCGAAGTGGACGACGTCGTGGACGAATGCAGCGACCCCTCGGTGGCCCGCGCCAAGCTGGCCTGGTGGCGCAGCGAAGTCGAACGCATGTTCGAAGGCAAGCCCGACCACCCCGTCACCCGCGCCCTGGCCCCCCACCTGGCCGAGCGCCGCATCACGGCCGAGCGCATGCAGGCCGTCATCGCCGGCATGGAAATGGACCTGGACCAAACCCGCTACCTCGACTGGCCCGGCCTGCGCACCTACTGCTGGCATGCGGCCGGCGTCGTAGGCGAATTATCGGTAGGCATATTCGGCTACACCGACGACAACACACTGGTCTATGCCGACAAGCTGGGCCTGGCCTTCCAGCTGACCAACATCATCCGCGACGTCGGCGACGACGCCCGCCGCGGACGCATCTACCTGCCCATCGACGAGCTGCAGCGCTTCGACGTCAAGGCCTCCGAGATCCTGAACAGCCAGCACTCCGACCGCTTCGAAAAACTCATGCAGTTCCAGGCACAGCGGGCGCGGCAATACTATCGCGAAGCCATGCAGGCCCTGCCCGAAGCCGACCGCCGCAACCAGCGCCCGGGCCTGGCCATGGCCGCCATCTATCATGCCCTGCTCGACGAAATCGAGCGCGACGGCTGGCATGTGCTGGAGCAGCGCGTCTCGCTCACGCCCATCCGCAAGTTCTGGCTGGCCTGGAAGACCTGGGTCAGCGGCGGCCGCGGCCTAGTCAAGCAACTGGCCCGATGAAGGTCGCCGTCATCGGCGCAGGCTGGGCCGGCCTGAGCGCCGCCCTGGAGCTGCACCGCTTGGGGCACGACGTGACGGTATTCGAAGCCGGCCATAGGCTGGGCGGCCGGGCGCGCGGCGTGCATTCGCCACGGTTGGATGCGGTTATAGACAATGGGCAGCACATTATGCTGGGCGCTTATACCGAGACCCTGGCGCTGATGCGTGGCCTGGGATTGGACCCAGACGAATTGCTGTACAGCATGCCGCTGGCCTTGCAGTCGGCTGATGGGCATTTCAAGCTGCGGGTTCCCGATCTGCCCGGCCCGCTGGCGTTGCCCGCGGCTCTTCTGCTGGCCCGCGGCATGAGTTGGCAAGAGCGACTGCGGCTGGCTTTGTTGATGTCGGGCTTGGAGAAGCGGGGGTGGAAGGTCGATGAAGGCCTGACCGTCACCCGATGGCTGGAACGCGGCAGGCAATCGCCGCGCTTGGTACGCAGTTTCTGGGAACCTCTTTGCCTGGCCAGCATGAACAC
>Ga0180220_1001315_pt1 | contig 18815 bp, 21 predicted proteins | sample eDN5th37CBELigBY_FD_151335 | JGI IMG/M metagenome (GOLD analysis project Ga0180220, IMG submission 151335) | Enriched backyard soil microbial communities from Emeryville, California, USA - eDNA 5th pass 37_C BE-Lig BY (version 2) (version 2) | ecosystem: Environmental > Terrestrial > Soil >...
GTGCGTGGCCACCGAAATCGCCAAGTCGGGCGGCGGCTTCAACGCCTCGCGCCGCCGCTACGCCATCGCGCTCGGCTGCGAGGTCGCCTATGCCGGCGACTTCGTCTATGCGGACGGGCTCGACCTGACCAACCGCGCCGCCTTCGATCCGATCGGCATTTCCTGCCGCATCTGCGAGCGCGCCAATTGCGACCAGCGCGCGACGCCGCCCTTCAAGCGGCGGCTGCGGGTCGATCACGATCTGCGCCCGCCGGTGCCCTACCGGCTCGAATGAAAAAGGCGGTGCCGGGCACCGCCTTTCCCGTTGTCGGCCATCAGCCGCTCAGTCGATGTCGAAGGACACGCCCTGCGCCAGCGGCAGGGCCTTGGAGTAGTTGATGGTGTTGGTGGCGCGGCGCATATAGGCCTTCCAGGCATCGGAGCCGCTTTCGCGCCCGCCGCCGGTCTCCTTCTCGCCACCGAACGCCCCGCCGATCTCGGCGCCCGACGTGCCGATATTGACATTGGCGATGCCGCAGTCCGAGCCTTCGGCCGACAGGAAGCGCTCCGCCTCCTGAAGGTCGCGCGTGAAGATCGACGACGACAGGCCGGCCCCTACCGCGTTGTGCTGGGCGAGCGCGTTGTCGAAATCGGCATATTTCATCACATAGAGGATCGGCGCGAAGGTCTCTTCCAGAACCGGGCCTGTCTGGGACGGCATCTCCACGATGGCCGGGCGCACATAGTAAGCCCCCGCATGATCGGTCTCGACGCGGGCGCCGCCCGTCACGGAACCGCCGGCGGCCTTGGCCGCTTCGAGCGCCTTCTGCATGTTGTCGAAGGCGGATTTGTCGATCAGCGGCCCGACCAGCGCCTTGCCCTCCAGCGGATTGCCGACGGAAACGCTTTCATAGGCCTTCTTCAGCCGCGGCACGATCTGGTCGTAGACGCTCTCATGCACGAACAGGCGGCGCAGCGTGGTGCAGCGCTGGCCGGCTGTGCCCATGGCCCCGAAGGCGATGGCGCGCAGCGCCATGTCGAGATCGGCCGAGGGACAGACGATACCGGCATTGTTGCCGCCAAGCTCCAGAATGGCGCGGGCGAAGCGGCCGGCCAGGCGCGGACCGACCGCCCGGCCCATGCGCGTCGAGCCGGTCGCCGACACCAGCGGCACCTTGGCATGATCGACCAGCGCCTCGCCGGCATCGGCACCGCCGATCAGCACCTTGAGCAGGCCCTCCGGCGCATCGTCGCCGAAGCGCTTGACCGCACGGGCGAAGATCGCCTCGCAAGCGAGCGCGGTCAGCGGGGTCTTTTCCGATGGCTTCCACACCACACTGTCGCCGCACACCAGCGCCAGCGCCGCATTCCACGACCACACGGCGACCGGGAAGTTGAAAGCCGAGATCACGCCGACCACGCCGAGCGGATGCCAGGTTTCCATCATGCGGTGGCCGGAACGCTCGGTGGCGATGGTCAGGCCGTAGAGCTGGCGGGAAAGACCGACGGCGAAGTCGCAGATGTCGATCATCTCCTGCACTTCACCCAGTCCCTCGGACGGGATCTTGCCGACCTCGATCGACACCAGCCGGCCGAGTTCTTCCTTGTGGGCGCGCAGTTCCTCGCCCAAGAGTCGCACCAGCTCGCCGCGACGCGGGGCCGGCACCAAGCGCCATTTCAGGAACGCCGCATGGGCGGCATCGATCGCCTTGCCCGCATCCGCGCCGGACACCTGCTCGACCCGCGCGATCTCCTCGCCCGTCACCGGGCTCTTCACCACAAGCTCGCCGCCCGACAGGGCCGAACCCGACACGCCGAGCTTCGAAAGCAGCTCACCAGTTTCTTTCGCTATGGACATAAATCACCTTCCGGAACGAAACCATGTTCGACGGCCCCGACGGCCGCCCTGCCCCTGCCCCGCACGGTCAGGGATTTTGTCCATGACTTAACGTCTCCGGCACGATTCCGCCACCCCGCCATGGACCAAGGCGGGAACCGGGAATTGAACCAGATCAGCGGCGGCTTGCGGCCTGGGGTGCGGTGGCCTTGCTGGCCAGGCGGTCGATATGGCGGCGGATATGGGCAGCCTCGGCAGGCGTATTGGCCAGCGCGATGGCGCGGTCGAAAGCGATGCGCGCCTCCTCGTTACGGCCGAGTTGCATGAGCAGGCCGCCGCGCAGGCCGTGGAAATGGAAATAGCCGGAGAGCCGCTCCTCCAGCGGCTCGACCATGGCGAGCGCCGCCTCCGGCCCCTCCACCTTGGACACGGCCACGGCGCGGTTCAGCGTCACCACCGGCGACGGCTGCAGGCGTTCCAGAAGGCCGTAGAGCAGGTCGATCTCGCCCCAATCGGTGTCCTCGGCCCGCCTGGCGCGGGCATGCAGCGCCGCAATCGCCGCCTGCACCTGATAGGGGCCGGGCTTCCAATGGCGCAGCGCCTTGTCGACCAGCGCCAGCCCCTCGTCGATCATCTTGGGGTGCCACAGGCTGCGGTCCTGGTCCTCCAGCAGCACGATCTCGCCATCGGCATCGAAGCGGGCCGGCGTGCGTGCATGCTGCAGCAGCATCAGCGCCGTCAGTCCCATGATCTCGGGCTCCGTCTGGAACAGGCGCAGCAGGAGCCGCGCCAGCCTTATCGCCTCGTCGCACAGCGCACCGCGCGCTTCCGCTTCGCCGCTGCCCGCCGAATAGCCCTCGTTGAAGACCAGATAGAGCATGGCCGCCACCGAGGCGAGCCGCTCGGCCCGCTCCACCGGCCCCGGCGTCTCGAAGGGAATGCCGGCAGCGGCGATGCGTGCCTTGGCCCGCGTGATGCGCTGCTCCATGGCGGCCTCGCTCACCAGGAAGGCGCGCGCGATCTGCCGCACGCTGAGGCCCGAGACGATGCGCAGCGCCAGCGCGATCTGCTGCGTGGCCGGCAGGTCGGGATGGCAGCAGACGAACAGGAGCCGCAGGATGTCGTCCCGATAATGGGCGCCGTCGAGCCGGTCGGCGATATCGGTTTCGGCGTCCTCGAGATCGGAAATCTTGTCCTCGTCCGGCATTTCGGCCTGCCGGCTGCGCTTGCGCACCGCATCGATGCCGCTGTTGCGCCCGACAAGGATCAGCCAGGCGGCAGGATCGCGCGGCGGCCCGTTCTGCGGCCAGTTCTTCAGCGCCCGGAGGCAGGCGTCCTGAAACGCCTCCTCGGCCGTGTCAAGGTCGCGGAAATAGCGCAGCAGCGCGCCCATGGCCTTGGGCCGGGCCGCTGCAAGTGCCGCGCTGATCCATTCGGCATCGTTCATATCGTGGCCTTGACCGGGTTGAGCACGCCGACGGGCCGGATCTCATAGGAGCCGCCGCTCGGGTTTACGTCCGAAATCTCGCGCGCGAACTGCACCGCCTCGTCGAGATCGGCGCAGTCCACCGTGTAGAAGCCGAGGAACTGCTCCTTGGTTTCCGCGAACGGCCCGTCGATCACCACCGGCTCGCCCTTCACCTTGCGCAGCGTGGTCGCGGCGGTGGTCGGCAGCAGCCGGGCGACGGGGCCGAGCTTGCCCGCGCGGGCATATTTCTCCTGCACGGCGGCGAGCTTGGCCATGACGGCGTCGTCCTGTTCCTTGCTCCAGCCGGAGACGACATCCTCGGAGGCGTAACAAAGTATGGCATACAGCATCGGAAGGCCTTTCACTTCTCATCAAAGGACGAGAAAGTTAGGTCGCTCCCGACATGGCGTCGATAATTTTCTGGAAAGCAGGTGTCCCGAGGGGAAGGATCGCATGAAAACCATATTCTCGCCGCTGCATGCCGGCCATTCCGACACGCTGGAACTGGTCGCGGGGGAACTGGTCCCCGGCTTCGAGAAGCCGTCGCGGGCCGAATTCATCAAGGCGCGGGTGGAAAGCGAAAGACTGGGGCCGATCCTGCCGCCCGAGGCGCATGACCTTTCGGCGGCCAAACGGGTGCATGCGGCCGACTACATCGATTTCCTGCCCACGGTCTGGTCCGCCTGGGAGGCGGCGGGCCATAGCGGCCCGGCGCTGCCTTTCGTGTGGCCGACGCGCGGCCTGCGCGGCGACGTCAGGCCCCACGCCACCGAAGCCCGGCTGGGCTTCTACTCCTTCGACGGCGGCGCGCCGTTCGTGCAGGGCACATGGGACGCGATCAAATCGTCCTACGACGTCGCGCTGACCGCCGCCGCGCTGGTGAACAACGGCGAGCGCGCCGCCTTCGCGCTCTGCCGGCCGCCGGGCCACCATGCCGGCTCCGCCTTCATGGGCGGCTATTGCTACATCAACAATGCCGCCGTCGCCGCCCAATGGTTCCGGGACCAGGGCGCGGCGCGGGTCAGCATCCTCGACGTCGACTATCACCATGGCAACGGCACGCAGGAAATCTTCTATGCGCGGGGCGACGTGCAGGTGCTCAACCTGCACTGCGATCCGCTGACCGAATATCCCTTCTTCCTCGGCCATGCCGACGAGCGCGGGCAAGATGCCGGCGAGGGGTTCAACCACAACTACCCGATGCCGGCCGGAACCACCTGGGAACGCTGGAGCGCGGCCCTCGACGACGCCTGCGCAAGGATCACCGATTACGGACCGGACGCAGTCATCGTCTCGCTGGGCGTCGATACGTTCGAGAAGGACCCGATCAGCGAGTTCAAGCTGAAAAGCAGCGACTATCCGCTGATCGGCCGGCGCATCGCCGGGCTCAGCCTGCCCACCCTGTTCGTGATGGAAGGCGGCTATGCGGTGGAGGAAATCGGCATCAACACCGTCGGTGTCCTGACCGGTTTCGAGGGCGGCTGAGTACCGCCGCGAGTCGCGAACGGACTCCGAATCGAAGTTTTGTCAATTCTCATTTGATGTCGGATTCGAGTGAGGGTAGATTTAACCCGAATCAGCCGATCCTTCGGGGGCGAGGCGGGCAATCACAAGTCTGACGTTTCGGGGACAGCAGCCCGAGGCAAGACGCGATGGCTTTCGCGTTCCCTGACGGATTCGTCCGATCGGGTGTCGTCGGCACTCTTGTGTTTTCCGGCATTTGCGTTCCCAAACCAGCGTTCCTTCGTGAATGTGATGCGTACCCACCCTGCCGCGGGCCTCCCTCCTGCGGCGGACAATGATGGATTCCGGTCAGAAAACCGCGATGGACAGTCCCGCATCCTCCTCAGGCACCGCATCCTCCTCGGGCATCCGCACTTTGGCGAACCGCCTCGCCTCGCGCGGCGACCTCACCGGCTTCCTCGCGGGCATGACCGAAAATGTCGGTGCCGACAGCTATATGCTGGTCGCCATCATGCACGGGGAAGCCCGCAACCAGGCACGCATCGTCGCCTCCAACTGGCAGTTCGACACCATTGAGCTGATCGGACGCCAGCTCATCGCGACCCTGGCGCAAGGCCCCTGGGCCGCCACGCCGGGCATGCGCCCCACGGCGTTGATCGCCGGCGCGGCGCCGGGAACCGGAGCGCTGATCAACGGCGAGGAAGCGCGTCTTCTGGACGTGCTCGGCCACGGCGAAATCTATTCGCTTGGCCTCAATGTCGGGCGCCAGCGCCTGTTCATGCTGCTGTCGTCCGAACAGGCCGGGCAAATCGACCTTTCCGCGCTGGCCCGCGCCCAGTTCGAGTGCTGCTACGCGCTGTCGCGCATTCCCGACCTCGTCGCGCAGGGCGCAGCCGAGGACCCGCTTTCCGACCGCGAGCGCGAGTGCCTGTTCTGGGTTTCCGAGGGCAAGACCACGGATGAGGTGGCCGTTATCCTCGGCGTGTCCTCCAATACGGTGAACAGCTACATCACCCACGCCATCCAGAAATTCTCCGCCAGCAACCGGGCCATGGCCATCGCCACGGCGATCAGGAGCGGCATCATTTGATCCACGCAGCCGTCAACCAGCACGCCGGTACGCCGCTGAACGATCAGCCCGGTCCGTTCGGCGCCTTCGGCCCGCAAGGCGGCAGCCATGCGCTGACCTTCGCCGATGCCGTGCGCCGCTGCCGATGGATCGCCCTTGACATCAACGCGGATTCCTTCGCGCTTTTGCTCCTTCCCTCGGTGCAGGAACGGGCCCGGCTGGTGCCGTGCCTCGATTCCGACTATCCGGCCGTCGGCTTCTCGAAGAAGATCGCCACCGACGACGAGCAGGTCGTGCGCCATGTCCGCGCCTCGACCGAGCCGCTGTGGTGGAGCGCCGGCGAGGACACTCCGGCTGCGACGGCGCTCGGCAGCCTGTCATGGACGAGGCGCATTTCACCCTTGGCAGAGGGAACCTGCGGCATCGCCTTCCCCATCCATGCCGAGCGCAACCAGTGCGGGCTCGCGGTCTTCGCCGGAGAGCGGATCACGCTGGCGCAGGACATGCTCTACGACATCCACGGCCGCTGCTTCTCGCTGTTTGCCGCGCTCACCCGCCTGCGCCCCGGCCATGCCGGCCCGGCACGGGCGATGACCCGGCGCGAGCTGGAATGCCTCAAGCTGACGGCCAACGGCTATACGAGCGAGGAGATCGCCCGCCTGCTCAAGCTGTCGGTGCACACCACCAACCAGTATCTCACCCAGTCGGTGCAGAAGCTGAACGCCGTCAGCCGCACCCAGGCCGTGGCCAAGGCGCTCCGGCTCGGCCTCATCGAATAGCGCGGTCGAGGTCGATCGCCTCGGTCGGCCTGATGCGGGCCTGCTCGATCACCTGGCGCAGCAGCGCGGTGTTGGACTGCGGATCCTCGCGCGGCTTCTCGAAGGCGACATAGTTCACCACCACCGAAGCTTGTTGCTCCTCCAGCGTGAGCTGGAAATAGACGGTGACGCCCGTCGGCCGCAGCTCGAGGTCGAGCACGATGCGCGGACTGCCGCTCCAGTCCACATAGGCCTCGCCGCCATGGCCGAGCTTGAGGGTTCCGGGCATGAAATAGAGTTCGGCCGCCGAATCCACCAGATCGGACAGGCAGGCGAAATGCTCCAGCCGGATGAAGGCGATGTAGTCGGCCACGTCGACCAGGCGCAACTCGCCCACCACCTGCTCGATGGCATGGGCCACGATGCTTTCGCGTGTCTCTGCGTGTGGCTGCCTTATCATGTCACCTGCCGGCGCTTGGCCTTGTTGGAATAGACGATCCGCACCAGTTCGGCGACGGCCTGATAGAATTGCTGCGGTATCACGCTATCCACCGAAACTTGCTTGTACATGGAGCGGGCGAGCGCGACGTCCTCGAAAACCGGAATGCCGTTCGCCTCGGCAAGCTCGCGGATCTTGAGCGCCACGAGGTCCTGCCCCTTGGCCAGCACCACGGGCGCGGAATCCTCCTCGCGCACATATTTGAGCGCGATGGCGTAGTGGGTCGGGTTGGCGATCACCAGCGTGGCGCGCGGCACCGCCGCCATCATGCGCCGGCGCGCCCTGTCACGCGCCACGGAACGGATGCGCGACTTCACGATCGGGTCGCCTTCGGACTGTTTCAGCTCGTCCTTCACTTCCTGGCGCGTCATGCGCAGGTCCTGCTTCCAGTGGAAACGCTGCCAGATGAAGTCGGCAGCCGCGATCGCGCCCATGACGAAGACGATCACCACCAGGATGTCGACCGCGAAGCCCCGGATCACGCTGCCGAACTCGACCGGGTTGGTGAGCATGCCGGCCAGCAGGCGCCCGACACTGTCGGACAGCGCGATCACCAGAACGAGGATGGCGAAGCCGACCTTGGCGACGGACTTGAGGAATTCAACGAAGCCCTGCACGCCGAACATGCGCTTCCACCCTTGCGCGAGGGAGATGCGCGACGCCTGCGGGCGAATGCGCTCGCCGACGAAGCGGGGCATGTTCTGCGCGACCGAGCCGACGATCCCGGCTATCACCAGAAGCACCAGCAGGGCGGCCACCGCCCGGCCGATCTCCATCATCACGCTGCGGTAGAGCGCGATGATGTCCGTCTCGTTGGCCATCGGCCAGGCATCCGGCTTTTCAAGGAACAGGGACAGGAAGACGCCCAGCTCCACGGCCGCGTCGCGCGCATAGAAGACGGTAAAGGCGAGAATGGCGACGAAGGAGGAGAAGATCGCGGTTTCCTTCGAGTGGGGCAGCTTGCCCTTTTCGACGGTGTCGCGGATCTTCTTCTCGGTCGCTTCCTCGGTTTTGGAGTCCTTGTCGACGCCCTCGGACATGGCTCAGGCTATGCCGCTTCGGCAGCCGCCTGCGCGCCCGGCAACTCGAATGCGCCTTCGCGCGAGAGACGCACAGTGGCCGAGGCGACCGTCTTGCGCGCCTGCATGATGTCGGTCAGCGCGATGCCTTCCGAACCCGTGGAAAGCTCGGATTCGATCATCCGCCGCGACCGGGCGCCGATGGCCGAAAGCACGGCCTCGACCAGTTCTTCCGGCGCGCCCCGCAGCGCCAGCGTGATGACGTCGGTCGACATGCCGTCGAAGACCAGCACCCGCGCCTTCTGGGACAGAAGATGCATGTCGTCGAAGGAGAACACCCGCGCCTTGACGCCGGCGAGATCGGGCGTCCCCACGGCCTCCAGGTCCTGGATCACCTCGTCGAGCTGCGTCTTGTCCATTTCGTTCAGCACGCTGGCCAGCCTTGCCTGGCCCGTCGATGTGTCCTTGGAGGAGGAGCCGTCGAGCAGGCGCGTGCGGATCTGGTTCTCCACCAGCCGCATCGCCGCCTGCGGCGCGCTGGCCATGGTCACCATGCGCTTCATGATCTCGCTGCGCAGCGGCTTTTCCAGCGTGAGCAGCACCTGGGCGGCAAGCTGCGACGACAGTTTCGACAGGATCAGCGCCCCGGTCTGCGGATGCTCGCCGGCAAGAAAGCCGCCGATACGCATCGGCTCGAGCTGCTCCACCTGGGGCCAGACGGGCAAGGGGCCGGTGTCCGGCTTCTTCTGCCGGCCTTCCATGATGGCGCTGACTTCCTCCGGCGACAGCGTTTCGCTGAGCAGCGTGTCCATCTTGTCGGCCGAATCGAGCAGGCCGGCACCTTCGGTGAATTCGGCCTCGAACTCCGCCACGATCTTTTCGAGATCGGCCTGCGGAATGGTGCGCAGCATGCGCGCGGCTTCGATCAGCGCCTTCAGTTCCTCCTGCTTGAAGAACTTGAGCAGGCGACCGGCGGCCGGCTTGCCCATCGCCACAAGGATCGCCGCCGCCTTCTGCGGCCGGGTCAGCGTCAGCGATGTCGTCATGCGGCTCTCCCCTGCTTCCGGCCCATGCCAGCCATTTGCCCGGCCACTCGCAATGTCAGGCGCCCTTGGCGGTGATGATCTCGGTCAGGCGAATGGCGAAGCGCGAGGAATCGCCTTCCAGCACGGTGATCTCGCCCCGCGCGATGCGCCGCCCGTTGACCACCACGTCGATGGGCTCGCCGATGCGGCGGTCGAGCGCCACGGTGGAGCCCTTTTGCAGGGTCATCAGTTCCGACACCGACATTTCGGTGCTGCCGAGCACGATCTGCACGTCGACGGGAATGTCCATGATGATGCTGCTGTTGGGGACGCCGGCAGCCTCGTCCTGCGGGCGCTTTTCCTCCTGCTGGAGCACGCCGCGCAATTCCTCGATGGCCCGGTCGAGCTGTTCGTCCGGGACTTCGCTCACGGCTTCCGCCTTGGCCTGGTTCATACTGGTCTTCTCCTGTCGTCCCGCCGGATCAACCCGGCAGCAGCCCGTCCATGAAATCCTGGGCGTCGTCGTAGGGCTGCTTGATACGCACCGTGTAGTTCTGGCCGAGCTTGCCGAATTCGCAGACGAACAGCGTGCGGTCCCGTGCCGCAAGCTGCGCCTGGGTCTGCGCCATGTCGCCAAGCTCGAGTACGTCGCCGACGCGCAGGCCGGCCAGTTGCCCGAGCGTGAGCCGGGTCAGCGGCATCGTCGCCTGCAGCGTGATGGCCGAACGCATCACCTCCTCGGAGAAATGCGCCTGCCAGCGCGATGTGTCCTCGGCGTCGGCCTCGACGGCGTTGCGCGCCAGAAGCACGCGCTGCGGAATGGTGATCGCCACGGTGCCGCTGTCGGTGGGCGTCGAAAGGGCGAAGACGATGCACACCGCCGGGCCGTCGCGCAGCACCCGCCGCCGCGCTTCGAGGCCGGCCATGGCGCGCGGCACCGGCAGCTTGAGATCGAGCGAGCGGCGGCCGGTGCCGTTGAGAATGTCGGCGAATTGCTGGAACACCAGGGTCGCCACGTCGATTTCGACATGGGAGAAGTCGCGTTCGATCGCCGCGACCGGCTGGTCGAGATCGCCGCCGAACAGCGCGCAGACCATGACGGAGACGGCTGGCGCATCCATCACCAGCGTCATGGCGTCGGAGGATATGCTCGAAGCGACGATGGTCATGGCGAAGCTCTCGCCGGACCGCGAGCGCGCCTCGGCGACGCGCGAAACCTCGACGGCCTGAAGGTCGACACGCACCGGCGCGCCGATCTCCTCGGCCAGCCGCTTCATGACCAGCGGCAGCGCGCGCTCGGCCATGGACCGGCCGGCGCCGATCACCTGCCCGGCGTCGCCGCTGTCGCCAAGCAGGCGCTCGATGATCAGGGAGCGGGTGTCCGAGGGGCTCGCCGGACCGGTCATGGAACTGTTCCGCACGCCGTCATGGCCGTCACGCCGCCTTCTTCTCGGCGATGACCGCGTTCATCGTGCTCTGCTCGACGGCATCGATGGACGGCCGGTCGTACGAGGAAATGGTCTTGCGGCCGAACTCGATGGCCACCTGCGGCAGCGACCCGTTCATATAGGCCAGCAGCGTCTGCTTCACGATGATGTAAAGGCGGTTCTTCTTCTCGCGCACCGACTTGATCTTGGACGCCACCGGCCCGACGATGGCATAGGACAGGAAGATGCCGAGGAAGGTGCCGACCAGCGCGGCGCCGATCAGCCCGCCGAGGATTTCCGGCGACTGGTCGAGCGCGCCCATCGCCTTCACCACGCCCAGAACCGCCGCCACGATGCCGAGCGCCGGCAAGCCGTCGCCCACGGCGACCATGGCATGATAGGCCTTGAGCTTGTCGGCGCGGATGGTCTGGATCTCCTCGTCCATCAGCGCCTCGATCTCATGGGGACGGGCATTGCCGATGATGATGATGCGGCAATAGTCGCAGATGAAATTGGTGAGGTCCTTGTTCTGCAGAACCGTCGGGAAGGCCTGGAAGATCGCCGATTCCTCGGGGTTGTCGATATGGGCCTCGACCTCGCTGCGCGACTTTGAGCGCAATTCGCGCATCAGGCTGTGCAGCACCCCCAGCGTCTCCAGATATTCGCGCTCCTTCGGCACGGACTGCTTGATGGCCTCGAGGATGGCGCGGCCGGTGTCCTTCACCGTCTTCATCGGGTTGGCGACGAGGAAGGCGCCGAGCGCAGCGCCGCCGATGATGACCAGTTCCCAGGGCTGCATGAGCACATGAAGGTGACCGCCCATGGCCATGAAGCCGCCGAGAACGCAGCCGAGCGTGACCACAAATCCGATCAGAATGCCCACTATCCGTCCTTCCGCTTCTCACATCAGGCAATTTGAATAGCGCGCGTGCCTTGTGTGAGGCTTGAATCGCGTGAGGCTTGGATCGCGCGACCGGAACCCGATTCAGTTTCGCGCAAGGAAGTAGGCCTATTCTCGGCATGCAGCTTCGGCCGGAGGCATGTCGTTTTGAACACTTACATCAGTTACCAGCTGATTGCGCGGGACATACCCAAGGCGATCGATCGCATCGAGCGCCAGCCGATGGTCGACCGCGAGACGAAGTATTACCTCGACAATATCGGCAAGGTCCGCTCCATCGACGAGTTCGTGAAGGACGACCGGCTGTTCAAATACGCCATGAAGGCGTTCGGCCTCCAGGACATGAGCTACGCCAAGGCCTTCATGGTCAAGGCGCTGAAGGAAGGCGTGACCGATCCCGACAGTTTCGCCAACAAGCTGACCGACAAGCGCTACGCCGAGTTCGTCGCCGCCTTCAATTTCGCAAAATATGGCGAGGAGGCGACCGTCTACAGCCAGGCGAAGCAAGGCGTGGTGAAGAACTTCGCGCTCCAGTTCGAACTCGGCCCGGTGCAGGAAGGCTTCACCTTCGCGGAAGCGGAAACCTCCTATTTCCTGGCCAACGTCACCTCGGTGAAGTCGATCGACGACCTGATGGGCAATGAGCGGCTGCTCGACTATGCCATGACCGCTTTCGGCCTCGATGCCGAGACCGAATCGCCGGATCGCATCCGCCAGATGCTGGAAGGCGGCATCTCCGATCCCGACAGCCCGGCCAACCGCCATCCCGACAAGCGCTACGCCAAACTCGTCGCGGCCTTCGATTTCGCCGCCCATGGCGACCAGGCAACCCTGCGCGACGAGGTACTGCGGGGCGTGCCCAAGGCCTTCATGGACGAATCCGGCCTGCTGCTCATCAAGACCGATACGGACCACATCGCCGCCGAAGCCACCTACTACGCCCAGAACATCTCCAAGGTGACGTCGATCAGCGACCTCTTGTCCGACCGCCGCCTGCTCACCGTCGCCATGGCCGCGTTCGGGCTCGATACCGATGCGGAATCGCCGCAGCGCATCCGCGAGATGCTGGCGGGCGGCATCGCCGATCCGGCCAGCCCCGCCAACAAGGAAACCGACAAGCGCTATGCCGCCTTCGTCAAGGCCTTCAACTTCGCGGAGTACGGCGTGGCGACAACCTCGCGCCCCGAGGTGCTGCAGGACACTGGCCGCTTCTATGTGGTGAAGTCGGAGTTGGGCCTGTCCAAGCCGAGCAACGCCTGGTTCCAGGCGGAGACCGCCTATTACCAGGCCAATATCGGCAAGGTGCAGTCGGTGGACGACCTGATGGCCGACAAGCGGCTCTATAATTACGCCATCGCGTCTTTCGGGCTCGACCCCGACAAGGAAGACCGGGCCACCATACGCAAGGTTTTGGAAGGCGGCGAGGCCGACCCCGCCAGCTTCGCCAACAAGACCGGCGACAAGCGCTACATCGCGCTCGCCAAGGCCTTCGATTTCACCGCCCATGGCGAGGGCGCCACGACCTACAATGCAAGCCGGCAGGACGTGGTCGACAAGTACATGCGCCAGACGCTGGAGGAAGATGCCGGCAACAGCAATGAAGGCGTGCGGCTGGCGCTCTATTTCGAGCGCAAGGCCGCCGGCCTGACCAACTGGTACGAGGTGCTGGCCGACAAGGCGCTGGCCACCGTCGTGCGCACCGCCTTCGGCCTGCCGGAATCCTTCGCCGCCGCCGACATCGACCGGCAGGTGAAGCTGTTCGAATCGAAGATGAAGATCGAGGACTTCACCGATCCGGCCAAGCTCGCAACGTTCATGACCCGCTTCACCAGCCTCTACGAGATCAACAACCCCACCTCGCCAGCCTTGAATGCCGCCAGCATCCTGTTTGCGCAGCCCACCACGATGGGCGTGTCGACCAACCTGCTGATGGCCATGCAGCAGCTCAGGTCACGATAGGCCCGCCATGCAGGACAGCCTCTATGTCGCCCTTTCCTCGCAGATCGCGCTGGAGCGGCGGCTCAACACCATCGCCGACAATGTCGCCAACTCCTCCACGGTCGGCTTCCGCGCCACCGGCGTGAAGTTCGAGGACGTGGTGTCGGGCACCGGTCCCCGCTCGGTGTCCTTCGCCTCCTCCGGCTCCACCTTCCTGTCCACCTCCAGCGGCAGCATGGTCGAGACCGGCAACCCGCTCGATTTCGCCATCCAGGGCGATGCCTGGTTTGGGATCTCCACGCCGGCCGGCACGGTGATGACCCGGGACGGCCGCTTCACGCTGGCCAATTCGGGCGCGCTGGTGACGGTCGAGGGCCATCCCGTGCTCGATGCCGGCGGCGCGCCGATCCAGCTCGACCCCAATGACGGCCCGCCGCAGGCCGGCGCCGACGGCTCGCTCACACAGAACGGGCGGCTGGTGGCGGCCATCGGCCTCTTCGCCTTCGATCCCGGCCCGGATTTCACCCGCTACGGCAATTCCGGCATCGTGCCGAAAACACCGCCGCAACCCCTGGTCGACCGGCAGGATATCGGCGTGTCGCAGGGCTTCGTCGAACAATCCAACGTCAACCCCCTGATGGAGATGACGCGGCTGATCCAGGTGCAGCGCGCCTTCGAGAACGTGTCGGCGCTGATTCGCAACGCCGGTTCCTCGGTCGACGAGGCGATCAAGACCCTCGGCTCCAAATAGCGGCCGGGCCAGATGACGCAGGACCGCACGCTTGTCAGGACATCGGAGCGCGATTCCACGCCCACCGACCCGCTGACGCTGCTGGAACATGTCTGGCGTCGCTTCGACGAGCCTTCGGCGCTGCTGAAACGCGGCGGCCACGTCCGCGAGGTGTCCTCCACGCACTACAAGGTAGGCGGCCTCAGCGAACTTGCCCGGCTCGGCGATCTGGTCGAGCATCGCGGCCGCCGCGGCGGCACATTGGGCGAGGTCGTCCATATCGCACGCGGCGAGGTGGTGATCGCGCCCTTCGAGCGCAATGCCGATGCCGGCATCGGCGATGCCGTGTTCCGGCGCGGCCCGCTGGCCGTTGCGCCCCATCCTTCCTGGCGCGGCCGCGCCATCGACGCGCTGGCCCGTCCCATGGACGGCGGCCCGCCGCTGCTGCGCGGCGCCGAAGATGCCCCGCATGCTGAAAAAACGCCCGGGGCCATGGAGCGGCAGCGCGTCGGCACCGGTTTCCACACCGGCGTGCGCGTCATCGACATCTTCACCCCCCTTTGCTTCGGCCAGCGCCTCGGCGTCTTTGCCGGATCGGGCGTCGGCAAGTCGACGCTGCTTGCCATGCTGGCCGGCGCCGATGCCTTCGACACGGTGGTCGTCGCCCTGATCGGCGAACGCGGCCGCGAGGTGCGCGAATTCCTCGAGGACACGCTGGGCGAGAAGAACATGGCCAAGACCGTGGCCGTCGTCGCCACCAGCGACGAAAGCGCCATGATGCGCCGGCGCGCGCCCGATACCGCCATGCGCGTGGCGGAATATTTCCGCGACCGCGGCGACCGGGTGCTGCTGGTCCTCGATTCCATCACCCGCTTCGCCCATGCCTTGCGCGAGGTCGCCACCGGAACGGGCGAGCCGCCGGTGGCGCGCGGCTATCCCGCCTCCGTGTTCACCGAACTGCCCAAGCTGCTGGAGCGCGCCGGGCCGGGCGCGGAAGGCGCCGGCTCGATCACCGCCATCATTTCCGTTCTTGTCGACGGCGACGACCACAACGATCCCGTCGCCGATTCCGTGCGCGGCATTCTCGACGGCCATGTCGTGCTCGACCGCGCCATCGCCGAGCAGGGGCGCCTGCCCTCGGTCGATCCACTGGCGTCGATCTCGCGTCTCGCCGGGCGCGCCTGGACACCGGAGCAGCGCACGCTGGTCACGCAGCTGAAGGCGATGATCGCGCGCTTCGAGGACACACGCGACATCCGGCTGCTCGGCGCCTACCAGCCGGGCGCCGATCCCGAACTCGACATGGCGGTCACGCAGGTGCCGCTGATCTACGAGGCCCTGCGGCAATCGCCGGCCGATCCGGCCTCGGCCGATGCCTTCTCCGATCTCGCGCGCCACTTGAGGAGCAGGAGCGGCGACCATGGCCACTGAGCGCCAGCGCACCGAGGCACTGCTCCAGAACCTGCTCGCCAAGGCGCGCGCCGAGGAGGAAGCGGAAGCCGCCCGCGCCTCGCTGCTTTCGGGCCTGTTCAACAGGCCGAAGGCCCGGCAGCCAGCGCCCGCCCCGATTCCCGAAAGCTGGCCGGCACCACCGCCGACACCCTTTCCCCGGATCGACAAGGCATCCCGGCGGGCCGACCGCCGCAGCGACCTCATCATCGCCGGCCTCGGCGTGGCCCTCGGCCTGATCTGCGCACTGTTTCCATGGTACATCTTCTTCAATCAGGAGCAGTTCGGCGTCCGCGCCATGCGGCTGGGCGGACAGGGCACCAATTCCGGCCGCGTGATGGTGGATGCCGCCTCGGCGCCGGCCCGGGTGCGGGAAATTCCCGAACTGCCCGGCGACCTCGACCTGTTCAGCACCGGCAACATCGCCGATAGCGCCACCGGCACCCCGCCCGGCCTCGACGAGCAACCCTTCCCCGGCGCGGCGACCGAATTCCGGCTGGTCCACGTCGCCAACGGCAGGGCGATGATCGAGGACGACGCCGGCCTGTGGGTGGTGCAGAACGGCTCCCGGCTGCCCGATTCCAGCCGCGTCGCCGCCATCGAGCAGCGCGCCGGCAAATGGGTGCTGGTGACGAGCAAGGACAGGGTGGTCGAGATCTCCGAGTAGCCCCGAAGCGAGCGGCAGCCGCAAGGCCCGCGCAAGACTGGGCGCCTACCATGGGCACGTTACCGGAGAACCCCATGGAGCCCGTCAACCTCTTCGATCTCGCCACAAGGCAGTCGCAATGGCTGGCCGTGCGCCAGACGGCCATTGCCGGCAACGTCGCCAACGCCAACACGCCGGGCTATCTGGCGCGTGACGTCGAGCCGTTCGAGAAGGTTCTGGAGCGCACCGCCGTTTCGCTGAGCGCCACGCAGCAGGGTCATCTCGGCTTCGGCGCCACCGAGGCCGCCTTTGGCACCAGGGTCCAGGAATACGACGGCGCCATCCTGCCCTCCAAGAACACCGTGGTGATGGAAACCGAGCTGATGAAGGCCGGCGAGGTGCGCCGCGCCTTCGAGCTGAACACGGCCATCGTCAAGGCCTTCCACTCCATGCTGCTCACCGTTTCGAAGGGCTGACCGCAATGGACGCCCTGACCGCCACCCTCAAGATCGCGGCATCCGGCCTCGGCGCCCAGTCGGAGCGGCTGCGCATCGTCTCGGAAAACCTCGCCAACGCCCAGTCGACCGGCAATTTCCCGGGCGCGGACCCCTACCAGCGCAAGACCGTCACCTTCGTTTCGGAGCTGGATCGCGTCTCCGGCGGCTCGGTCGTCGAAGTCGGCGCCATCGACCGCGACCCCAGCGCCTTCCCGCTCGAATTCCAGCCCGGCAACGTCGCCGCCGACGAGAACGGCTATGTCAAGCTGCCCAACGTCAACGTGCTGATCGAGATGGCCGACATGACCGAGGCCAACCGCTCCTACGAGGCCAATCTCCAGGTCATCCGCCAGGCCCGCGACCTGATCTCCATGACCATCGACCTGATGAGGACGCCGTGATGATCGGTCCCGTCGGCGCCCTGCGCCTCACCCCTGCCCTCGGCACGGAAACCGCCAGGACCTCCTCCTTGCAGGACGGCGCCGTGGCCGGGTCGTCCTTCGCCGACGCGCTGGCGCAGGCCGCCTCGCGCACCGTCGGCAAGCTCGAAAACGCCGAGCAGGTGTCGCTGGAGGCGCTCAAGGGCAACGCCGACACCCGCGAAGTGGTGGATGCGGTGATGAGCGCCCAGCAGACGCTGCAGGCCGCCGTCGCCATCCGCGACAAGATCGTCACCGCCTATCTCGAAGTCAGCCGGATGAGCATCTAGGAGCCGGACCGTGAAAGCACTCGCCATCGCCGCCACCGGCATGAACGCCCAGCAGACCAATCTGGAAGTCATCGCCAACAACATCGCCAACATCAACACCACCGGCTACAAGCGGGCCCGCGCCGAATTCTCCGACCTGCTCTATCAGGTGGACCGCGCCCGCGGCGTGCCGAGCCGCGCCAACGCCTCCATCGTGCCCGAGGGCGTCTCGGTCGGCCTCGGCGTCAAGACGGCCGCCGTGCGCAACGTGCACATACAGGGGCCGCTGACCAATACCGGCAACAATTTCGACCTGGCGCTGGTCGGCAAGGGCTGGTTCCAGATCGAGGGCGCCGACGGCGGCACCCTCTACACCCGCGCCGGCTCCTTCAACACCAATGCCGAAGGCCAGCTCGTCACCATAAACGGCGCCGCCGTCATTCCGGCGATCACCGTGCCGGACGATGCCGTCGAGGTCGTCGTCAACAAGACGGGGCAGGTCTTCGCCCGCTTCGAGGGCGTCAACGAGCTGGAGGAACTGGGCCAGTTCCAGATCGCCAACTTCGCCAACGAAGCCGGCCTGGCGCCGCTGGGCGACAATCTTTTCCAGGAAACCGCCGCCTCCGGACAGGCCGTCACCGGCATTCCCGGCGACCCGGGCTTCGCCAGCGTCGAGCAGGGCTATCTGGAAAGCTCCAACGTCGATCCGGTCAAGGAGATCACCGAGCTGATCTCGGCCCAGCGCGCCTACGAGATGAACTCCAAGGTCATCCAGGCCGCCGACGAGATGGCCTCGGTGGTGTCCAAGAATCTCAGATAATCCATGCCGATCCCGCACCCCCTCACCGCCCTTCGCCGCATCGTTCTCGCCGCCGCCACGGCCGCGTCGGTCTGCGTGCCGGCATGGGCGAGCGCATGGGCGCAGGAGGTGGTGCTGATCCCCAGCCGCGTCATCTATCCGGGCGAGACGATCTCGGCCGGCGCGCTGCGGCAGGTGACGTTGGTTCCGGGCAAGGTGAAGCCGGAAGCCGTTGCTACGACGCTGCCCGAGCTGGACGGCAAGGTGGCGCGACGCACGCTGCTGCCCGGCCGCTACATTCCCACTGCTGCCCTGCGCAATGCCTGGCTGGTCGAGCAGGGCGCTTCCGTGCAGGTCAATTTCATCGCCGGCGGGCTGACCATCTCCGCCACCGCCGTGACCCTGCAACCCGGATCGCCGGGCGACGTGGTGAAGGTGCGCAATGTCGACAGCGGCAAGGTGCTGACCGGCACGGTGATGGAAGACGGCAGCATCAGGGTCGGCACATGAAGCGCGCGCTCGTCCTCGCCCTCGCGGTGTTGATCCCGTTGCAGCCGGTGCTGGCCGACGGCCTCACCGACAAGCAGAAGCGCGCCCTTGCGGCACAGCAGGGCGGCCTCGT
>Ga0180220_1001317_pt1 | contig 18775 bp, 33 predicted proteins | sample eDN5th37CBELigBY_FD_151335 | JGI IMG/M metagenome (GOLD analysis project Ga0180220, IMG submission 151335) | Enriched backyard soil microbial communities from Emeryville, California, USA - eDNA 5th pass 37_C BE-Lig BY (version 2) (version 2) | ecosystem: Environmental > Terrestrial > Soil >...
TGCTCGACGCCGCGCCGCGGTTGCCGGTGCTCGACGCCGCGCCGCGGTTGCCGGTGCTCGACGCCGCGCCGTAGTCGCCGGTGCTCGACGCCGCGCCGCGGTTGCCGGTGCTCGACGCTGGCGACTCAGGATCAACTGGCGTACAGCGGCTGGTGGTGTACTCGATGGCCGCCTTCACCAGGCCCGCGATGGTCAACTCGGCCTTGATGGATATCTTGCGGCTGGCGACTTTCGAATCGCCGTCGTGGCGGCTCAGGTCGCCGGACTGCTCGACCAGCGCGAAGCGGCTACCTGCAGGGCGGTAGTAGCCCAGCACATCCAGCGGATACTCGCAGGCGTGGAAGCCGGAGGCACATGCCTCGACATCCCCTTCGTGCTTGTAGGTGCCGCCGATCTCGAACTGGTAGCCGCGGCACTTCAGGTTCTGATCGAAACCCTTAAATGCGGTGACGATTTCTTCAGCAGCCTCGGTCTTTTTCTTGCTGGTCATAGCTCGTTCCTTTTGAGTGCGAATGCCCTTGGCCGAGGGCTGGTGCGCGCTTTCGGCTGCCGGCGATGCGTCGGCATGCGAAAGAGGGCAGAAAATGCCCGGCGAACCGGGCTAAGAGGTGGCGTCCTTGCCGGGGAAGTCAGTTAACTCGACAGAAGTCGACAGATTCGGAGTAGTAGCCGTTCGACTCGCCAAGCCAGCGGATCACGACGAATCCCTTGGCAGTTGCAAGTCGATAGAAGGTCCATGTGTAGCTTTCTACGTAGTCTCCCGGAGGCGCCGGGAAGTCGTCGCTACTGACGTCCTCGGCAACCACCAACGGCTGACCAACAAGGTCTCTTGCGTCGCCCTCGATATCGTCAATCGAAACGCTCTCACAGCAGTCCTGCGCGTGATACATCCGAAACAGAGAGCCGTCTTCACATTCGAAATCGACAGAATCGCTGCCAGCTTCCAATCCGGTGATCTGCTTGATGGTCTTTCCGAGAAGATCAGAAATCGAAGCGTGCTTGTACATATCTCGCCTCCAGTGTGTGTATGCGCAAGGGCGCGTTAGGCGGTGGCCTTTGCGATTGCGCCCCGGGCTTGCTGTATCAAGTCGAGTTCACTCGAAGACTTTGGTAGACAGTCGTCGTTGTACTGTCCGCCGTATACTTCAAGCATTCCTTGTAGAGCCTCAAGCAGTTCGGGCGCGGCTGCGATCAGTCGAGCGTCTGCCGTCCGACTCATGTAGTCATTGAAATCCAAGTCAAGCGCGGTAGTGACCACAGAAATATCGAAAGAGGGGCCCTTAATCTCAATGAATGAAGGATAGTGGCCGTCAACCACCACCCACGGACAGGCGTATGGCTCATGCTGTTCTCCTGTCTTAGGTATGGAGCCATGGGGGAGCGGACCGAGAGGCTTATGCGCCTCTAGCCGCTGTATCTGATGCGGCGCGATCCGCTAGAAGCTAACCGGTGTTCGCGTTCCGGCCGATCCGCTCCCCTCATGACTCCAAGGTTCGATGCCCGCTCAGTCGTCGCTCTCGGGGTTCAACAGGGCTTTGAGCTGGTCCGGGTTCGGCTTGCTCCAGTTGGTGATCTGGCCGGTCTCGATGTTGATGTTCAGGATCAGGTAGTCGCCGTAGTGCTGGCCGGGGAAGAAGTCGGGCACGTAGCCTTCGTAGTCGCCTACCTTGTCGCCCTCGACGTCGAACACATCAGCCTCGAAACGGTCGCAGACCTTGATATGCAGCCGGACCTCAGTCACATCGACCTGGACCGTCTTCTGTTGGTTGATCTTCATGGTGTTTTCCTCGCTGCTGGTTACATCCCGCTGCCGCCTCTATGAAGCGGCAGAAGTGATGCTTACAGCTGGGGAGCGTCGCGGTTCGGGCCGCCGCGCTGCGGCGCCTGCACCTGGGCGGCAGTGACGCCGTCGCCGATGACCTCGATGCGGCCCTCGTCGAACCACTGAGCGCCGTCGATCTTCCCGTCACGCACCGGCGGAACCAGGCTGTACTGGTCGCAGCCGGTCAGGTACTGGCAGCGGCCGGTGATGATTCCCTCGAAGCCGGTGATCTTGTCCCGGCCCTTCTTTCCAAGCTCGATCATGGTGATTCCTCTGTTGGTGGCATCCCAAAGCGCCCTCGGGTGAAGGCGCTTCAGTGATGCTCTCGGTGTCGCTCCCGCGTTCGCCTAACTGGGCTTCTACAACCCGCGGGTGATGCTGTCCTCACCACTACCGATGGCAGCTCGGACTCGATGTGTTTGGCCTTGGGCTTCCCTCGCTGCGCCTTCAATCGGTGTACGGAGCAGGTCGTCGGGGGCTGGATTGATCTCACGGGTTCGCTGCAGCCCGGCGGCCTGGTGATGTGGGCAGCTGCTCGCGAGGTGCCGACCCGAACATCGGCTGGGCTTGTTACTGCATGGGTGGGTTCCTCCTATTGGTGTCATCTCGGTCGCTTCTCCATGTCGGGGTTCATTCCCACTCCTGCGTTTGCTTCTTTGGTCTATTGGCAGGTGACTTGAGCGACGTCGCGTGCAATGCATGGGCTTGCACGGCTGGACTATCTGGCCCAGCTCAGGCTGCGTCTTTTGCCTCTTCCAGCGTCATCGCGACGGTGGTGCAGCAGAGGGTTCCCGAATTGTGAAAAGAGCGTTCCGGCTTCGCCGAGGCATCTCTGCCTGTGCCGCGGCGGTGGATTGCGTTGGCGTTGAGGTAAAATTATCAGCGGTCATAAAATCAGTCAACACCTGCGGTAATAAAATTTACTACCGCCACAAAAAATCCCGCTCTATGCGGGCTCAGGATTCGGTGTCAGGCGGGGAGGGGCGCCCCATCAGGTACAATCCCTCCCTCAGACCGGAGGGCTTATGAGCTACAACCTTGCGAACCTACCGATGGACGAACGCCGGGCGATGGGAGACGAGAAGTCGGAGTTGTTCGCCTACTGGCAGCAGAACCTGGACAGAGCGAAGGGAGAGGCCGCGCGCATCCTGGGCGAGAAGGATCGGCGGAAGGGGAAGTGGCGGGAGTGGGCCGCAGAGCAGATCGAGGCGCTACAGCCTGAGCAGTATCGGGAGATGGTCAGAAGGGAAGTGGGGCGCTGAGGCGAGAAACAGCCATGTCATCTACTGAAGACCTCGAACTACAGATGCGCGAAGCCCTGGGCATAGTCCCGGCGAGAAAGAAGACGACAAAGGACGCCAGCAGGCCGGTTGGCGGCTACCTGGTGGTCTTGAGCGTGAGGGGCGATAGCGGCCCGGCGTTCCGCTTCGAGCACCGCTCGCGGAGCATCAGCCGGACCGAGGCAATATTGGCGGCCGAGAAGCAGGCCAAGGCGCAGGGGCTGCGGCCCTGGGCGCTGCTGGACGTCGAGCAGTTCTGACTCGTACCACCCTTGCAAACAATGCCAATTGCGCCCAAATTGACTATTACGGCGGCGCAAGCATAATGTCGCCGCCAAAAGCTTGTCATCAGCCATAGAGAGGAGGGACGCATGAGATACAGCACCGCGCTTGACGTCCTGAAGGCTCATTGGGACTTCAAGCTTCCAGTCGACCCCATCACCATTGCCGAGAAGATGGGCATTGAGGTTCAGGCAGGTTCGCCGCTTGACCGCGAAAGCGGCCATTACAGCTATCGCGATGGTGATCCGCTGATTACCTACAATCCTGCTGATTCCGCAGTACGCCGTCGCTTCACGGTAGCTCATGAGATCGGGCACCATATAAATGGCGATGTTGACGCCCCGCGTGATACCGACAAGCAGATGAGCGCTAGCGTGCGCGATCCTAGAGAGGTTGCGGCAAACCGCTTTGCCGCATCGCTTCTGATGCCCGCCGCCTTGGTGAAGCACATGATTTTCGAAGAGAAGGTTGCCGATCTTAAAAAGCTGGCCGCTACCTTCGGTGTTTCGACCGCTGCAATGGAATATCGCCTGAGAAACCTCGGCATCCTATGAGGAACGACGACCAGGGATTGGCCGAAGGCGAAAGCTCCGTAGATCCAAGAATCCTTCAGAACTATCTGAGAAAGGAGATTTGGCGCTTCGAATGGGAGCAGAAGCTGGCCCGGCGAGCCATGCAATTTGTTGGGTTTTTCTACCTTATGCTGGTTGGGTTCATCTTCCTCGGTAATGGTCGCTTCGTCTTTGGGAAGTGGTATGTCGTGCTCAGTTTTAAGTCCCATGCAGCCACTGACATTCCTATCATTCTGGCTTTGGCGTCTATACCAACGGTCCTGCTCATAGCTTTGATGCGTTACTTCCACCATCGGGAGAAAGCATCAGAGGGGCAGGACTCGCCGCTGCCGTTGAGCATGCAAACGGCAAAGGACCTTCTCGACATCATGAAGGACCAAAAGCAGTAGCCCGCAGCGGGGCTTTGCTATCTCTCTTCTTCGCGCGCGATCAGCTCCACCAGCGCCTCCGAAATGAAGTCCGCGTTCTCGGTCAGCGTCTCCAGGTGGAGCTTCACTGCGTCTGAGGTTTCGATGGAGCCTCGTTGCTCAACCCAGATCGCCAACTCTTCGACAGCCGAGCCGATGGCGTTGATGTTCAGGTTGAGGCGGTAGAGCAGGGCGGGGAGAGGGGAGTCGGCCATGGGAACCTCCAGAGCGGAGGACTCAGCTTAGGCCGGAAACGAAAAGGCCGCACTCAATGGCGCGGCCTTGTCCTGGTAGCTGCTGTCTTCCCAGCTCCAGGGCAGGGGAAATTTACCAAAACGGGTAGGGCGGTCAAGGGAGGGCGAAAAGCCCAGCGGGCGCGGGGCTTAGGGCCATGCTTAGTGATGACTTCGGCTGGCGCCGCGCTTCTCCAGGTCGGTGAACAGCATGGACTTCACCAGCGATGAGATGATGTCGCGCTCCATCAGGGCGCTCGCGTGGTCCTTACGGTCATCGATCACAACCATGATCTCCCGGCCCTTGGTATAGGGGCTGCTCAGGATGTCGCCGGCCTTGCGCATAACGCCGCCCGTCGCATTGGCGTTCGGGCTGATTGCGTCCACCAGCAGATTGCCCAACTGGAAGTCGAAAGTGTGCTCGCGCCGGGACAGGCCGCGAGCCTTGGGCCGCAGCGACAGTGTTTCGGTGGGGCGCCAGTGCCGCAGTAGCATCTCCACCTCATCGACCAGCACATGCCAGTCAGAAGGAGTCGCCAACGCCTCGCGCTCGTATTCGACGATGGACATCAAGCCAGCCAGGTAGCGGGCGATCAGATCGGAGGCCTGTTGGTTCGGTCCGCTGGCCAAGATCTCGCCCGCATCGCTCAGCGCCAGGCTATGCAGTTCCAGGCGATTGCGCAGCGAGGCCCAGCGGCGCTTGTCCGAAGAGGACAGACCGATGCTCATCAGGTGGGCGAGGGTGTCGCCATTGTCGCTGAGCACCAGAACGGTTCCGTGCTCCTTCACGTAGAAGGCAATCGGCTCTCCATCCGAGAAGGAAAACGGCGTGTCGACCTCTAGCACCGGCCCATGGGTGATGCCTTTCACGGGTCGGCACTCGAAGCCCAGATTATTGATCAGCCAGTTACATTCCATGATCGTCACCAAACGGGTATGGCAGTTCGGTCTCCAATGTCAGACAGATGCGGCTACAGAATAATTCCAGCCAGAGCTTGTAGTCTGTGCAGCAGAGGTCATTTTGTACAGGTCGCACATCGCCATCGTCGCCGTAGTGCTCGTGCGGGCCGTAGAGCCTTGGCGGCCCGTTGTGCGAACGCTTGTCCTGGGGGACGACTTCTAGTTGGTAGACGCGCCGCTGCTTCTGGTTGCTCAGGCGGAACATGGTGAAGGTGTACTTGCAGCGATCCGCAGCCACGCCCGTGCGCAGCACGATCTCGATGGTCACGCCGGGGATGGTTGCGCCATCCTCATCCTCCGGCCGGAAGGCGGCGACCTTGAACAGGGTGTTAGTATCCTTAGTGCCGAACGCCAAACGGCCAGAGAAGCGCTTGGGTCGCGCGATCAGTTGCTGATCATCCATGCATACGCCTCACTCCCCCCATTTGCCTATCGCTCCGGCCCTGGCCATGACACCTATCAGCCCTTACTCCGCGTTATCCGCACCGCCTTGACCTCATCAGCATACGAGCCAAGACGATCCTCACCATTGATGAGCACCCCAACGATACGGAGTACGGCCCAGGCGTCGGTCTCATTGCCTGACTGGCTCAGTCGCTCGGCGATCTTCACCAGGTCGACGGATGCCCACTTGAGGTCCGCCGTGATGGCCTTGAGGTCGTGCTTGAGCAACTGGGTGGGTTTGTTGATGCCCATTTTTACGGATCCGGCAGACTGATTACCGCTTGAAGGCGTTCCGGCTTCGCAGTGTCGACCACCAGAACACCCACCCGATGATGCTGATGTTCTTGGCGTGCATCTCTTCGGACGAGTACTCCTCGTCGGCGTACTCGTCGCGGTTGAAGCTGCGCAGGCGCAGGCCGCCACCTGGCAGCCGGTAGAGGTACTTCACCCGCAGCATCCCATCGTGCTCCAGGGCGTAGATTTCCCCATCCACGACACGGGTAGTCGCCTTGTCGATGCCGATGGTGGCGCCGTTCATGATGAGCGGCTCCATGCTGTTTCCCTTGAGCTGGGCACATACCGCCGCTGCAGGGTCTACGCCGGCAGCTCGGAGGGTGGCGTAGGAGAAGCGCAGCTTGCGCCCCTCGATCTGGCGCACCGCGGTGCGCCCGGCGCCGGCGGCCAGTTCAACTTCCTTGTAGAGCGGCAATTCCACCTCGTCATCGTCTAACGGCGTGCTGTCATCCCAGGGCGACAGGTCGCCGATCATGACGGCCTCGGGCTCTTCATCTCTGGATGGCAGGGCTGTACGAGCCATGGAGCGTATTTCTGCGGCAAGCCTTGGGCTGAATGCTTCAACCGGCTCCTGAAGGTATCGAGAGAACACGGCTGCCGCCTCCGCATTTAGTGCATTGCGCCCTCTCAGGTAATGACTGGCAGCACTCTGCGAGCTGGCCTTGAGACCCTCCAGCGCGATCTTCTCCTGAGTAATCCCAAGCATTTTTTTCTTGGCCTTGTAGATGGCATTCAGGGCATCGCATTCGCGCTGCTCCTCCTCCGTCAAGGACCGCTTCTTTGATTTCTTTTCCATGCGCCAAGGCTATGACCTGAGGTAATTGCTGTTCTAAGACCGCAGGTCTTGCGAAAAACAAGACCGCAAGTAATAATCTGTGCGTGCCACCAACGGAGCGCCCAATGAAGCGGACACATCTCAAGCAATTCGTCGCTGACCGCGGGCAGGTTGATTCGGCTTCCCTGCTGGGCGTTACCCAGGGAGCAATCAGCAAGGCCCTGCGAGTTGGTCGCGACATCTACGTCACCGAGCACGACGACGGAACCTTCACCGCCGAAGAGCTGCGGCCGTTCCCCTCCCAAGCCAAAACCCAAGCCGCATAGGAGACCTCCATGGATACCCAGGAACTCAAGGTCCAGGTCTTGGCTGACCTCAGTGACTTCGAACAGAAGATCAGCCGAGTCCTGAAGCGCCTACCGCTTGAGCTTCGCGATGAGTTCCTGAGCAGCCTTCAGCGTTTTCTCTTTGATAGCCGCCTGTGCCTCATCCGAATCGATGAACCCCTGGACGAGGGCGTCACGGGTGAAGGCGGCATTGCATCCGGCGCAGGTGAAAAGCTCGTTTTCCGAGTCAGCTTCACCGGACTTGACGATCTGTGTGCTTCCGCACTGCGGGCAACTGATGGTGAGGGTGCCTAACGGAGTTATGGACATCGGAACCTCCTGGTTCGCTGTGTTGTGTAGGAGCTTCAGAGCCTACCAGCGAGGTTCCGACCTTTACAGCGGCCCCGAGTGGGGCTGGAAGACGAAACCAATCGCATAGGAGACCTGTGCATGTACGACAACCCCGAGCAGCGCAAAACCCAGCGCCCGAAGCTCAGCCTGACACCCCAGTTCGACCGGATGCTGCGTAAGGCGGCCAACAGGGCGAACGTGGAATACGCCGCGTTCCTCCGCGAGCTCATCGAATGGTCCGTCATCAACGGCGCCATCGAGTCGATCCAGGAAGAACAAGCCATCAAGTTCGATTCTACGGCGGCTTAAGGCCCCTCTGGAGGGGCTATGAGCGCACTCGAATTCGATGACCTGCCTGAGTGGGTGAAAGAGAGCATCGATGCCCTGGCCAAGCAGCATGGCTGGAGCATTGAACGCTGCATGGAAGAGATCGTGATCGAAGGGATTGCGATGGGCGGACTGACATCCGCAGGGCGACCTAAAGCGAAGGTCGTCCAGCTGAGGCCTGAAGAGGGGCTCAAGGGTGACTAACCGCGCTGTCGGCCAGTGACAGCTAAGGCGCCTTCTCCGAGCAGGCGCAGCGGTGGAAGTGAAGTACAGAGCACGGGGCGAAAACACCAGCCCCCAAGCGTCCGGCAAGTGGCGGGAGTAACGCCCCAAGAGCTGAGTCGGACCAACCGCTAGGACGCGGGGAAGCTGCAAGCAGGTGACGGCGAGAAGGGCCGGTGACTGTGGAGGCGCGAGGGGATTCTGGAAGGAGGGCGGCCCTGCATCCGGGCAAGCGGTCACTGTTCGGATGCCAACCCTGGCGGCAAGTGAGTTGCCCGGCGAAGTAGAGAAGTCGGGCGTGTTTGGGGGGCAGAAGGCCGCCCCATCCAGCCAGGTATAGCGAGCTCGAAAGACAACCGATTCCGGGAAATTTCGTTGGGCCGGGTGCCCTCTTGATCTTGGTATGCCTGAAACACAGGGCCAAGCCAGGAAAAGCCCCGACCAGGAGTGAGTGAGATGGCTCGACGGCGTAAGGGGAAAGCGCAGAGCGCTCCCTTGGTTGGGAAGAAGAGGAAGCCGGACCCGAACGGCTACTACGACTGGCTGATCGGGAAGGGTTATGCGCCCGCCAACGCGATGCGGATGGTTGAGGCGAAGTTCGGCGGGGAGGCGAAACGCGAGCCTTCCCTTGGTTGGGCCTGGAAAGGCTGAAACGAAAACGCCCCGCAGTCGGCAAGGACAGAACGGGGCGCTGCTCAGAGAGCGAGGACGATTATGGCTCAGATTCTTCGACCGTACCAAGACCAGGCGCTGAACGAGCTTCGGCGTGGCATCCGCGATGGTCATCTTGTGCAGATGCTGATGGCGCCAACCGGTGCCGGGAAGTGTCTGGGTAAAGGCACACCTGTTTTGATGTTCGACGGCACTGTCAGGGCTGTCGAAGATGTCTCTGCTGGGGAATTGCTCATGGGTCCTGACAGCAAGCCGCGCCGAGTCCTGTCTACTTGTCGAGGTCGTGAAAATCTGTATCGCGTGACCCCGACAAAGGGCGACAGCTACGTCGTTAATGAATCTCACATCCTTTCGCTGCGGCTGATCGGCAATGACCGCCTTGGCGGCTATGAGCCTGGCATCGTGAATATTGGGGTAAGCGACTATCTGCAACAGTCCAAGACCTTCAAGCATTGCGCGAAGGGCTGGAGAACTGGCGTCGATTTCGCATCTTCTGGCGAAGTGCTCACTGTCCCGCCGTACATAGTCGGCGCTTGGCTGGGGGACGGCACCACGGGGCAGCCGCACCTGACCACGGCAGACAGCGAAGTCGCAGAGGAATGGGCTGACTATGCTGCGGCGTCAGGTCATGACGTGGCGGTCTACCCTGGTCGCGGCTGCTCCACTTACCGCATTACGCGCCATCGCCAGCAGAAGGTTAAGAACTCCGCTCTGGAGGGACTGCGCGAGCTCGGCATCCTTTTCGATAAGCACATACCGCACGTTTACAAGACAGCCTCACGGCAAGACCGGCTTGAGTTGTTGGCCGGGATAGTAGATACGGACGGATTCCTTGGTAATGGCTACTACGATCTGACGCTAAAGCAGGTACAGCTTGCCAATGACGTGGCGTTTTTGGCGCGCTCTTTGGGGCTCGCCGCTTATGTAACCCCCTGCCGCAAGGTTATCAAGGCAACAGGCTTTGTTGGTGAATACTTCCGAGTCAGCATCAGCGGCAACGTCCACATCATCCCTTGTCGAGTGCCGCGCCGCATCGCGTCACCTCGTAAGCAAATCAAGAATGTCCTGAACATAGGCATCACGGTTGATCCAATAGGCGAGGGTGATTATTACGGCTTTGAGATCGACGGCGACCGCCTGTTTTTGCTGGGCGATTTCACGGTCACACACAACACCACCATCGCATCGGCGATGAAGCAGGGTGCCTGCGCCAAGGGCAAGCGGGCGTTCTTTATTGTCGACTCCCTGGAGCTAGTGGATCAGGCGGTGGCACGGTTCTGCCATGACGGCCTGCAGGTGGGTGTCATCCAGTCCGACCACATCTTCACGGACTACAGCAAGCCGGTGCAGGTCTGCACCATTCAAACCCTGCGTTCCCGCTGGAAAGACTTGGCTGATCACCTCAAGCCTGACTTGGTGGTGATCGACGAGGCTCACGTCCTGCACAAGATGCACAAGGAGATCATCGCCGAGTGCATCGAGCGCAAGATTCCGGTGATCGGCCTCAGCGCCACTCCGTTCCGCAAGGGGCTCGGCAAGACCTTCGGGCGTCTGGTTGTCACCGCCTCGCTGTCCGATCTGACTCAGCAGGGCTACCTGGTCCCCGCCGAGTGCTATGCCCCGCACATCCCTGACATGAAGGGGATCAAGACCACTGCCGATGGTGATTGGGCTGAAGACGCCCTGGCCGAGGTGATGGGCAGCGCCAAGATCATGGGCGATGTAGTGACCAACTGGCTGATCCACGCGAAAGACCGCCAGACCGTGGTGTTCGCCTGCAATGTCGCGCATTCCCGCGAGCTTGCCCGTCAGTTCAATACCGCCGGCATCCTGGCCGCACACGTCGATGGGTACATGGATGAACAGGAGCGGGCGAAGATCATCAAGAACTTCCGCCACGGTTCCATCCGTGTTCTCTGCAACGTCGCCGTGCTGACCAAGGGGTTCGATGCGCCGGAGACTTCCTGTGTTGTTCTGGCGCGCCCCACGAAGTCGCTGATGATGCATTACCAGATGATGGGCCGTGGCCTGCGCCCGGCGCCGGGCAAGAAGGATTGCTTGGCGGCAGGCACGCAGGTTTTGACCGACAAAGGCTTAGTAAATATTGAGCATGTAACACTTGACCACAAGGTTTGGGACGGAGTACAGTTTGTTGAGCATGGCGGTGCTGTTTGCCGGGGCGTTCAGCCGGTAATTGAGTACGACGGCCTAGTTGCAACTCCTGACCACGAGGTGATGACAAGTGAAGGCTGGAAACCAATCTCAGAAGCGGCTCATCGACGACTCAAGATTGCTGAGACAGGATCTGGTGGGCGCGAAATTCGGTTCTCTGAAAATTGTTTCAAGGAAAACGGAAGGGTCCGGACACAATCTCCTAGTGGAGGTTTTGTGCGAGAGGTGCGGCCACATATTCATGGCGCTATACCACAACATGAGGAAGCGGCCAAATACGAAAGCTTGCCCATCATGCAATCCAAGGCTACCGGTGACTGTCCCGCGCTGGCTGTATCAGCGCTGCCAAGGTCAACAGCAGCGCTGCAACAATCCAGCGAGCTCAGCATACGAGAGGTACGGAGCGCGCGGAATCCAATTCAGGTTCAAGAATCCAAATCAGGCTGCAAAATGGGTGGCCGAAAATCTGGGAATCCCGGAAGACAGGGTCATGCAGTTGGATCGGATAGACAACAGTGGGCACTACGAGCCAGGGAATCTGCGCTGGGTGCATCCTGTAGAGAATCAGAACAACACCAGGTGCGCGAAAGGCAGGGAAAGGTTCTTGGCGTTCCGGAAAAACTTCCCGCACGTTCGGTACGCGGACTCGACGCTTTCAAGACTTATTCTTCAGGGGTTCTCGGACGAAGAAATTGTGGAGCGATGGAATACTCCGTCCCACAAGCCGAAAGGGAAGTATGGGATATCGTCAATGCAGGGCCCTTACAGAGATTTACCGCAAACGGACGGTTAGTCCATAACTGCATCATCATCGACCATGCCGGCAACTGTCTGCGCAATGGCGTTCCGACTGAGCCGTTGCCGACTGAGTTGGATATGGGCGCCGGCAAGAACAGCGACCGCCGCGTACGCGATACCGAGAAGGCTGAACGCCTGCCTCGTCCATGCCCGAAGTGCCAGCGACTTTTCGCCACCAGCATCTGCCCGGCCTGTGGCTTCAAACCCGAGGCGCATGAGGATGTCGAGTGGTGCGACGGCAAGCTGGTGAAGATCGGCGAGAGCACTTCCAAGCGGAAGACCTTCAGCACCGCCGAGAAGGAGGCCATCTTCGCCCAGTTCCTCGGCTATGCCATAGACCACCATCACAACCCCGGGTGGGCCTGGCACAAGTGCCGCGAATACTGCGGCAGCGCTCCGCGTGACACCAAGAGCATAGCCCCGCGCCATCCGTCACCCGAGATCGAGAAGTGGATTCGCCACATCAACATCAAGTGGGCCAAGCGGAGGACTGCGGCATGAAGACTTCGGAACGCATGGTTGGCCGCTGGGCTGACGCACTTCGCTCCTACGGACTAACCGAGAAACAACTCGGCGGGAAGCACACTGAGTGTCCAATCTGCGGGGGTAAGGATCGCTTCCGCTTCGATGACAAAGAAGGTTCTGGCTCGTACTACTGCAACGGCTGTGGAGCTGGTGATGGTTTCAAACTGGCGATGGCTGTGACCGGGATGAGCTTTAAAGAGCTTGCGCATGATCTGGATGGGAAGGCTGGCGTTCTGCGGGAGATGGTCAAGCAGGAGCGAGACCACCGCGGCCTGCTCAAGCGCATCCATGACGGCAACCTTCCCCTTGCCGATATCGACCCCGTTGTTCTGTATCTGCGGTCCCGCGGCATCCAGGCAATCCCCCGCAGTTTCCTGCGTTTCAATCCGGGCGCTTGGAATTGGAGTGACAAGGCTTCTTCCCCGGCCATGGTTGCGGCCATGTTCGACGTGGAAGGCAAGCGTAAAGGCTATCACCTGACCTTCATCACCAAGGAAGGCCGCAAGGCCCCATTGGCGAATCAGAAGCTCTACACGCCAGGCCAGACGGGTGACTGCGTTATCCGCCTCTGTGAGCCCTCTATGCACCTTGGCCTGGCTGAAGGCATCGAGACCGCTCTGTCCGCCGCTCAGCTCTACGGAATTCCCTGCTGGGCCACTGGGGATGCCGGCCGCATGGAGCGCTTCAAGCTGCCAGCAGGTGTCGAGCAAGTGACGATCTTTGCCGACGTGGACCATTCCCACACTGGCGAGGCAGCCGCTGAATCGCTCGCTCGCCGTCTGATCCTGCAACACAAGATCACCGTTGAAGTCCGCCGCGATTGCCCTCGCGGCCAGGACTACAACGACCTGCTCATGCAGCGCATTAGGGAGGCCTCTTGAGATGGGAGCGCATCAACGAGTGGCTCGTCCGAAGGCCGGATGGGTACGCCATAGCGAAGTTCATGGATGGATCGGAGCCCCTATTCAGGCCCTCATTCAGGGGCGAATTCATCGGGCCAGCAGGCACGAAGGAGTCGGCGCTGGAGCGCTGCCGGGAGCATGCCAGGGCTCTGTGATGATCCTGATGGAAGACTGCGACCCGCTCGCAGTGGTTCGTTCGATTTGGCCGACTGCGGAGGTGGCGTGATGGCTGACAAATACCTGGCCGCCATCGTGCGCCACGAACGGGCCGCTCAGGCCAATTCCCGGCTCAGCCATGAGATTGGCGATGCCTTGGCCAAATGCCCGGTTAACGTCGAGCTCGGCCAATGGGAAACCACCAATGCGCGCCGCGCAGAACTGACCGCCCAGGACGGACGGTCCAAGACGCACGTCTGGATGGCCCTGAACTTCACCGATATCGGCTGTCACGGATATCCCGTTCGCCTCCACATGGATGAGATAGCCGATTTTCTCGCCGAAGACCCGGTATGCGAGCACTGCCAGCAGGCATGGCAACTCGTTCTGCAGCGTAAGCAGGTCCGCGAAGAACTGGGCAATGCGAAGCGTGCGATTCGAAGCATCGGCCGCGCCGCTTTGGCGAAGGAGGTGGCCAATGGATAAGCCCCGCCAGTTCTACCAAGCCAGCTACGGCGTCCACCTTCCCTACAACAAGCGCATGTGCTTCGGCTGCAACCAGGTTAAGCCCCGCGACAAGGCTCCGGCGTCCAAGGCTTGGCGCTGTGCCGATTGCAAGGCGAAGGCCAGGGAGGCGCGTAATGGCTGATCTCCAACTCCGCACCGAATCCGACCGCGCACGCCTGATCGGCTTCATCTCTGGCCTAGACCTGAGCAAGCCCCGCAAGGTGGCCATCAGCGAAGTCCGCAGCAAGCGCAGCGATGCGCAGAACAGGCTTCTTTGGATGTGGAATGGCGAGATCCAGAAGCATCTGCGCGAGTCCTTCGGCCAGATCGCCAGTTCCGAAGAATGGCACGAGATCCTGGTAGCCAAGCTCTGGCCGAGCCAGGTCCACCCGGTAGAGCTCCCGGACGGCACCAAGTACCGCGTCGGCCGGGCCAAGACGCGCAGCTTCAACATCCAGCAGATGACGACCTACCTGGAACTGCTCGATGCGTACTGCGCCGAGCACCTGGGCCTGCTTCTACCACATCCGGAAGACCTGATGCTGGCCATCTACGGCGAGCGCAAGGGGAGGGCGGCATGAGCAAGTTCAAGCCAGGCGATCTCGCGCTCGTCATCGGAGAAAGAAACTTCGGGCGTTGCGTAGAGCTGATCTCCTTCCACGTGGGCCCTTGTCGTGTCGACATTAAAGGAAACAGATGGGTAATCGTCCCGGAAGGCGTTCCAGCATGGCGCGTCACGGCAAAGGACCTGGCGGGCGAGTTGGTTACCTCAGGTAAGGCTGTGAAAACCGATGAAGTCCTGATCCGAGAATCGAAACTTATCCCGCTGAAGGGCGACTTCCAGCCTGAGCAGCAGAAGAGCAGGGAGGTGGAGGCGTGATTCACGCGAAGCTGATGCGCAAGCGGAAGAAGTTCGGCCGGTGCTGTTGCGCCGGCCATGGCGGTTCCTGCCAAGTTAGCCGGGATATCCAGTCGACGCCATGCGGGCGCTCTGTAGACCGGCGGGAAACTCGTAAGGCGCTCCGTGACGGCTGGGAGGACTACTGATGCTCTCCACCCGCCAGCCACGCCCGAAGAAGTGCCAGAACACCGAATGCGGCACCAAGTTCATCCCTCAGCGCCTGGGGCAGCGCGTCTGCTCCCCAGCCTGCGCCCTGGCCATCAAGGACAAGCACGCCAAGCCGGCGCGGAAGGCCATCGCCGACCGAGAGCGGCGGGAGATGAAAGTGCGGAAGGAGAGGCTGAAGAGCAGGGCAGAGCACCTGAAGGAGTGCCAGGCCATCTTCAACCAGTACATCCGACTCCGGGACGCGGACAAGCCCTGTGTGAGCTGCGGCCGTCCCGCCACCTGGGATGGCCAATGGCACGCGTCGCACTATCGCAGCGTTGGTTCCACGCCGTCGCTCCGCTTCAGCCCGCTCAACGTGCACCGCGCTTGTTCCATCTGCAACTCCCACCTGAGCGGCAACATCATGGGCTATCGGCCCGAGCTGGTGCGTCGGATCGGGGAAGAGGCAGTCCTGGAGCTGGAAGGGCCTCATGAGCCCCTGAAGCTGACCATCGAGGACATCAAGGCATTGAAGGCCAAGTTCCGGGCCTGGGTGCGCGAACTGAAGAGGGGAGCAGCGTGATGAATGACTTCGTTTATTGCGGCGGACTTATCTACATGCTGATTCTTGGTCTCTATGCCGGAATTCAGTTCGGCAGGATAAAGGCGCAGAACGAGATGATTGATGAGCTTCGTCAGGCGCGGGAAGAAGCTGCTCGAGAACGCTTGTTAAGGCGGCTCCATGCACCGATCGAGGAAGGCGAATGACACTAGCCGAATACGTAGCCCAACAATGGGCAATCCTTCGAGAGTACGGGCTGATCAAGGGGGAAGGGGAATGATCTACACCAGCGTTCTTGCCGCGGTCGTATCGGCTCTCGCCGCCGAGACCATCGACAACACCAGCAAGCAGGCCTGGCAGAGGCTCTACCGGCCCGGGTATCAGGATGGGCTTGATCTAGCCACCCTGATCAGAAGCGGAGGCTCTGACGGAATCCAGCGCATCGATGCGGATTGCTGGGTATTCGCCAGATTGCACAGCCAGTTGAAGTCCCGGCATTGGGATGCGCTGGTTGCCCGATATAGCACCCACAAGGGCAGGAAGGTCGATTCGATCGGAAAGCTATGCCCGTTGATAGCCAGCCATGCTCCGAGGCTCTTCGTGCAGAAGGCCATAACCGTTTGGGCGATACCCCAGCTCAAAGGGATGGACGGGAAGCGATCAACCGACATGATCATCCTGCCAGCCAGGTTCTACGACATGGCGCAATGGGACGATCAGGGGCTTAATCGATCGACCTATTGGCGATGGAGGAAGCAGATCGAGGATCGTCTCGACGAGATGGTGAAGGAGGCCTTGAATGCGGCTGGCGAGCTATTGCGCAATGAAGGAGTGATTCTCAACGAAGCTGCTTGACTTCCATGCAACCGTGCAACAAAATTTCCCCATCCTGCGGATTTTACGCAATCGATGATCAAGAAGCCCTGGCCAATGCCGGGGCTTCGTCGTTCTAAGGCAGCTGTGGACCACTGGGAGGTTGCCAGCCTCATAAGCTGGAGAGACGGGGTTCGATTCCCTGCGCTGCTACCAAATCCTTCTGGGTTGCGACTACGCGGCCGAGGATGGTCAAAGGTGGAACCCGGTCCTACCTCGACCTAATACTCCGGGACAATGGCATGTAAAACCTGGTCAGCTGCGGCGCGAAGGCACCGTAAGCGCTCTGTAAGAGCGTCGGCCCCAGGGCTTGCCATAGGACTGCGCCCTTTGCGCAGCGCCTTGGACACGCAGGCGGAAAAGTGAAGTGGGAGCGGGTGGAAGCCCCGCACCAATCTTGATCGGAGGTCGCCATGTCCACTCGCCCGAACGACATCGCTACCCTGAACATCATCGGCTGGACCGTCATCTCGGTCCTGACCTTCCTGGTCATCAGCCTCATCTAGTTTCCGCGCTCCCCAGCGCTTTGCCCGGTATAGCCGTAGGCCCCGGGCGTTTTCTTCGCCGCCATAGCTCAGCCGGTAGAGCAGCCGCCTTGTAAGCGGAAGGCCCAGGGTTCAAGTCCTTGTGGCGGCACCAGTAGATGGCATGTAGCTCAGCGGCAGAGCACCCGGCTGTTAACCGGGCGGTCCTTGGTTCGATCCCAAGCTTGCCAGCCATTCCTGCCTCACCAACGCGCAGTGCCTGCCCGGCGTAGGGCTAGGACAACCGAGATGCCACGAATGAAAGAAGATCCCAGCTTCTGGGCTGCACTGCTGGCTTGGCTCTCCCTGCACCAGCCGCAGATCTATGCCGGCCTGACGGCTGGCCTTACTGCGCTGGTGCGTGTGATCTATGGCGGTGGAGGTCGGCGCCAGATGATGCTCGAAGGCGCCCTGTGCGGCCTGATCGCCGTCTCCCTGGTCCCGGTCTTGGAATATCTGAGCCTCCCCAGCAACCTCGCCACCTTCGCCGGCTGCATGGTCGGCTTCATGGGCGTGGAGAAGATCAGGGACTACGCCGACCGCTGGCTTGGTCGAAAGGCAGAGCAGCAATGATGGATTCTTGGGAGGACTACTGATGGCGACTGTCGGCCCTCTCGTCCTCGTCGACGTGATCGAGGTTACCGGCCTTGATTCGCCATGCAGGGAGTTCGTCACTGATGGCCTGTGCAGGTTGTGAGAAACGCCGAGCCTGGCTGAAGAAATGGTGGAAGGTAGCCCATGAACGAATGCGCAAAGCCCCTGCTGGTAATCAGCACGGACCGTCCTCTGTCGAGCGAAGCCCGGGAGAAGATGACCAAGGCGTTGGAGCCGATAGCCCAAAGCATCGGAGCCAAACCGCTGATCCTGAGTGATGGTCTGCAGGCTGGAATCCGCAGTGACATCAGCCCACTGCTGGAATCGCTCCTCGATGAGCAGCGCAAGACCAATGGCTTACTGCTCGCCCTGGTCGAAGCGATGGCCGATGAGCGCGATCCGGATGCAGAGCCTCGGACCTACCTGAATGGAGATCCCATCCTTCAAGAGCCTCCTCATGTTGAGTTCGTGAGGAAGCGCTAATGCCAATCTACGGTCGAACCAAATGCACCGAGATCGATGCTGTGCGCATGCGTCGAGGCTGGTTCGGCAAGCTGATCCTGCAGGTGAGGTACAAGATCGTGCGAGCCCGGCTTAACCCGCCAGGCCAGCCAGTCATTTGGGAAGATGCTGGCGTGTCCGAATGGCGCGATGTGAACGGTAACGACCTGACCGAATCGCTGATGGTAGCCAAGCGCCTCGGATTGCAGTGATGGCAAGACTGCGCACGCTTAAGCCAAGGCTGCAGGCTTTCAAGCCAGAGCGCCCCAGGTTCGTCTCAATCCAAGAGGAGCCTTCTGACAGCTGGCGGGCTGGCAAGACCACTACTGAGCGTGGCTATGACGGGCGATGGAAGAAGGCTCGCGAGGCCTATCTTCGCAAGCATCCACTCTGCCTGTACTGCGAGAGGGAAGGCCGTATAACGGCCGCTACCGTGGTGGATCACATCGTCCCGCACCGCGGCGATAAGGCAATCTTCTGGGATTCATCCAATTGGCAGCCGCTCTGCAAGGCCTGCCATGATTCCGTCAAGGCTAAAGAGGAAAGGCCATGGCGGAAGTCAGAAAACCGTCAGTGACGGCATTTTGTCGTAATCAGGGGGGGTATGTGGATTGTTTTCGTCAATTTACTGGCGACCGCGCCGCCA
>Ga0180220_1001318_pt1 | contig 18762 bp, 21 predicted proteins | sample eDN5th37CBELigBY_FD_151335 | JGI IMG/M metagenome (GOLD analysis project Ga0180220, IMG submission 151335) | Enriched backyard soil microbial communities from Emeryville, California, USA - eDNA 5th pass 37_C BE-Lig BY (version 2) (version 2) | ecosystem: Environmental > Terrestrial > Soil >...
CGGCGTCCGGAACTGGTCACCGAAACCGTTGCAGAGGCGGATTTCAGCGAACTCGACAGCAATTCGCGCTTCGAGAAGCTGCTGGCGGCACTGACCGTCAAGGGCAAGACGGTGCGCAAGACCATCGCGGAACCGGCGCTGTCATGGGCCGCAAGAGACAAGTCGGTCACCGCCAGCCTCAAACAATCGGGCAGGACGGCCACGCTCGCTCTTGGAGCGGCCGATGGACCACGTTTTGCCCATTGGATTTCGAGCAATCTGAACGATCTCTACGAGGCGTTCAGGGCATCGGAGAAAACCGAATAGGAGACTGAAACAGCAAAAGAAAAAGGCCCCCGAACGTCACCGTTGCGGAAGCCCTTCTCGTATCTGGACAATCCGAGAGTCGCATTTCCGCGAATCACTGTCAAGAGTTTACGGCGCCGATTCGGCGAGCAGATTTCTTTTGCCTGATTGAAGGTGGAAGGAAATGCAGACGCATATTGCAGCGACGCCTTTCGGGCGGCGGCCGATGTCGCTTGTCCTGCTGGCAACGCAAAGAGAAACAACCGGGCTTCCGGAAGGCAAGACCGTCGACAAGTGGCAGGTCTACAGGGACCTTTGTGAAGGCAAATCCGTCGTCGGTGTCAGGGATCGCGCACTGGCCATCCTGGCGGCCTTGCTGTCGTTCTACCCCAGCGACCAACTGTCGGCGGAAAACGGCCTGGTCGTGTTTCCCTCAAACCGGCAGCTTGCATTCCGGGCCCATGGCATGTCGGAAGTCACCTTAAGGCGCCATCTGGCCGCGCTTGTCGAAGGCGGCATCATCATTCGCCGCGACAGCCCCAACGGCAAGCGCTATGCGCGCAAGGGCAGGCACGGACATCTGGAGGAGGCGTTCGGCTTTTCGCTCGCCCCACTGCTGGCCCGCGCCGACGAGTTTGCCAGGGCGGCCGAAACCGTACGGGCTGAAAGCCGTGCACTGAAGCGGATGCGAGAGCAAGCCACCCTGCATCGTCGGGATATCGACAAACTCATCCAGGCCGCGCTCGAAGAAAACATCCCCGGGGATTGGAACGGCTTGTGGACGCGCTTCCGTATCGTTGTGGAAACCATTCCGCGACGGGCATCGGCAGCTGAATTGGAGCAGATCGTAGCGGCGTTGATGACGATCAGGGAGGATATCGACAAGTTGTTGGAAACGCACATGAATGTTCAATCAATGAACGGCAATGACTCTCGAATTGATCGGCACCACTCTAGTACATATACCAACTCCTATCTTGAATCTGATCCTGTGCAGGAAACCCACTGGCCGACAGTTGAATCAAAACCTGTCCCGCCAAACCAGCCGACAGCCTATCCTCTGGCCTTCGTGTTGAGAGCCTGCCCCGATATCATCGATTACGCCGTTCACGGCATCGGCGATTGGCGCGAATTCACGGTCACAGCGGCTCAAATACGCGGATATCTTGGCATTTCGCCCTCAGCCTATGCCGAAGCCATCGAAACGCTGGGCCAAGAGAATACCGCTATTGTCATCGCCTGCATTCTCCAGCGTGTTCAGCACATCAACTCCGCTGGCGGCTATCTGCGCGCCCTGACTGAAAAAGCACGGGATGGCACGTTCTCCGTCGGCCCCATGCTGATGGCGGCGCTGAAAACCAACCCCACACCGTTGAAAATGGCCGGATAAGCCCAAAAAAAGGCCTGTCTGGCCAGCAGAAAGCGACTTGACCGTAATCTGAGATGCGAACGTAACGGCCCTGAAAAAAGCTTCTGCAGGCGGCCGAAACGGGGGAGGGGATATGCCTGATCCTAAAGTCCCGCAGCCTTTGTGAGATTGATGCGGAAGCGATCACGACGGCGCTGGTATTTGCGGGTCATCTCGGCAGAAGCATGGCCGAGCTGCTTTTGCACGTGGCGTTCCTCGACCTCGGCCGAAGACGCGAGGCCTGCACGCAAGGAATGGCCGGAAAACAGGGCGGCGCGATCGGCTTCGGGCAGGTCAGCGCGCACCCCGGCGGCGAGTGCGGTCCGCTTGACCAGACGCGCGATTTCACGGTCTGCAAGGCGTTCGGGCCCGACCTTCTTCCCTTGGCCCGTGACACGTCGAAACAGCGGTCCATGGGCGATCCGGGCGAATTTCAGCCAGGTTTCGAGCGCCACCACCGGGCAGGTCGCATCGGAAGAGCCGCGCCCGATCTCGACCTCGCGCCAGCCGGTTTTGCCGCGCAACATGACGAGCAGACCGCCTGGAAGGACTTCAACCCAGCCGCGACCGTCCTCAGTCTGGTCACGACCGCAGTCGAGGCCTGTAATCTCGGAGCGGCGCAGCCCCCCGGCAAAGCCGATAAGGAGCATGGCGCGGTCGCGCAGACCGCGTAAACTCCCTCTTTCGAGGGTTTCCAGCATGGCGATGAGTTCGTCAGGGCCCAGCGCTTCCTTTTGGCGCGGCGGGGCCGCATGGCGATTGCGGATACCAGCCATGACAGTGGCGATGGCACGATCCTTGCGGTCGAGAGCGAGCCCGCGCTGGGCGTAGTTCCAGACAAGCGCCGAAAGTCGCCGTTCGATGGTGGAAACGGCATGGGGTTTCGCGCCGGTTTTCTTGCCGCGGGAGCCGCGATAGGCGGAACGATCGGAGCCCGCCTCGGCCGCTCCGGCGGCAAGCGCGGTGATATAGAGGCCAACAACCTGCGGATCAGGGGGCAGGGGAGTAAGACCCTGGCGGCCGCACCAGGCGGTAAAATGGGCCCAGTCGGCGCTGTAGGCGCGGCGCGTATTGGGGGCGCTGGCCGCCTCGACATAGATCCGCGCGCGCCTTGCCAGGCCCTGCAGATGACCCGGCAGAGCCGTTGCCGTATCCGGAGCGACCAGCGGGGCAGGGCCCTTGGCGTCGTCCGCGCGATCCTGCGTGTGAGGCCTGCCCTCGTCGCGCCCGCTCGCTTGATCTTTGCGTGTCGCATCGTCGCCCCGGCTGGTCGGAACCATCTCCATGACCACCTCGACGATGTCGGGCAGGTCTGCGGATGGATCGTCGTTCCGCGTTTCAGGATCTGTATTCATGGTGTTTCGTCGTCCGGTTCCGATCCGCTTGAAACTCAATCGCTTTTCCTGGATAGCACACAGGCGTGATTTGCACGATATGGCGAAGTGCTTCGTGAAATAGGGTGCATGCGGCGGTGGCCCAACTGCCGCTGCGGCCGCGTCATTTCGGGCGCTGCCGGACGTGTTTTCCGTCATCAACACGGATTGCGCCAAGCGACTGAAACGCCGCTGGATAAAGCCTTTCGGCAGCTGTTGGCTGAACGCTTGGGTAAGATTGACGCGAACTGAATCCCCTGAGAAGCTGTTATTTGTTGGCCATCTCGGCGCTGATTTGCCTTGCAGCATGAACCGTAATGAACCGTAACGGCTGGAAGGGGAGGGGCCTCGGGGGTGGGCGGACGCAGGGCCGATCACCGCGACGCGGGCAAGACCGGCGGGCTTTCGGGCGGTCCGTGAGGGCGCGCAGACCGGTGCCGGGCAGGGATTTCGGCCCTTTGCGCCGCGACAGCGCCGGTTTCGGCCCCGAGGACCGTCAACGACCGATAAGGCAACATTATCGGACATGAGAGGTACGGGACGGGGTGTGCGGTTTGTGGTAGAATAGGCCGTAGAAGCGCACCTAGATTTATCCTGCTGGCGATGTTTCCACACCCGAAAGCCGCCCTGCGCCGCCCGACGTTAGTGCTCGCAGCCACCGCGGCTGCGCCGGTCGCACTGCCGGGCTGGCCGCGCCACGCCGTTGCGGACGCACAAGACCTTGCCGCAGAAGGGCTTGAGGACATCGCGATCGCTGCGGGCGCTGCCATTGGCGGGCTTGATGTGGTGGTCCGCCGGCAGGAGCGATGGGCCGGCGCCTGGCGAAGGAGGCTGGCGCTGACCGCGGCTGCGGTGACGGTGCGGCAGGCGGGTCGCGTCGAGGATGAAGCGGCGCTGCGCGATGCGGTGCTGCTGACCCGGCCCGGCGATTTTTTGTCCGTCGGCCCCGCTGGATCGATGCTGCTTGCCTGGCGCCGGCTGTCAGGCCGACCGGCGCAGGAGCTGCTGACAGAGAAGAGCCAAGCCGCGGTACTGGGGGAATTCGGATACGCCGACAAGGACGAGATGGCGAGCGATCTGGCAGAGGACCTTCGCCGGGTAGCCGCGACTGAAGGCCCGGTCGGAACGTTGACCGGCGCCTATGCGGCTGTCGAGCGCTTCGGCCTGCCACGGGTCGTTGGATCGTGGGTCGCTGACGCGCTGCTGGCGCAGCGGCTCGGCTGGCAGCATGCCGTGTCCCTGCTCGGCACTGAGACAGTCTTCGCAAAGAATTCCGGCCGCGCACGCCTTTCGGGAGGCGCCCCGGTGATGTCAGCATCGGACCGGGCGACCATGTTGCTTGGCGCGCAGGCGCGGGCTGCACTGCGTGCCATCGATCTGTCCGCCTAGATCGCGCGCCGCGCGGACCGGCTGCTCGCCGTCGCGCCGAAATTGCGGGCCAAGGCGGCGGATTCCGTTGTTGAAAGGCTACTGTCCGACGATGCGATCACAGCCTCCGAGAATATCGCGGGCATGAGCGACCGCGGCCTGCGTCGGCTGTTCGATCGGCTTGTCGAGCTCGGCGCGGTCCGCGAGCTGTCTGGCCGGCCAGCGTTCCGCATCTACGGGCTCTAGATACTATGGCGGAGGGCGCAACCAGACGGCGACTGGGAGGGCAGGGAGGCAAACCTCAAGCAGCTGACCAGCGATCAGGCGAACGCCTGTTTGATAGGGAGCTGGACCACCTGCCGCCGGAAGCGCGCTGGCGTGAATGGATGCACTGAGTCGAGGCAACGATCTTTGCCGCCAGCGAGCCGGTTGGGCGTGCGACGCTGGCTCGCATCGTCGGCAAGACCTGCAGCATCGATCTTCTCATCGACGACATCCGCGAGGAACTGCGCGGCCGCCCCTACGACCTGGTCGCTGTCGCCGGCGGCTGGAAGCACCTGACCCGGCCCGCCTACGCCGACGCCATTCGGGCCGCGGTCGGCAGCAATGAGACGAAGAGAAACCTGACACAGTCCGAAACGCTCGTGCTGATGTGTATCGCGTACTTCCAGCCGATCACGCGCGGAGAGCTGTCGTCGTTCTTCGGCAAGGAAGTTTCCCGTGACCTGATCGGCCATCTGCGTGGTGCAAAGCTGATCGCGTCGGGGTCGCGCAGCCCGACGCCAGGCGCGCCGTACACCTATGTGACGACGAAAGAGTTCCTGCTGGAGTTCGGGCTCGACGCGCTGCACGACCTGCCGGATTTCGAGGCGCTCGAGGATGCCGGGCTACTCTCGAAGGAGAAGCTGCTGACTGGAGATATTCCGGCAGGACTGGTCGGCGGGGAGAATGTGGAGGGCGCTGCCGCGGAGGACTAAATGTCTTGATCGGTCGCTGTCGTGCACCCCGCAGAAGTCAGCACGTCATGGTTACGACAGCCAACCTTTAACGATCCCCAGGGCGCCGCGTATCCGGCAGAAGATACCTCATGGCTTCGCGATCGGACCGAATTGATTCATCGCACACTTTCGGAATTCCAGGCAGATGGGATGTGCCGATTTCAGCAGGCTCACGGCGCTGGTTGATGCTTAGGCGCATCGCGCACACATCGCGTTGATAGTCCTGCAGATTGAAGCGCCCGGGACGATCGAGACGGCTTGCGGCGGGCGTGAACTATACCTCGGGATAGCTCAATATGGATCGGCGTGTCCGCTAGATGCACCTCCTGCGCATTGATCAAGGAGAACGACATGAATCCCGCCCAAACGCCCCTTGGAACAGCATTTGGCCCCTTCACGACCGCCGAGGAGATCGCGGGTAACATCGACCTCTCCGGAAGGGTCGCCATCGTGACCGGCGGTGTGTCGAACCTTGGCCGGGAAACGGTCCGGGTCCTCGCGTCGCGAGGCGCAAGGGTGATCGTGCCTGCGCGCGACATCAATGCGGCGCGCAAGGCATTGTCCGGCATTCCGCGTATGGATGTCATGCATATGGACCTGCTCGATCCGGATTCGGTACGGCGCTTTGCCGGAGAGTTTCTCGCCGCACATAATGCGCTCGATCTTCTCATCCTCTCCGCTGGCGTTATGGCGACGCCGCTGTTTCGGGATGCCGATGGGCATGAAGGCCAGTTCGCCACCAATCATCTCGGCCATTTCCGGTTGACCGCCGCACTCTGGCCGGCGCTGCGCGCTGCTGTCGGTGCTCGCGTGGTGGTGCTGTCTTCGCGCGGGCACCAGATCGGCGGCTTCGATCTCGCCGATCTCGATTTCAACCGGCGTCCCTATGACAAATGGCTCGCCTATGGCCAGGCGAAGACGGCGAACGCGCTGTTCGCGGTGGCGCTGGATGCGCGCGGCCGTGAGCATGGCGTGCGCGCATTCTCGGTTCATCCCGGCTCGATTCTCGGCCCGCTGGCACGGCACCTGAGCCGCGAAGAGATCGACGCCTTCGGAGCCGTGAACCCGGACGGCACGCCGGTGATCGATCCCACGCGCGACATGAAGACCCCGGAGCAGGGCGCCGCCACGACAGTATGGTGCGCCACCGCGCCCGAACTGGAGGGGTTAGGGGGCGTGTACTGCGAGGATTGTGACATCGCGCCGGTCGGGGCGGAAGGCCGCTTTGGCGTCCGGCCCTTTGCCATCGATCCGGCCACGGCGGAAGCCTTGTGGTCTCAAAGCATCCGAATGAGCGGGTCCGACCTGGAACAGGGGGCAGGGTAGGCAAGACCCTGAGACGGCCCGGGCCGTTCCCGGGCGTGATTCTTCTTGTGCGGTTGCATCTTTCTCCTGCGAGCCGTGTCAACCGGGTGCGACAGGGATGAGGAACGCGGAGGCTTTTCCGGTTTCTCCCGCGGCCTACGAATTGGCAGACCGCAAGCGCGGGACCCTTCTCGAAGAGCGTATGAATTCCCTAGGATCTTCGAGAGGGGCCTTACGATAGTCTGAGGGAATGAACTGGCAAATCGCAAGCTGGCTTGGGAGTGCCAGTCTGAAAGCGGCGGCAACTCATTCGTCGAACGGCGCGTCGGATACCCAGTCGACCGAAGATGGCGCCCGGTATCCCGGGACATAGCGCTCGCCGAAATCCCGCACGAAATTGTCGTAGGTGGTTTCCGGGCTTGTCGAAGCGATGCGGCAGAAGCAGCGGGCGATGTGCCGCTTGATGTCCAGCCTCGGGAACGGCTGCAGGATGGCGGCCATATCCGCTGGCGGGATCAGGTCGTACTCCATGCCGACCATGTCCAGACATATTCCTGTCGTACACAGCGCGACTTCGGATTCCTTGTAGAGGCCGATGGACGGCGTCGAATTGAGGGTCACACTGTCCCAGATTAGCTGCGCGCGCCGCTCGTCCACTCCGCCCTGCCGCGCGAAGTTCCGGGCAATGTCCGCGCCTTCCACCTCGAAGCGGCGTGGGCCCTTGAAGCGCTCGTTCAGCGTGATGTCGTGCAATATCGTCCCGAGCGCGACGACTTCGGCGTCGTGATCGATCTTCTTCAATTGGCCGATCCGTGTGGCAAAGAGCCATGACCGCATGACATGGTTGAACAGGTATGGCTTGCTCTCCCTCTGCGCATAGTCGATCGCCTGCGCGACGAGCGGTGTGTCGGGAACCGATATTCCCGCCAGCGTCCGGGTTGCTGCTCTTTTCATCGTAGTTCTCCTTGGGCATTGCGGGGACGGGCGGTCAGGCGAGGCCGAGGCCGCCGTCGACCGCGATGACTTGGCCGGTGATCCACTCATGGGCGGGATCGGCCAGATTGAGAATCCAGGTGGCGATGTCGTCGGGCTTGCCGCGTCGTCCAAGCGGTATGCGCTTGCGCTCCATCTCCGCGACGGTTGCGGCCTGCTCGGGGGAGAGCCCCATCATGCCGGTCAGCGCGCCGGATTCGGTCGGGCCCGCCGCCACCGCGTTCACGCGTATTCCTTGTGTCGCGAGTTCGAGCGCCCAGCATCGGGTCAGATGTTCCAGCGCGGCCTTGCTGGCGGCATAGTGGGACAGCCCCGCGCCCGCCTTGTGTCCGAATATGCTCGACACGTTGACGATCGCGCCGCGCGTCGCCTTGAGATGGGGCAGCGCCGCTTGCACGAGCAGGCTCGGTCCGACGACGTTTACGGCGAATATCTGCGCGATCCGCTCGGCGCTGATTTCGTCCAGCGTCATCAACGCGCCGGCTCCCGCATTGTTGACGAGCAGGTCGAGGCGGCCCCATCGCTCGACCGCTTCGCCGATGGTCCTCTGGGCGGCCTGCGGCTCGGCAACGTCGGCGACGATCACGGCCAGTCCCAGATGCCTGCGGGAGGCGTCATCGAGCGTTTCGGGCCGACGGCCCGTGATCAGTACCTTCGCCCCCTTCTTCGCGAGACGGACAGCTGTTGCGAGGCCGATCCCTGAGCTGCCGCCAGTAACGATTGCGGTTTTCCCATCGAAGTTGTTCATAAGCTCGGCTCCAGTTGTCTACTCTCTTGAAAAAGTTCTTCGCGCCGTCTCGCCCCCTGTGCGGCCGGCCGTTTCAGGATCGGTTCGCCATATCCTTTGAGCGGCGCGCCAACGGCGAATGGAACCGCTCGGTCCAGAGGAGCATCGCGAACACATAGAAGTCCGTGATGTCCGGCACCGCGCTGAACATAAAATCGCCTGTGAGACGGCCGTCTTATCGAATCGAACAGACGGATGATGGCGTTGCTCGATCTGAGCATTTCGACTATCCCGATTGCTGCTTAGTCGGAAGAGTGATCGCCGGCCGGTGGGGAGAACGGCCGACGATCCGGGCTCGCTTTCCGCGAAGGGTGCGAACCTAGACAGAGATGAACGCGAGCAAGTCGCGGTTCACCACTTCAGCATGCGTGGTGCACATGCCATGCGGAAGGTCATCGTAGACCTTGAGCGTTCCGTTTTTCAGCAGCTTGGCCGAAAGCGGGCCGGAGTCGGCAAAAGGCACGATCTGGTCATCCTTGCTATGCATGACCAGGGTAGGCGTTTCGATGAGTATGAGATCCTCGGTGAAGTCGGTTTCCGAGAACGCCTTGATGCCTTCATAGTGGGCCTTGGCACTGCCCATCATGCCTTGCCGCCACCAGTTCTGGATGATGCCGGGCACGGCTTTCGCTCCTGGCCGGTTGAAACCGTAGAAAGGACCCGATGGAAAGTCGAGGTAGAACTGCGCGCGGTTCGTCGCCAGAGAATGACGCAGCCCGTCCAGCACTTCGATCGGCAGCCCGCCGGGATTGGCAGCCGTTTTCACCATGATCGGCGGCACCGCGCCGATTATGACGAGTTTGGCGGCCCGTTGCTGGCCGTGGCGGGCGACGTAGCGGACGGCCTCGCCGCCACCGGTGGAATGCCCGATGTGGATGGTGTTCCTGAGGCCGAGATGCTCGACCACAGCCGCGACGTCGGCGGCGTAGTGGTCCATATCGTGGCCGTCGCTTACCTGGGCCGAGCGGCCATGACCGCGACGGTCGTGAGCGACGACGCGGTAGCCCTTGCCAAGGAAAAACAGCATCTGCGCGTCCCAGTCGTCGGCGCATAGCGGCCATCCGTGGTGAAAGACGATCGGCTGGGCGTCCTTCGGTCCCCAGTCCTTGTAGAATATCTCGGTGCCGTCCTTGGTGGTGATTGTACTCATGGGTTGACGCGTGAGGGGAGATGGTTTGTTCGCCTTGCGGCTGGGCGAGTGTGGGCAGTGCGCTCGCCATGGTGCTCGCGACCGCGCCGACCAGAACATCGCGGCGCGATGCGCGGACAGACGAAAAGACATTGTTTGCATTGACCTAGTCCTTGTTGGTGCAGGGCGAACGGCTGGATTTGCATCGACGCTAATTGGTCTGTTTGACGTCGACTGTGAAAGGATGCGCTTGGGTCCCCCATCGGACCATTCGACGGAGGTGTCTGTCGGATATTGCGAAAGTCTATATGCCGGCGCTGAACGAGGCAGGAGCGCACGCCGCTTGTGTGGCTCGTTCTGGTCTTCCGTCCAGTCGCGTGGGCATCCGCGCGGTTCTAGCGTTCTCCAAAGTGCAATCCCGATGCATCGGCTGATGCGCCAGCGACCTGGACGTAAGGAGATCGAGATCGGAAATGGACGCAAAGGTTAAGGAGAACAGGCTGTTCCATCGCTTCGAGTTGCCGATCTCACCAGGGCGGATGGCCACCGCCTACTATCGCCTGGAAGGCAACAACATCGTGTTGTTCCACACGGAAGTCCCTTCGGAATTCACAGGCCGAGGCATCGGTTCGCTCCCGGCGCAAGGCATCTTCGACCTGCTTCGCGCCTCCGGCCGCAAAGCAATCCTGAGATGCCCGTTCATGAGCGGGTTCTTTGCCGACCACCTGGACTATCTGGACGTGATCGCTGGGTAAGAGCAATGACACATTTGCACCTGCGGTCGAACATGGCCGACGAATATGATCTGCGGCGGTTCATCCGGGCCCAACGCCCAGTGTATCAGAAGGCGCTCGGCTGTCTTCGCAAGGGAACCATGGAGCCGACCTACATGAAATTCATCTTTCCCCGGCTGGCCAAGGGCGATGGTCCTCCAAGTCGCTATTCGATCACCTCCCTTGACGAGGCGAGGGCCTATCTTTCGTCTCCGCTTCTGGGAGGGCGTTATCGTGAATGCGTCGGGGCGCTTCTGCCGCTGTTTGCCGCCAATGTACATGCCGTTTTCGGCGAGGCCGATGCCAGAGACCTGCATGCCTCGCTCACGCTCTTTTCCGCAGCGAGCCCTCGAGAATTTCTCCTAGAGACCATGTTCGAAGTCTGGTTCGACGGCACCGTCGACGAAGGCACCATGGTCGAGTTGAACCGCATATCATAGACGATGGCGGGCATTTGGCCGATTGAGACGAAAAACCTTTTGAATCGACTTCAGCAGTGCGATTTTCGAATGCGCACTTTGTCCAGGCTCTCTGGACTCGCCAATTGCCGGCATCCCCGCCGACAGGATCGCGGCGATGTTCTCGGCCACTTCAGGTCGTTCAATCAGCAAGGCAGCAAAGGTTTCCTGGTCCACATCGTAGGCCACGACATCGGTCATTGCCCGCAATGTCGACATCTCGCCGAATCCAGCGAGCAGGCCCGTCTCGCCGAAGAAGTCGCCGGGAGATAGATGATACATTTCCTGTATATGTCCATCAGCTTCGTGGCGCTCCCTGACGATCACGCCCTTGCGGACAATCATGAGTGACGGCAGCGTCTCGCCCTCGCGGACGATGATCTCGTCCTTACGATAGGTCCGGACCGATATCTTTGCGGCGACCGTTTCCCGTTCGCTATCCGTCAAGGCCGAAAATACCGGTATTGCCTTGATCAGTTCCATCCTCGTATGGCCCTGACCATCCTCGGCTCGCCACGGCGGGCGGGTCATCGCGATCGAACGAGGCAATGCCATAGACAAGCCTGCCGCTCTGCAATGACGGAAGACGAGATCGAAGATTTCGTTTCGTGACGTTACTCGTTGCTCGACGTCTGCGACGGCGAAAACCAGATCGACTTCGATGGCTACAGCATCTTGGCTTTTGACGGCTACGTAAGGTGGTGGGTCCTTCAGGATCGTGTTGCTGCTCATCAGGGCGATGCGCATGACTTCCACGACGACCGCCGGCGTTGTGGTGGGAACGATCCTGACTTTTATCGTGATCCTGTGGCGTTCGTTCGGCTTGCTTACATTTGTCAAGCCGAGTTGGGAAAGGAACCGGTTTGGTAGCATGACCACGTTGCGAGCCGAGGTCAGAATGTGGGTCGCACGCCAGTTCGTCTCTATTACCCGGCCTTCGGTACCGTCATTGAGGACGATCCAGTTCCCCGGCGCGTAGGGACGGCCGAGATTGAGGGCAATGCCCGAAAACACGTCGCTCAGCGTATTCTGGAGCGCCAGGCCGAGAACAATGGCGAACACTCCGGACGTGGCGATCAGTGTTCCGATCGGAACCGCGAAGACGAAAGCAAGGACTGACAGAAATATGCCGACATAGACGACGCCGACGACAATATCCTGCAGGAGGCGCGCCTCTCGGGGCTTTCCCTCTATGACGAGGTAAATGCGGACGAAGCCGATCAGTGCCCAAGCAAGATGAACCCACCACAACAGCTTTGCCAAACCGACCAGCACCGTGCCGGCCTGAGATTCATCGCCTGTTACGTTCTCGTAGGGAACGATGCGCCCTCTGAGCAGCAGCGCCGACATCGTCAGGAAGAAGACGATCTGAACGACCAGCCTGATATTGACGAACCGCGCTGGGATGAGACGCCAGACGGCTATGCCGGCGAGGCCGACCAGGATGACCTGGAGAAGCGGCGAAGCCAACCAACTGATGATCGAAGCCAGATCGGGCATCGAAGGTACTATTGGCGCTTTTCGGCAAGCACCGCCTCGGTGATCGAATTGGGCAGGCGCCGCGGCGTCTCGATGAGGCCGAGCACCGGCATGACGATCAGGAAAAAGGCGAAGTAGAACAGCGTGGCAAACTGCGCCATAAGCACGTAGGAGCCTTCCGCCGGACGGGAACCGAGCCAGCCAAGCAGGATGGCGTCGGCGGCAAACAGCCAGAAGAACACCTTGTACCAGGGCCGGTAGACAGCCGAGCGCACCTTGGACGTGTCGAGCCACGGCACCACGAACAGCACCGCGATGGCGCCGAACATGGCCAGCACGCCGCCGAGCTTGGAATTGATCGGCCCGATGTTGAAGGTGATGGCGCGCAGGATGGCGTAGAACGGCAGGAAGTACCATTCCGGCACGATATGCGCCGGCGTTTTTAGCGGGTTCGCGATGGTGTAGTTGTCCGGATGGCCGAGATAGTTCGGCAGATAGAAGACGAAATAGGCGAACACGACGAGGAAGGCGGAGGCGCCGAACAGGTCCTTGATGGTGGCATGCGGCGTGAACGGCACCACGTCGGTCTTCGACTTCACTTCGATGCCGGTCGGATTGTTCTGGCCCACCACATGCAGTGCCCATATGTGCAGCACGACTACACCCGTCAGCATGAAAGGCAGCAGGTAGTGCAGCGCGAAGAAGCGGTTCAGCGTCGGATTGGCGACGGCGAAGCCGCCGAGCAGTAACTGCTGGATCCAGTCGCCGACCAACGGAATGGCGGTGAAGAAGCCGGTGATGACGGTGGCGCCCCAGAATGACATCTGGCCCCACGGCAGCACGTAGCCCATGAAGCCGATCGCCATCAACAGCAGGAAATTGATGCAGCCAAGAATCCACAGGAGCTCGCGCGGCGCCTTGTAGGAGCCGTAGTAGAGCCCGCGCCCCATATGGATGTAGACGGCGATGAAGAAGAACGAGGCGCCGTTAGCGTGCAGGTAGCGCAAAAGCCAGCCGTGGTTTACGTCGCGCATTATCGCCTCGACGGACGAGAAGGCGAGCGTCGTATCCGGCGCGTAGTGCATGGCCATGGCGACGCCGGTGACGATCTGCATCGCCAGCATCATGGTGAGGATGCCGCCAAACGTATAGGCGTAGTTCAGGTTGCGCGGCACCGGATAGGCGATGAAGGAGCCGTGCACGAATCTCGGCAGCGGCAGGCGTCGATCGAGCCACCGCTCCCATGTTGCCTTCGGCGTATAGGGTGAATGGACACCGCTCATCGGATCGCACCTCGCTTGAGACGCCCTCCGTTGATGCACGGGACCTTGCGGGCCGCACCCGTCGGGGGACACGGGGCGGCCCGCAAGCAGAGCGGAGAAACGGGGGAGGACGGACCCGTTTCTGGCCTAATGCGGCGGATCAGGCGGCCGCTCTGTCTGACTGCTCGACCGGGTGAATGGCGCGGGCCGCGATCTGCAGCCGGTTCCACAGATTGATCGCGCCGATCATGACCGTCAGGTTCACGATCTCGTCCTCGCTGAACTGGCTTCTGGCCAGCTCATAGTCGGCGTCAGGCGCGCCGGTGTCCTTGATGTTCGTCAGAGATTCCGTCCAGGCAAGCGCCGCGCGCTCGCGGTCCGTATAGAGCGGCGATTCCCGCCAGGCGTCGAGCATGATGATGCGCATGTCCGTTTCGCCGTTCTTGCGGGCGTCAATGGTGTGCATGTGGATGCACATGGCGCAGCCGTTGATCTGCGACGCGCGCAGCCTCACCAACTCGCCAAGGCCATGTTCGATCCCGCCGGCGCCGAGCGCCTTCTCGACGTCGAGTAGGCTTTTGGCGAGGTCGGGGGCAACCTTGAAGGGAGCGAAACGAGGCGTCATTTGCGGAGTCCTTGTTGGAGTGAAGACGGGCCGATTATCCCGTTAGCCGCAATCGCCTGCTATCGTGCCCAAGGCTGCCTCTACCCATACCTTGCTTCAGGAATATCTCGACCGACAGCGTAGGGCGGTTCTCCCCCAAGCCACATGGTTCATTCTGCATCCCATGCAAAATCAGAAGCGACGCGCACATCGCGCCTGATCCACCGTACGTCGGAAGCGAGGAGACGTTCTATGAAACTCTACTACAGCCCCCTGGCATGCAGTCTGGCAGATCACATCGCGCTTCTGGAAGCCGGTGTTCCATTCGAACGCGAGGCGGTCGACCTCAAGACCAAACGCACGGCGTCCGGGGCCGATTTCGTCGCCATCACGCGCAAAGGATACGTGCCGGTCCTGGTGCTGGATGGCGGCGAAATCCTGACGGAGAACATAGCCGTCCTCGACTGGATCGCCTCGCAGTATCCCGCTCTGCGCGTAGATGGTCCACTTGGCCGTGCGCGGACGCTCGAGGCTCTGACCTATATCTCCACCGAGATCCACCGAGCCTTCAAACCTATGTGGCATCAAAGCACGGAAGACGAAAGAGCTAAGGCAAGCCATTCGATCACCAAATTGCTGGACCTGTTCGCCGCCCACCTGGCGGGCGACTACCTGTTCGGCGATACGCCCGGCGTCGCGGACTTCTACCTTTTTGTCATGTTCCTATGGGCCCGGCGCTTCCGAGTGTCCGTTCCCAAGCCGCTTGAAACGCTCCGAATTAGACTCGCAACCCGACCGGCCGTGAGAGGGGCGATGGAGCACGAAGGGCTTTTCCAGTCCCTGAGAGATGCCAGCCAGCCGGATGCCGGGTGAGTTCCATGAGCGCGGCCGTCGCCACGACCTGTACTGCGGTATGGCAGACCCGAACCCTTGATCCAATCGACCGCCTTTTCGCCAGCCCTTAGCGTTTTCATCGTCAAACGCGCACCACGCAAAAGAAAGAAGGGCTACGCCATGTCGCAACCGGAATCGAACAAGCATTTACTCCCAGTCTACGCCGACCACGCGTCTGCCTTGAAACGTCGAGGTTTTCTTGAGAGCGCCGGCGTGGCTCACGAACTGGGCAATCTGATCCAGATTGCCTCGTCTGCGGTGAACATCATTGCGCGCAGTTCGCGGTTCGACGTGACGCCAGCGCTGGAGCCGGTGATTTCGGGCGCAAGAGCCTCCCTTGATCGTGCCGGCACTCTTGTCAGGCAGTCGCTTCATCAGGCAGGTCGCGCCTCCACCGAAGCCGGTCACGTCGACGTTTCGCACTCCCTGACGGAGATTCTTGACCTGCTCCAACCGACATGGGAGCCAACGCATCGGATCGCGTTGGACGTTGACGCCGTTCTGCCCGCGGTGAAATGCGAGCCTCTCGGGTTACAGAGCGCGATCCTGAATCTGGCGCTCAACGCCCACGATTCGATGCCGAACGGCGGCACCATCAAGATCACGGCGGCCATGCTCTTTCCGGATACCGACAGGACGATGGTCGAGCTAAGTGTCGTGGACTGCGGAATCGGCATGACCGGCGAAACCATGAAACGTGCCTTCGATCCGTTCTTCACAACCAAGAGCGGCGGCCTCGGCGGTATCGGCCTGCCCATGGTGAAGCGCTTCGTAGAGGGCGCGGGCGGCCAGATCAGGCTGTCCAGCGTGCCGGGCGTCGGCACTACCGTAACGCTCCTCCTGCCAGGGGTTCGGCGCTAGCGGTCTCGTCGGTCCGCTTCGGCAGGACGCCACTTCTCCATCGTTGGGTATTTACGTCCATCATTTATTAGAACGGAGACTATGAGCTGTATCCACTATCACCCTTGGTACAGTTTTACAAATGTCCTCGAAATCATAAGTATATATACAGCAACATCAGTAGGTAAAACATAAGATGTTGCAATAATATTTATTAATTCAAGCAGGAGAAGAAAATGCGTAAACTGCCCCTCATGGCTCTGGTGTTTGCTGCCATGGCGATACCGTCGACTGGGTTCGCTGCCAGTTTCACCACTTACGGCAAGATCGAGACGCTGAACGCAAAGGCGAATACGGTACGCTTGGTCAACGGCGACTCCTACAAGCTGCCGGCTGACATCGATCTGTCGAGCTTCAATATTCGCCAGTCCGTCAAGGTCACCTGGGATACACAAAATCCTAACTCAATCGACATCGGAGGCGACAACTTTATTTTCGAGTTGAAGGCCAAAGCCATCAGCGCCGTGGATTGATTGTCGTCCGATCGCAGATGTCGATACGAAGGCAGAGCCGGTCGAAAGGCTCTGCCTTCGCAGCAGTGTTCACGGCGGATTGATTGTCGATGCGTCTTGGGAGCAGGCCGGCGCCTGCCGAACGCCCTCTTCCGGCTGGTTTCCGCCTCACGCGCTTGAGACAGAACTACCAACCCCGGGGAGTGTCGCCATGAGAACTGCAGCGTCGTCGGAAGCTCTGCCCTGGCCTGACGGCCCAGACCTCCGACGTGCCGGGCCCTCGGCACAAATTCCCGATATCGATGCGGTGATCAAAGCTCTGCCGATCACGCTTCGCTCACTCGTCGTCGACGATTCTGCTGACTCTGCGGCGGCGCGAGCCGCGCAATTGACCCGTTGCACCTTTGGCTTTGCCGCACATATCGAGCGGACCAAGCTGCGGGGAGAGGGAAGAGCATCCCATGCGGCTCCGCCATCCCCCGGGCTGGCGCGATTCGAGCCTGTTCGGCCCGAGTGAGCGCGCCGTGCTCGAATGGATGGAGATCATGGCGCTGTCACCAGCGTCGGTCGGCCCGGAACTGACCGGCCGTTTTGTTGACGTCGATCTCTCATCGAAAGACATTCCCGATCTGAGCCTCGTGGTCGCGTTTGTCGATCTGTGCCACCTGCTGCGGTCGACGGTGACGGCCGTTGGCTCGGCGCGAACTCGGCGTGCCGGGTAGTATCGACACTGGACCTTGGTACGGCATCACCGATCCGTAGGTTCGATAGCGGCAAGCGTCATGCCGATGCATTCTCCGTCGTGACAGCCGTCACATTCGCTCACGGAGATAGCAATGAGGAAGATCACGAAAATCCTGGCGCTGGCCACGGCCTTGACGATATCCGCCGGCATGGCGACGCAACCTTCGGTCGCGCAGTCCAGGCCGACCATCGTTTTGGTCCATGGGGCCTTCGCCGAATCCTCGAGCTGGGAGGGCGTCATCACCGAACTGGAGCGGGACGGTTACACGGCCGTCGCCGCCGCCAACCCACTGCGCAGCGTTGCCTCTGACGCCGCCGCCGTCGCGGCGGTCATCCGCTCGATCCCCGGCCCGGTGGTCCTGGTCGGCCATTCCTACGGCGGCCCGGTCGTCACCGAGGCAGCCAACGGCAGCCCCAACGTCAAGGCGCTTGTGTACGTCGCCGCCTTTGCCCCCGACAATGGTGAGTCCAGCCTGTCGCTTTCGGCGAAGTTTCCCGGAAGCACACTGGGGAATGCAATCGTCCCGGTCGAGCGCCACGACGGCGTGCGCGACCTCTTCATCGAGCGTAGCAAGTTCCATACACAGTTTGCTGCGGACGTGCCGAAGGAACAGGCTGATCTGATGGCAGCAACCCAGCGGCCGGTCACGGAGGCCGCGCTGGCGGAGCCGTCCGGGGAGCCTTCGTGGCGCAAGCTGCCGTCGTATTGGATCTACGGGTCCCAGGACCGCAACATTCCGCCAGCAGTGATGGGCTTCATGGCTGAGCGTGCCCGTTCGATGAAGACGGTCGTTATCGACGGCGCCTCGCACGCCCTGATGGTTTCCCACCCTCACGATGTCGCCGACCTCATCGAGGCGGCCGCGACGAGACAATAAAGCGCCGCCGCTCTTCGGCCTTAGTTCGTCCGATTGCTTCCAGAAGTGCAGGGATACTCAGCATGAAAATTCTGGTCATTGGCGCTACCGCCAACATCCGCTCGCAAACCGTCGAGAGCCTGCGCGAAAAGGGGCATGAAGCGATGCCAGCATCGCCGCCAAGGCGCCATGTAGGCTCGCACACCGAAGCTCCCCGGGATCCCGGGTATGCGGGCCGGCATCTGAGGCACTTCCTGGAAAGGACCTTCGCGCTGACGCGCGACCTATGGGGCAACTTGCGGCGCCTTGAAGCCGGAAATCGTCGGATACGTCGCTAGCCGGACACCGACGCCGGCATCCATCAATCACATAATTCCCAAGCAGAACAGGAGATAGTCATGAAGATTGTCGTCATAGGCGGAACCGGCCTCATCGGTTCCAAGACAGTCGAGAGGCTGCGCGCCAAGGGTCACGAGGTCATTGCGGCCTCGCCGAATTCCGGCGTCAACACCGTCACCGGTGAGGGTCTGGCCGAAGCGCTCGCCGGAGCGCAGGTCGTCGTCGACCTGGCCAACTCGCCGTCGTTCGAGGACAAGGCGGTGATGGACTTCTTCCAGACGACCGGCCGCAACCTGCTGGGCGCGGAAAGGACGGCCGGCGTGAAGCATCACATCGCACTTTCCGTGGTCGGCA
>Ga0180220_1001321_pt1 | contig 18736 bp, 14 predicted proteins | sample eDN5th37CBELigBY_FD_151335 | JGI IMG/M metagenome (GOLD analysis project Ga0180220, IMG submission 151335) | Enriched backyard soil microbial communities from Emeryville, California, USA - eDNA 5th pass 37_C BE-Lig BY (version 2) (version 2) | ecosystem: Environmental > Terrestrial > Soil >...
TGGAAGCTCGTGATCAACGCCCGCGCCGGCGGCAAAGGCGGTCGAGACGCCGACGAGGCCGGGGCCGACGAACCGGCGGAGTCCGTCGAGCTTTTCCACCTGTCCGACGATCCCCACGAGAAGCACAACCTCGCGCCGGCCAATCCCCGGAAGGTCGAAGAATTATCCACCCGCCTCCAGGCGTTCGCCGCCCAGGCCGTCGCGCCGAAGGCGGCCCCGAAGCCGCCCGGATTCCGCTCTCCGCGCGTCTGGGGCGAGTTCGACTGATCCCGCGCGCTTCACGTGAAAGCATATCGCTCCGCTGACAAACGGAGTGGTCTCGCGGCATCGCCACCCCAGCGGACGAGGCCGCGAGAGTTTGATCCTCCCCGAGCGCGCGCTCGACGCCCCGATCGGTCAAGCGGCGGCCTGTTTTTGGGCGAGTTCGCGGAGCGTGCGGAGGTCGAGCTTGCCCGTGCCGGTGATGGGGATCTCATCGACCAGAATGAAGTCGCGGACCGCCGGGATCCAGAGGCGGGGGACTTCGGCGGCGATCAGGCGTCGGCGCACCTCGTCCGGCGTGACGCCCAGGTCGGTGTGGAGAACGCAGAGCCGCTCGCCGTGCTTGGGGTCGGGAACCGACGTGACGGCCACCTGGTTCTCGTCCACGCCCGCCACGGCCATGATCGCCGACTCCAGACCCATGTGGGGGACCATCTCTCCGGCGATCTTCGAGAATCGACTGAGTCGATCGGTGATTTTAAGGAAGCCGTCGGGGTCGACGTAGCCGAGGTCGCCGGTTGAGTACCAGCCGTCGCGAAGCACTTCGGCCGTCGCCTCCGGCTTGTTGAGGTAGCCCAGCATCACTTGCGGGCCCTTGACGCAGATGACGCCCACGGCCCCCCTGGGCAGGTCTTCGCCGGTGTCCGGATCAATCGTCTTGATGGCCGTTCCGGGAACGGGGACGCCAACGGTGCCGGGCCGGTTGCCGTGGAGCTTCAGACCGCCGGGCAGGGTGATTTCGCCGGGAATGTTGACTGAGACCACCGGAGACAACTCGGTCGTCCCGTAGCCCTCCATCGGTTCAATTCCGAGAGCCTCCTTGATGTCCCGATAGGTTTCGGGCTTCAGCTTCTCGGCGCCGAGCAACAGGTGGGTCAGGGTCTTGAACTGCTCGGCCGGGCAATTCTTGATGTACAACCGCGTGAACGAGGGGGTGCCGGCGATCATGGTGACGTGGTGCGCCTGAGCGAGCTTGCCGATGGTCCGCGCGTCGAGCGGGTTGGGGTGAAAAACCACCGTCTTGCCCAGGGTCAGCGGCGTCCACAAGCCGACGGTGAAGCCGAACGAGTGGAAGAACGGCAAAATCCCCAGAATCACCTCGTTGTCGTGGAGGTGGACCTGCTCCTCGATCTGGTGGATGTTGCACAGGACGTTGCGGTGCGAGAGCATCACCCCCTTCGGCTCGCCCGTCGATCCGGAGGTGAAGATCACCGTCGCCAGCGAGTCGAGGCCCCGCTTCTCCATCCCCGGCAGGAGCTTCGGGAGGGTCGACAGCGGCGCGGCCTTGGCGATCAGCGCGGCCTGGAGCTTGTCGGACAGCCTCACCTGCGGCGGAACGTCCTCCAGGAGAAACAGCGGAGCGCTGGGCCGGATCGGGCACTTCTCCAAGACCCGGCTCGAGGTGATCACCCGGCGGATCCCGCATTGTTTGACGGCCGAGTCGATGATCTCCTGGCTCGTCGTGAAGTTCAGGTTGACCGGAACCTTGCCGAGAAGCCCCAGCGCCAGGTTCGCCACGGCCGAAGGCACCGTCGGCGGCAGCATCAGGCCCACGAATTCCTCGTTCCCGAGGTTCCGAGAGAGCACCCGACTCAGAACGATCGCGCGGAGGAAGGTGTCGCCAAAGGTCAGCTCCGCGCCGAAGCTGTCGCGCATGGCGATTCGGGCGGGATGAAGCCGGGCCCGCCTCACAAACGCGTGCGTCAGGGAACGCCATTCTTTGGGTAGGGGAGAAAGGGATCGCCAGATTCCATGGCTCTCTCCACTCAAGGAATCGGAAATCGAGGAATTGGCTTCGCAGACGCTCATGAGAACGGCTCCAGTTTTGTTCCCGCCATACCGCAACATGGTTAGAACTAATTACTTCGGTCAATCCCGAGAGCAGCCATTCACTGTACGACGAGCGAGGCCCCGCGACAACCTTGTACTTATCTTTACCAAATCTCACGCCGCCATGAAGGCGGAATGGCCGCGGGCTGTCGACGCGCGACGGGGCGAGCGGATGTTTCGCCCAATTCCCGCGCGGGCCGCTTGCAAGGTGGGTGGAGCCGCGAGCGATGGCGAGGGACGCGCGGCCGGTCAATCCCACTCGACGCCCCGGAAGAGGCCGCGCCAAAGAGGCTGAACAGGCGCGGGGCCACGGACCTCGGTTACAATGGGACCGCGGGGTTGGCGGGCATCGCCCTGAAATCCGAGGGTTCCAAAGGGATACCCATCGGCCGCCCAAATCGTGTACAATGTCTGTTTGATAATCGAATGCGCGGGGCTTCCCCGCAAGAGCAACCTCGTTGGGGCGTCGCGTCCGAAGAAGCTTGGCGAGGAGGAAGATGATGGCGGAACGTCGGCGCAAGTCGGTCCTGCTTTGCAAGTTCCCGCGACGATGGCCGAAATGGATTGGAATCGCGGGGCTCTGTCTGTTGGTCGCCTGGTTGACCACGGGGGGAGTCGGAGCCGACGAAGCGGACGCCGATGACGCGGTCGCGGCGGCGCCGAAGACCGTGGATTTCGGCCGCGACGTCCGGCCGATTCTGTCGGACAAATGCTTCGCGTGCCACGGTCCCGACGAGTCCACGCGCAAGGGAAAACTCCGGCTCGACAACCGGCGGGACGCCACCGCGCCGGCGGCCTCGGGCGAGTCGGCGATCGTCCCCGGCGACACCGAGAGCAGCGAGCTGTTCTGGCGGATCACCACCGACGACGTCGGCGATCAAATGCCCCCGGTCAAGACCGCCAAGACGCTTTCGGCCGACGAGATTCAAACGCTGACGACCTGGATCGAGGAGGGGGCCGAATACGAGGGCCACTGGGCGTTCACCCCGCCGACTCGCCCCGAGCCGCCGAAAGCCTCGAGCTCGGAATGGGCGCGCAACCCGATCGACGCCTGGATCCTCGAGCGACTGGAGCGGGAGGGGCTCTCCCCTTCGCCCGAGGCCGACAAGATCACCCTGATTCGACGGTTGAGCCTGGACTTGATCGGCCTCCCGCCGACGATCGCCGAGGTCGACGCCTTCCTCGCCGACGACCGCGACGACGCCTACGATCGGCTCGTCGATCGGCTCTTGGCCTCGCCCCATTACGGCGAGCGTTGGGGAAGGATCTGGCTCGACGCCGCGCGGTACGCCGATTCCGACGGCTACGAGAAGGACAAGCCGCGCTCGGTGTACTTCTACCGGGATTGGGTCGTCGGGGCCCTCAATCGAGACCTGCCCTACGACCAGTTCATCATCGAGCAAATCGCCGGCGACCTGCTCCCCAACCCGACCCAGGATCAGATCGTCGCGACCGGCTTCTTGCGGAACTCGATGATCAACGAGGAGGGGGGGGTCGATCCCGAGCAGTTCCGGATGGAGGCGATGTTCGACCGCATGGACGCGATCGGCAAGAGCGTTCTGGGACTGACCATCCAATGCGCCCAGTGCCACACCCACAAGTTCGACCCGATCACGCACGAAGAGTATTACCAGATGTTCGCCCTCCTCAACAACGCGAACGAGGCGAGCGTCGCGGTCTATTCGCCCGACGAGGAGATGAAGCGCGCCGACCTCCTTCGGGCGATCCACGAGGCCGAAGCGAACTTGCGGAGCGAGCACCCCGACTGGTCCGATCGGATGCGAAAATGGGAGGACGCCGAGCGCGAGCGCGGCCCCTCGTGGCGCGTTGTCCGCACCGACACCGACGCCAACATCGGCAGCGGCCAGAAACACGCGATGCTTGACGACGGCTCAATCCTGGCCTCCGGCTACGCTCCGACGCTGCACGAAGACCGATTCACGGCGCTCGAGCCGCTCCCGAGCGTTTCGGCCGTGCGGCTCGAAATGCTGAACGATCCCAGCCTGCCGGTTTCGGGTCCGGGACGATCGACCAAGGGGCTTTTCGCCCTCACCGAGTTCCGCGTTGAAGCCGCGCCGGCCGACAAGCCGAACGAACGGCGCGAGGTTAAGATCGTCAAGGCGACCGCCGACGCGAACCCGCCCGAAACGGAGCTTGAGCCGATCTTCGACGATCGGAGCAAGCGCAGGCGCGTCACCGGGCCGATCGAGTTCGCCATCGACCGCAAGGACGAAACCGCCTGGGGAATCGACGTGGGCCCCGGCCGCCGCAACGTCCCCCGCAACGCCGTCTTCGTCTTCGAGGAGCCGGTCTCGTTCCCCTCCGGCGTCATCCTGACCTTCCGACTGACCCAGCGCCATGGTGGCTGGAACAGCGACGACAATCAGAACAACAACCTCGGCCGCTTTCGGTTCTCGGCGACCGACGCGGCCGACGCCGAGGCCGATCCGATCCCTCCGGCCGTTCGGCGGATCCTGGCGATCGCCCCCGAACAACGAACCCCCACCCAGACCAACGCCCTCTTCTCGTGTTTCCGGACGACGGTGCCCGAGTGGAGCGACGCCAACGACCGGATCGAGGCGCTTTGGAGTCAACATCCCGAGGGTTCGTCTCAGCTCGTCCTCAGCGAGCGCGAGCGGCCGAGAGAGACGCATCTGCTTCAGCGCGGAGACTTCCTCAGCCCGGGAGATGTTGTCGAGCCGGGTGTTCCGGCGTTCCTCAATCCCTTGCAGCCGGAGAAGCCGGCCAACCGCCTAACCTTCGCCGAGTGGCTTGTCGCTCGCGACTCGCCGACGGCCGCCCGGGCCCTGGTCAACCGCGTCTGGCAGGCGTATTTCGGGACCGGCTTCGTGCCGTCGAGCGAGGACCTCGGGACGCAGAGCGAGCTTCCCTCGCACCCTCAATTGCTCGATTGGCTCGCCGTCGAGGTCATGGATCAAGACTGGAGCCTGAAGCACCTGCATCGCCTGATCGTCACTTCGGCGACGTATCGCCAGGCGTCCGCGGCGACCCCGGAACTCTTGGAGAAGGACCCGTACAACCGACTCCTGGCCCGGGGGCCAAGACAGCGCCTCGACGCCGAGATCGTCCGCGACGTCGGCTTGGCGGCCAGCGGCCTGCTCGATCGAACGATGGGAGGACCCAGCGTCCATCCCCCCGCGCCGGAGTTTTTGTTCCAGCCGCCGGCCAGCTATGGCCCGAAACAGTGGCCCGTGGCGACCGGGTCGGCGAAGTACCGTCGCGCCCTCTACACGTTCCGCTATCGCTCGATCCCGTACCCGATGCTTCAGGCGTTCGACGCCCCCAACGGCGATTTCGCCTGCGTCCGCCGCCCTCGCTCCAACACGCCGCTTCAAGCCCTCGCGCTGCTCAACGAGCCCGTTTCGCTCGACTGCGCCCGGGCGCTGGCGGCGAACGTCCTCGTCCACGGGGGCGCGACCGACGCCGATCGGCTGAACTACGCCTTCCGGCGCTGCGTTTCGCGACCGCCGACCTCCGAGGAGGCCGAAGTCCTCTCGGCCCTGCTGGCGCGTCAGAGCCAACGGTTCGCGTCCGGCGAGGCCGACCCCAACGAGTTGAACGGCGAATCCGGGGACATCCCGACGCCCCGTCTCGACGCTTCTCCGGCCCAGCTCGCGAGCTGGACGATCGTGTCGCGCGTGTTGCTCAATCTCGACGAGACTATGACCAAAGAGTGATTGCCGGGAGGTTTGCTCCGATGAATTGCCAGGATCATCTGTTCCGTCGCGCCGAGCCTGGTTCGGTCTCCCGACGCTGGTTTCTGGAGCAATGCGGAGTCGGCCTCGGCGCCATGGCGCTTCGAGACCTCTTGGGCGCCGAGGCGTTCGCCGCCTCGCCCGCCGCGGCCCAGGGAGACAACCCGCTGGCTCCCAAGGCGCCGCACTTCGCCCCCAAGGCCAAGCGCGTGCTCTTCCTCTTCATGGCCGGGGGGCCGTCGCACCTGGAGATGTTCGACAACAAGCCGCAACTCGCCAAGTTCGACGGCTCGCTGCCCCCGGCCGAGTTGCTCAAGGGCTATCGCTCGGCGTTCATCGACCCGAACTCCAAGCTCCTCGGTCCCAAATTCAAGTTCGCCAAGCACGGGGAGTCGGGCGCGGAGCTTTCCGAGCTTCTGCCCCACATGAGCCGGGTCGTCGACGACGTGGCGATCATCAAGGGGATGGCGACCGACTCGTTCAACCACGCGCCGGGACAGATCATGATGAGCACCGGCTCCATGATCTTCGGCCGGCCAAGCATGGGCGCCTGGACCTGCTATGGCCTGGGGAGCGAGTCGCAAGACCTGCCGGGGTTCGTCGTCTTCAGCACCGGCAAGAAGGGCCCCAGCGGCGGCAACTCCAACTGGGGAAGCGGCTTCCTGCCGACCGTCTATCAAGGGGTCCAATTCCGGGTTGGCGGCGATCCGGTCCTTTACCTCTCCAACCCCAAGGGCATCGACCGCGAAATTCAGCGCGACTCTTTGGAGGCCGTCCGCCAGCTCGACGAGATCCGGCTCGCGAAGATGGGAGACCCCGAGATCGCCACGCGGATCAACTCGTACGAGATGGCCTTCCGAATGCAGATGACCGCGCCGGAGGTCATGGACGTCTCGCGAGAGCCCCAGCACATCCGCGACCTCTACGGCGCCGAGCCGGGCAAGCCGTCGTTCGCCAACACCTGCCTGTTGGCCCGCCGGCTTCTCGAAAAGGGCGTGCGGTTCGTTGAGATCTTCCACGAGGCCTGGGACCAGCACGGAAACCTCGTCGGCGACTTGAAGGCCAACTGCGCCGACACCGATCAAGCCTGCGCCGCCTTGATCCAAGACCTGAAGCAGCGGGGGATGCTCGAAGACACCCTGGTCGTCTGGGGGGGCGAGTTCGGCCGCACGCCGATGGTGCAGGGGGGGAGCGACGGCCGCGACCACCATCCCAACGCCTTCACCATGTGGGCCGCGGGCGGTGGCATCAAGCCTGGGATCACTTACGGCGAGACCGACGATCTGGGGTTCAGCGTCGCGAGCGGCAAGGTCCACGTCCACGACCTTCACGCGACGATGCTCCACCTGCTCGGCTTCGATCACACCAAGCTGACCTACCGATTCCAAGGTCGCGACTTCCGCCTCACGGACGTGGAGGGGCGGGTGGTGAAGGAGTTGCTGGCTTAACTGGATCGGCCGCGCCGGGCTCGGCGGCCTCGCGGACGTCTTCGCGAATCCGACGAGCCTCGGCTTCGGCGGCCCGGGCTTCCTCCGGGCGCTTGAGATGGTCGAGGACGTTCGCCCGGCTCTCGAGCGCGTCGGCCAGCGCGGGGCTTGGGTCGCCGCCATAATGCCTCAGCGTGGCGATCGCCCGACGAAGAAGGGCGTCGGCCTCCTCGAATTTCTCTTGGCGGACGACGACGTCCGCGATGTCCATCAGCGTGAAGGCGGGGCCGGGATCGTCGGGCGGGGTGTTCCGCTCCTCGATGTCCAGGGCCTGGCGCAGCAGGGTTTCGGCTTCGGCGTTGCGCCCCAGTTCGCGATGGATGTCGGCGAGCAGACGGATGCTGTCGAAGAGTGTGTCGGCCCTGGTTCGGGGGTCCCGCTCGCGGACCCTCAATACCCATGCCGCCAACGGTTCGGCGTCGGCGTAGCGCTCCTGGGCGTGGAGCGCCAGCGAAAGGTCGTAATAGCTTCTGGCCAGGAGGCGTTGATCCTCCGCCTCGTGTCGCCGCAGGGTCTTGATGGCCGCGTTGAAACGGCGTTCGGCCGTGTTGTAGTCTCCCCGTCCGAAGGCCAGCCATCCTTTGTTGTTTTCGAATGCCCACGTTATGAGAACATCGGTCGGATAGCTCTGGGCGTTCACCCCTCGCGGAAACGCCACGAGGACCAGGGTCATCGAAAGAAAGAACGGCCGGATTCGGTTTTTGGTCCTTCCAAGCATGTCGCAGTGGCCCTCCTCGTAGGCCAAGATCGGGTGAAGCGCGAGCCCTTCTTGCGTTCGCGGAGGCTGGAAGTTAAGATTCTAAGTTCAAACTCCCGGATCGAGAACGACGGGACGGAACTGACGCTGGAGTTGATCGAATGTCGCTGGATAAGAGTCTCAGGAAAGCTGGCGGACTGTCCCGTCAACGCAACGTTTTGACCCGCCCGGAGCGGCTGGCCCTGCTCCAAGAGGACGAGAAGTGGACGCCGGAGGCGGGCGTTTACAACCTCCCCAAGACGAAGTCTCGTCGCCTGGCCCCGGGGCAGACGGGCCCGAAGCGGCCCTCCGAAAAGTAAGACGCGATCGCGTTGTCTCGCGGCCCCGGTTTGTCCCGGCGCGAGTTGCTCCCCAGGCCGCGACGCGACCAGCAATCCCCGGCCTCTTGGGTCGGGGATTTTGCTTGGGGCGGGACGGAATCGGAGGCCTTTAGCGATCGACGGGAATCGTCTCGATGGCGCGGACCAGCTCGAAGTCCTTTTCCGTGAGTCCGCCGACGTCGCGCGTGCACATTTCCACGCGGACTTCGCGATACGAGACGACCAGGGTCGGGTGGTGATCATGCTTGGTCATCAATTCGGCCGCCAGATTGACGAATTCGATGGCGCGTCGAAACGAGGAGAACTGCCACGTTTTGACGAGCATGTCCCCGTGCCGCTCCCACCCTTTGGCGTCGGACAACTTATCGAGGACTTCCGCCTCGCTGAGCTTCGGCATGATGGGACCTCCCGGCGCGACGTCGCCGCGGTTGGTTCGTCGTCGTGAGTCGACGTAGGGCGCCGATGAGCGGGCGCCCGCGCTGTCGCGCCAGCCTCGATTATTCCGGCTTCGGCCGCCGACAACAAGAGCCGCCTTTCCGAAGGTTCGAGACCCGCCGATGACCATGCCCGTTCTTCTCTCCCTGCTCTGCGCGCTGATCGTGGCCGCCAGCCTGCTGGGAGGCGCGGCGCCGCTGGCGATGGTTCTCAACCATACCCGGCTTCAGATGTACCTGAGCTTCTCGGCCGGAACGATGCTGGGGGCCGCCTTCTTTCACATGCTCCCCGAGGCCGTCCGCCTGGGAGACGCCGGAACGTCTCGATGGGCGGCCGTCGGCCTGTTGGCCCTCTTCTTCCTCGAACGCTTCTTCTCATTCCACCAACACGAGTCGAGTTCGAGAAAGTCTCCGGCTCCTCGGAGCCTCGCGGGAGGCGGTTCCTCATGTTCCGATGATGTTCACCACCACGCCCACGATCACGGGCGCGACGACTCCGACGCTCACGTCTCGGGCCATCCGCTCTCATGGGGGACGGCGACCTTCGGCCTGGCGATCCATTCGTTGGCGGGGGGCGTCGCCTTGGCCAGCGCGATCGCCGCGGATTTCGGTGAGCGGGGGTGGATTGGCGGCACCGGGTGGGGGGTCTTTCTGGCGACGATCCTGCATAAACCGGCCGACGCCATGACGGTGGTCTCCCTCATGCTCCATTCCGGCTCGCCCAACCGCTCGGCCCACTTGGTGAACCTGGGCTTCGCCCTGATGCTCCCTCTGGGCGCGATCCTTTTCTTTCTGGGGATCAACCACTTGCCGGTCGTCGGCACCTCGTCCCTGACGGCGATCGCCCTGGCGTTTTCGGCGGGGACCTTCCTCTGCATCGCGCTGAGCGACATCCTCCCCGAACTCCAGTTCCACGCCCACGATCGTCTCAAACTCTCGCTCGCGCTGTTGGCGGGCTTCCTGCTCATGGTGGGAACCTCGGCCATCGAATTGATCGATTCCGCCCACGCCCATTAAAGCGATTTTGTCTTGACGGTGCTTTCCGGGAGAATGTATACCTCACGCGGCCAAGCTGAACAGCCTTTCGGCCGTCGCCCGGATTTCCGCCTCGGTGGTCCCCGGGCGTGGAACCTCACGAATCTCCTCGCCCAGTAATTCACGACGCCACGCCCGCCGCTTGTCCGCGTGGCTCGGCCGCCGTGGCGCCTTGTCCCACGGCGAGGCCGAGCGGTCCACCAACTCTTCGTCCTTCCGGCTCCAAACCCTACCTCGGTCATGGTGTAAGTCCATAGGCGGACGTGAAAGGCCCCGACGTTCGCCCAGAGGAACCTCACCCGCTGCCGCCCGGCCCCCACGACCTGCTTGCACTCGCGGAAGGCGATCTCCAGGCTGAACCGATCGGCCACCATCCCCAGGATGTCGGCCGCGCTCGCCTTGGTGTCGGTACAGAAATAGGCTCTCCAGCCGTCCGGCTCGTCCATCAGAACCACCCGGATCGCCCCGCCGGCCGGCCGCAGGTCGCCAGGAACGTTTTGTACTTCTTGACGACCTGCTCCCCGTACAACTCGAACGTGTCGGACGACCAGCCGCGCCTCTGGCCGCCCCGCTTGGCCAGGTCGATCACGCTTTCCCCATAGGTCCGTGGCCGGCCGCGCTTGCCCGCCGGGAGGGCCGGCCCTTGCCGCCCGCGACGGCGGGCGCGGGCATTGTCCAGCGGATCGGTTAACGCGCCGCCCCGTGGATTCGGACCTTCGCGACTCGACATGTGGGACAGCCGCCCCCGGCCGTCATCCCGAGGCCGGCCCTGACCGCCGAGGGCGGCCGCTCCACATGCTCGGGGCCGAAATTGATCGGCGAGCCCTCCCAGCGCAAAGCCCCATCCTACTGAGGCGTTGACTCACGCCGCACGGCGTGGTTTGGTGGATGGAGCATTGACCTACCTGAAATCGCGCGTCTCTCCTCGCGGAGGGATGGGAGTGATTTCGCGTCGGGCGCTGGTCCCAGTCCCGCCGGTTATTTTTCGCTGGGGCGATCTCCCGACGGCGTTCGGCGCCATCGACGGAGGAGCCAACTCATGAAGACGAAAACCGCGCGGCTGGCGATGTTGCTGGCCTTGGGGATGGCCTGCGCTGGGATTGGAGAGCGAGCGATCGCGGCGGAGAAGGTCTCGAATCGCCCGGCCAAGCCGGATGAGTGGGGCTATCGACCGGCCGACGGCGCCGAAGTGCGGTTGAACCCGCCATCGCTCAACTGGATTCACGAGCCCCAGGCTAAAACCTACACCGTCCAATGGAGCCGTCGGGACGACTTTGGCGACGCCGTCAGCATCAAAGATGTGCGTTGGCCAACCTATACCCATCACAAGACCTTGGCGCCGGGCGAGTATTTTTGGCGCTACCGGTTCCAGACGGCGAAGGGCGAGGAGTCGGACTGGAGCCACACGCGGCGGTTCACCGTGGCGGCCGACGCCGTCGAGTTCCCGTTGCCGTCGCAAGCCGAGCGGAGCGAACGCATCCCCAAGGAACACCCCCGGCTTTTCCTCCGTCCCGAGGATCTTCCCCGCATCCGACAGGCGGCGAAGGGCAAGCGGGCCGAGGCGTTCCGCCGACTCGTCGCCGAGGCCGACGCGCTGATCAAGGCCGGTCCGACGCCCGAGCCGGAGCATCTCGGCTCGGCCCGAGACAAAGAAAACGTCGAGTTGATCAAGTACTGGTGGCCCAACCGCGCGCAAACCGAGAAGGCGTGCAAGGAGGCCGAGGTCTTGGCGTTCGTCGGCCTAATCACCGGCGAGCCGAAGTACAAAGAGGCCGCCCGGCGCTGGATTCTCCACCTGGCCGCCTTCGATCCCGACGGCCCGACGAACTTCGCCCTGAACTGCGAGGCCGCCAAGCCAATGCTATTCCGCCTGCCCCGCGCGTACGATTGGGCGTTCGACGCGCTCTCCGACGCGGATCGGCAAGTCGTGCGCAAGGCGATGCTCCGGCGGATTCACGACGCCTGGGTCAGCGGCGAAGTCGGACGCGGGGTCGGCCATCTGAACCGTCCCTACAGCAGCCACGGCAACCGAACCTGGCACAAAATCGGCGAGGCGGGCATCGCCTTCTTCGGCGAAATTCCCGAGGCCGACGTCTGGCTCGACTACGCCTTGAACAAGTTCTACGGCTGCTATCCCGTGTGGTCCGATGACGACGGCGGCTGGCACGAGGGAGTTGCTTACTGGGCCAGCTACATGACCAAGGTCGTCTGGTGGTTTCAGGCCTCCAACTCGGCGCTCGGGATCGACGGCTTGAAGAAGCCGTTTTTCGCGAGGATCGGTGATTTCCCTCTCTACATCGCGCCGCCGGGCTCGCCAAACATGGGCTTCGCCGACCAGTCAAGCGGCACGCCGGGATCGAGTTGGGGTGGTCTCCTCGGCTACTTCGTCCGCGCCTCGGCCGGACGCCCCGAAGGGGGTCACGGCGGCTATTGGCGGTGGTGGGCCGAGCGGTGGGGCATGAGGGACGAGTCGGGCGTGCTGGGGTTCCTCCAAGCGACGAACCTTCCGCCGAAGCCGGCCGCCAAGCCCCCGACGGACCTGCCGTCCTCGAAGATCTTCCACGGAATCGGCGTCGCCAGCCTGCACACGAACCTGCTCGACAGCCGCAAGGACGCGCACTTCTTGTTCAAGTCGAGCCCCTTCGGCTCGCGAAGTCACGGACACAACCCCCAAAACAGCTTTCTGCTCAACGCCTACGGCGAAGCGCTTTTGACCACCTGCGTCTACCGCGACCTACACGGCAGCAAGTTCCATTACCAATGGGCGCAGGCCACGGTCGCGCACAACGCCGTGCTCGTCGACGGCGAGGGGCAACTCAGGCGCTCGGCGCTTCCGCTCGGCCGGATCGTCGACGAATCGCTGTCGCCGGCGCTGGACTACATCGACGGCGACGCGACGCCCGCCTATGATGGCCGACTTAAGCGAGCCCGCCGCCGCGTCGCCTTCGTCAAAGACGCGCCCACTCCGTTCCTGGTGGTCTACGACGATCTCGAAGCGGCGAAGCCCGCGACCTTCCAGTTCATGCTCCACGCCCTCTCTCCGTTCGAGATCGACGAGCCAAACGCCGCTTTGTCGCTCCAGCGCGACACGGCGGGCCTCCAGGTTCGCTACCTGGCGTCCGAACCGCTGAGCTTTCGCCAATGGGACGGCTACGACCCGCCGCCGACTCGCGAATTCCCGAACCAATGGCACGTCGAAGCGGGCGTTGACTCCAAGCGCGAACAGGTCCACATGCTAACGCTAATCGTCCCCCATCAGGACGACAAGGCGCCCCGCCTGGAGGCCCGTCGGGTCGAGACCTCCGAGTCCATCGGCGTTCAGGGAACCATCGACGGCCGGCCCTTCCATGTCGCCTTCCGCCGCGAAGGCGTCACCGGCCCTTGGGGCGGCCCGCTCCGGATCGAGGGCCCCATTTTCGCGGAGGTCCAGGCCGAGGAATAAAATCCAAAGCGGCTCGACGATCGCCCTCCGCCGACGGCGCCGACGGCCCAACCGGCTTCGGTCGCCGCGGCGGGGGGACGGAGACTTGGTGGCCGCGCGCGACGGTCGCGCCGGCTGATGGTCTTGGCCGTTCCCATGGTTTGTAGGCGTTCACGCTCCGAACGCGAAGGCGCCTCTCCGATACAAGCTTGGCCTCAACGATGTAGATTGGTGAGGAACAGGGAAGACGCTCGATGACGCTCTTTCCGATGCGCTCTCAAAGACTGGCCTGCCTCGAAGTGAGTTCGAGGTGACGAAGTGGGGCATGGACAAGTACGGGACATCGTTCCCCCGCTGAATGGAGCCACCCATCGGGCGCGGAGGTCAACATCGACTTCCCCCATCTCAAGAACGGCCCCGATGCTCCGCGCGTCGGGCGGCAGACCGGGGGACAGCGGGGCAGTGGTGGCGCACGACGCGGCCACACCATTCTCGACGACGTTCCTTATAATCGGTGAAGGTCATGATCGGTCAATGGATAAGCGACGCCCTGGCCACTACCGGGATACGCGCCCGCCCCCTCTCCGACGACGAGGTGCATCGCGTTATCGGGCTGATCGCCGGTCGGTACACCGGGCCGGCTCATGAGGGCCACCGGCTGTGGGAGGCCTTGCGCGGGGATACCGCCCGGAGGCGATCGGACGGATGGTCACTGATCTGTGACTACCCCGAACCATCACCGATCCTCCTCTTTCAGGACGGGGACGAGTTCGGCGCCTATGCGTTCTCGTCGCCGGAGGACTTGAGAACAGTCCTCGCCGAATCGCCTGGGTTCGAGTTCTACGTGACGAATCAGGGGGCGGGTTTTGTTCTCTGCCACAATCATCACGACTTCACCGTCGGGGTCGGCGAGTGCAGCCGGTGGCTTTCCGCACTTGGGGAAGAATAGCTGGAGGCGGCCCCGTCATCGCGCCACGGAGCGTTCCTACCCGAGCCGTCACATGGCTGACCCCGGGGCCGGTTCACCACGCGAGGTTCGCGCGGGGGCCGGTTTAGGAATACGTGGCCGAACGCGGCGAGTGGCCGATTTTTCGGAGCGTTCCATCCATGATTACGGGCGTGGGCATGTGTGCCGCGATCGGCGCGGCGGTCTGTGTGGTGGGGGTGGTTTTCTGCGTGGTCGGATTCGCGTATTGGGTTGCGTTCTTTGTTTGCATGTCGCCCCGAACGAGGTTCTCGGGGAGCAAGATCCACATCCTTCAGAATTTCTGGTTTCTTGGTCTGCTGATCATCGCGGCGGGGCTCGCGCTTATGGAGACCGCGCGTCGCGTGAAATAGGGCTGGCGCCGCTCGGGAAAATGGCGCGTCGGGGCGCCCCGGGGCCGATGCGCCCCGGGGCGGTCGTTGGAGGCTTGAGCGGAGAGTGACCCATCTCCTTGCAAAGAGACTACTTTAAGGCTGGGCTTCCGGGCCGTTGATCGGCTCGGAGAACAGGACGGAGAGGGCGGGGGTGAAGTAGTCGGCCATGCGAACGAAGCCGAGGTCGGTCGGGTGCGAGCCGTCGACGGTCGCTTCGCCGTCGTCGCCGAGTTGGGGGGCGCCCTCCAGGTAGTGCAGGTTTTCGACTCCCTCGGCGAGCAGCCGATCAAGCGCGGCCCGAAGGGCGGCGTGGTTGGCCTCGTTGTGCCGCCTTTGGCCTTCGACAAGGGCGCCGTTGGTGTAGAAGCGGTCCTCCACGAGAAAAATCGGCGCGTCGGGGCGAGCCGCGCGGATCGTTTTGACGAGCGGCTCGGTTCGCGCGGCGACGTCGTCGGCCTTCATGTTCGGCAGGCAGTCGATGAAGTAGGCGGCGGCGTCCAACTCGATCAGCAGGTCCGACATCGACTGGTCCATCGTGCCGCTGCCCGAGAAGCCCAGGTTGATGACCGGAACATCCAGCCGCCGGCCGATGATCGCTGGGTAGGCCATGCCGGGCCTCGAAGCGCACCCGCCGTGGGTGATCGAGGTGCCGTAGAAGACGATCGGCCGCTCGCGGCCCGGCTTGCGGGGCTCGCCGGGGGCGAGTTCGCGGTCTTTGGGAACGCCGACTTCGACGGAGGTAACTCCGTTGTAGAGCGGCAGATAGAGCAGATACTCGCGGCTCCCCTCCTTGAGTCCCTTGACCAGCGCCTTGGTGTTCTCACCCCCATCCGGGATGCCGACGGCCACCCAGCGCCATTGGCCGTCATCGTCGCGCGCGTAGAGATCCAGACCGCTGACGCCGGTGGCCGGCATGTGGGGCATCGCCAGCCGGCTGTTGGAAAGCGTCCATCGGGCGTGGATCTCGGGAGAGTCGGTGACGAATCGGACGCAGATCCCGGCCGAGTTCCGGGAGTTCGACCAGACGGGGGGCCGAACGACCCCTTCGGCCTTCGCCGGCAGCCGGTCAAACGGGGCCTTCACCTCACTCCAGCCTTGGCCCTCGACGGTCAACGAGCGAACGTCGCGCCAGGCGATCGCGTCGTCGGCGTGGGAGGCGCCGGCGAGCGCGGCCGTCATCAGCGGAACGAGGAGGCCAAGGCGAAGTGGATGATAAGGCGTCATGGTGGGCCGGCTCCGGTTTTTGGGGATCGTTTGGGAGGAGGTCGCGCGATCGTTTCGCGAGCGTTCCCGCATGGTAAATCCGTGAGGGCGGGGATTCCAGGTGGTGGCGCGTCGGGCGCGCGGCGATCGAGATTTCAGTCCCCGCGTTGACGGATGGAGGGCTTCCGGCTATATTTCCGCCGCACGTCGCGACCGAAGCGGCTACGACGGGAAGATGGACATCACTTCGAGAAATGCAACGGCGAGACTCTCGCCCCGTTCCGCGCGACGGTCAAGGCTCGCGCTCGGGCGATCCCATGGATGGGGAACGCATTCCGGCGCGCGCCGCATTCTGACGGGCGAGGGTGAATCATGGACGATGTCCCCGCCGGTCCGGCGAGCTCGGAGCCGCGGAGGCCGTCGCTTTCGGTTGTTGTTCCCGTGTGCAACGGGGGTTCCGACTTCGAGCGCTGCCTCCGCCGGCTTCGCGACTCTTCCTGGACCGACTTCGAGCTGATCGTGGTCGACGATGGATCGACCGACGATTCCGGCCTCTTGGCCGCCGGGAGCGGAGCGATCGTGCTGCGCCACGAACGTCCGCTGGGACCGGCCGCGGCCCGAAACCTGGGAGCGGAGCGCGCCGCCGGGGATCTGATCTTCTTTCTCGACGCCGACGTCGCCGTCCATCCCGAGACGATCCAACGCGGCATGGACCGGTTCATCGACGATCCGGACCTCACGGCGCTTTTCGGCTCCTACGACGACCAGCCGACCGCGTCGGGCGTGGTTAGCCGGTTCCGCAACCTGTTGCATCACTACGTTCATCAACAGGGAGACTTCGAGCGCGACGTCCGCCCGGCCCACACGTTCTGGACCGGCTGCGGGATGATCCGCCGCCAAGACTTCCTCGAATTCGGCGGTTTCGATCCCCGGCTCTATCCCCGCCCCGCGATCGAGGACATCGAATTGGGCTACCGGCTGACCAGGGCCGGGCGTCGCATCCTCTTGGCTCGCGACGTTCAAGCGACCCACATGAAGCGGTGGTCGACCTTCGAGGTGATCCGCACCGATGTCTTCCGGCGCGGCGTTCCGTGGATGCTCTTGATGAAGCGGAGCGGCACGTCCGAGTCGGACCTCAACGTTCGATCGGGGCAGAAGATTTCGGTCGCGTCGACGGGGCTGATGCTTCTGGCGGTCGCGTCGACGCCTCTGGTTCCCTGGGCGGCGGCGCCGGCCGCGCTCTGCGCCGGGGGGGTGGTCGCCCTGAATTTCGACCTGTATCGATTTCTCGCGAGGCGCGGGGGCCTCGGTTTCGCGGTCGCCTCGTTTCCGCCGCACCTGCTGTATTTCGTTTGCTGCGGCGTCTCGGTCGTGATCGCCCTGGCGCGGTGGTACGCGCTGGATCGGCCTCGGGGGGGGCTCGCCGGTGGCCGCGGCGAGCGTGTCGATCGGGGCGCGCGTTCGATTCCGAGACCAGCCTGGACCCGCTTGGCGCGGAGGATTCAACGATGGACGGCGCGATCAAAGTAGCCGTGGTCCAGGGAGACCGCCGGCGCGGGGCCGTCGCGCAGGCCCTCGCGCTGATCGCCGACGACGCGCGCGACGCGGCGGCGCAATCCGACTCGGCGGTGATCGTCCCGACTCTCGACGCGCTGGGCCGCGGATGGGCCTCCACCGACCGCGACGCGCTCTCGGCCGCGGCCGACGCCCTGCTCGCCGCGGGGGCCGGCTCGCTCGAAGTCGTCGCCGGCAAGGGGAGCGCCGGGCCCAACGCCTCGACCTGTTTCGATCGACTCGGCTATCGCTCCGAGTTGTCGGGCCGCGCCGTCTCGTTCCACGACCTCGACGCCGAAACCAACGCCTGGACCCGCCTTCCCGGCGGTGAAGGGGAGGGGGGCGAGGAGCTTCGCGTCTCGACCCGGGCGCTGGAGTCGCGCTGTCGGGTCTCGCTCTCGATTCCGCGAACGCACGGCGTTTTCCGGTTGGGGTTGGGTTTGCCGAGCCTCGGCGCGGTTGTCCATCCCGAGGACCGAAGGCGATTGTTCGAGCCCCGCTCGCCGGTCGGCGCGGTTCCCGCCCGGGCTGTCCCAATCTTAAGCTTGCTGGAATCCTGGCGGGGCTGGATGGCTCGCGCCTGGTTGAGCGTTCGATCGCTTGGCGGCGGGATGCGGTTGACCGGATCGGAGCGGCGGCGGTTGGACGGGGTCGAACGGGCGATCCGGGCGCTTTCGACTCTCGCCGCGGCGCTCGCTCCTCGGATCAGCGTGATCGACGGCTTCTCGGGCATGGGGGGCGAGGGGCCCGAGATGGGTCGCCGACTGCGGCTGGGAACCGTGATCGCCGGCGCCGACCCGGTGGCCGTCGACGCCGTCGCCGCCGCGATCATGGGGTTCGACCCGCTCGACGTGGCGTATCTCCGCTCGGCCCAGGCGATGGGTCTTGGCGTGGCCGACCTGGCCGCCATCACGATCGTCGGGGAGCCCTGGTCGCAGGTCCGCCGCAAGTGCCGCCGGCACTCCCTGGATCGCATGTTGCGCTTGGCTTCGGCCTCAACCCAGGCGGGCGCCGTCCCGGCGCGGAGGCCGCATTTTGGTTACCGACGCCGCCGTCCAAGCGCGCGCTGGTCGACGAGGTCGTAAGGGATCATGCGAATCGGCTTCGACGGAGGATGCCTGACGAACCGAAGGGGATTCGGAAGGTTCGCCCGGCTCCAGCTCTCGGCCTTGGCGAAACAGCGGGGTGATCACGAGATCGTCGTCGTGATCGATGGCCCCTCCGCGTCGACGATCGAGTTGCCCCAAGGGGTTGAAACGCTCGTCGTCAACGTTCGCGACGCCCCCAGCGAGGCGGCCTCGGCGCGGGGGAGGCGTCGATTTCGGGACATGTTGGCGATGGGGCGGGCGGTCGCGCGCG
>Ga0180220_1001323_pt1 | contig 18730 bp, 15 predicted proteins | sample eDN5th37CBELigBY_FD_151335 | JGI IMG/M metagenome (GOLD analysis project Ga0180220, IMG submission 151335) | Enriched backyard soil microbial communities from Emeryville, California, USA - eDNA 5th pass 37_C BE-Lig BY (version 2) (version 2) | ecosystem: Environmental > Terrestrial > Soil >...
GGCGCTCGAAGAACCCGCGCTCCGCGCAGGCGTCCAGCGCCTGGCGCAGTTCGCGCAGCCAGGCCCGCGGGTCCTGCGCCGGGATCTCCGTAATGCGCAGGGTGGACTGCGGTCCGGCAGGGGAAGGAACCGCCGCCTGCGTTCTGGGCGCGTCGTCTGCCGGGGCGGCAGACGGCCGCGGCGCCGCGTCTTGGTGCAGGGCTTGCGGCGTGTCGGCGGGCTTGGCGGCGGGGGCGGGGCTGTCCGGCATGGTCGGGGCCGCCCTTTTCTCGCTGGCCGGCTCCGAAGGCGGCGGCGTGGGCGGCGCTTCCTCGCCGGCTGCCTCCGGAGCCGGCGGCGGGGGCAGCGATTCGGCCTGCAGCGCGGGCAGGGCCTGCAAAGGCAGCGGCACCGGATGCGCGGCGGGCATGGCCACCCGGCTGACGTTGGGCGTGCTCCAGTAGACCACCAGCAGCACCAGCGCGCCGTAGATGGCCAGGGTGTACAGCACCGTGACCGTGGCGCAGCCCAGCTTGCGCCCGGTAATCGGCGGGGTTTCGCGGCGCAAGGTCCGCAACCAGCGCGCCGCCGCCGCGCCGGGCGCGGAAATCAGCCACCAGCCCAGGCGCTTGAACGGGTGCGGCGCGCGCGCTGGCGGCAATTGCGCTTGCACCTGCGCCGCGAGCAGCTCGCGCAAGGCCTGGTTTTCTTCCTGCAGGCGGCGGGTCTGCTCGTCGATTCGCGCCCCGTCCTGGGCGGAAGAGGATGCCGGTAGTGAGGAGTGCGGATCAGGAGAAGTGCCGCTCATGATTAGAAAAAAATAGATACAACTATGTGCGGCGCCATTATGGCGCACGGCTGGCGCCCGGCAAATCTGGAATAGCGAGGAAAAAGGGTGCGATTTGAAAAGGTCGCGCAGCGGCATTGTCCTATGGCCGCAGACGAACCGCGTTTGCCCGCCCGACTGCGATGCGGGTCTGGACGACGCGGCCGGAGTGGATGCGGGAGCGGGCGGCTCCCCCCGGCAAAGAGGCCGGGTTACGCGGGTTCGCCGGTGTTTTCCCGTTGCCCCAGCCGCCGCATCGGATTGCCGCCCTGGATCGAGTAGGCCTCGACCTCGCCGCGCACGACGGTGCCGGCGGCAATTACGCAGCCCTGGCGCAGCACCGCACCGTCGAGCAGCACGCAATTGGCGCCGATCCAGACGTCGTCTTCGACCACGATGCCGCCTTTGCCGGGCCGGAACCCCTGCTGACGGATGGGCAGATCTTTGCGGCGGAACTCATGGTTGGTGGGCGCGAAAGTGCAGTTGGCCGCCACCGCCACGCCGCGGCCGATGCGGATGCCGTTGCCGGTGTAGAGCACGCAGCCGGAATTGATGACGCTGTTCTCGCCGATGACCACGTCTCCCGTGCCGCCGGCCGGCTTGATCTTCACGAACGCATCCACCACGGCGCCGGGACCGATCTCGATCACGGTTCCGCGGACGGAGTCCTCGATATCGGCCAGGGGAGACACGCGCGCCGAGGCGTCGATGCGGATCATGGCGGCGGCCCCGTTCAGGCCTTGCGGCGCAGGAAGCCGTCGGGCGCCGAAGTCACCAGCAGGCGGTCCTCGACCGAGCGGTCGATTTCGAACTCGGGGTGGCTGCGCAGCCATTCCCATACCGCTGTCTTGGGGTTGTTGCCCTTGCCCCAGTCACGGCCCGGCCATTGGTAATCGGCCGGCATGTCTTCCACGAAGGTGTCGAACACCACGCAGTAGCTGCCCGGGCTCACCAGGTCCGCATAGGCGTTGAGTTCGGCGAGCACGTGATCGTGGGTGTGGTTGGAATCCAGGCAGACCAGGACGTTCTTCTTGCCCTCGGCATGGGCGCGGACCCGGGAAATGGTGGCGGGGTCGATGCTGGAGCCTTCCACGAGATGGATGCGGCGGGCCAGCGGATGCGCTTCGATGGCCTGGCGGTTGTGCGGACGGATCTCGATATCGACGCCGACGACCTCGCCCCGGCCCAGCAGCTCCAGCATGGAGGCCGACAGCATCAGCGAGCCGCCGTGCGCGATGCCGGTCTCGATGATGAGATCCGGCTTGACTGCCCAGATGATCTCCTGCATGGCCATGGCGTCCATGGGAAGCTGGATGAGCGGGCGGCCCAGCCAGGAGAAGTTGTTCATGTACTTGCGCTCCAGCGCCATCTGGCGCCAGGCCACGGAAAGGGCGCGGAATTCTTCATCGGCGGCGAAGGAGGCGATGCGCGCCGCCTTCTCTTCGCGGTACTCCGGATGCGCGTCGGGCGTGGTTTCGAGGTAGGACATTCAGATTCCTTTGTGCTGGCGGTACTGATCGAGATACAGGGGAAAGGCGTCGTCGAAGGGGCGGGGCGGCATGCCGAAGCGCGACTGGAAGCGCCCGACGTCGATGTCGGGGAAGTCCCAGCGCGCCGCCGCGTCGCAGACCTCGATGCGATAGCCGAGCTTGCGGGCGATCCATTGCGCCACCTGGCCGTTGCTGGCGCCCGCGCCTTGCGCGATGTTGAAGATGCCGGCCTCGTCGCTGAGCGCCAGGGCCAGGATCTGGGCAACGGCATCGTCGACGTGGATATAGTCTTTGCGTGAATCCAGTGTGGTGCGCAGCCGGATCACGCCATGGCGCGCGCCTTCGTCGAGCAGTTGGTCGATGAAGCTGTCGGGCGTATCGCGCAAGCCCACGACGTTGGACAGGCGCGCAACCTTGGCCGGCCGGCCGCCATGCAGGCAGAGGGACTCGCCCATCAGCTTGGACAGGTTGTACAGGTCGCCCGGGGCCGAGGGATCGACGTGCAGCCGGGCGGTTTCCCGCGTGTCGCCGCCGCCCGCATATACGCGGGTGCTGGACAGATAGGTGAGGCTGTCGAAATCGGCGCGCGCGAGCAGCTCGCGCAGTACGCAGACGTGGGCCTCGACCGTGTCCAGGGGACGGGTCCGGAAGTCGGATGTCAGGCCGATCGCGTAGACCACGTGGCCCAGCGGGCGCGCCAGCACGGCGTCATCGCCGCGCGAGGGAACGTAGACATCCATGCCCCGGCCCCGCAGCGCGGCCGCGAGGTGGCGGCCGATGAATCCCGTGCCGCCCAGCACCGTGACCCTTGCCGCTTTCACCCTTCGTGCTCCGGATCGACACGCAGCTCCGGCACGGCGGTCGCCAGCCGGGCGCCCCAGCCGCGGCGCGCGTACTCGAGCTGGGCATGCACCTCGGAGCGCAGGTTCCAGGGCAGCACCACGATGTATTCCGGGCGGTCTGCGCTCAGGCGCTCCTCGCCTACGATGGGGATGTGGCTGCCCGGCAGAAACCGCCCCTGCTTGGCGGGGTTGCGGTCCACCACATAGGGCAGCAGGTCGGGCCGGATGCCGGCGAAATTCAGCAGGGTATTGCCCTTGGCGGCCGCGCCATAGGCGGCCACCCGGCGTCCTTCGCGGCGCATGTCGAGCAGGAAGCTGAGCAGGCCGTTCTTGACGCGCTCGGCCTGGGCCTGGAAGCCCTGGTAGAAGGCAGCGGTTTCCATGCCGGCCGCGCGTTCCTGCTCCAGCACGTCGCGCACCGCATGCTGGCGTTCGCGCGCGCCGGTGTCGCGCCGCTGCGCATACACGCGCAGGCTGCCGCCATGGGTGGGCAGCGCTTCCACGTCGAACACTTCCAGGCCATTGGCCCGGAATACGTGGGCCACCGCCGTCAGCGAGAGATACGAGTAGTGTTCGTGATATGCCGTGTCGAACTGGCTTTCCTGCACCATGCGCAGCAGATGCGGGAACTCGAAGGTGGCCACGCCCTGCGGCTTGAGCAGCGCCGCGAAACCGCTCACGAAATCGTTGATGTCCGGTACGTGCGCCAGCACGTTGTTGGCGGCGATCAGGTCGGCGCCGCGTCCCGAGGCGGCCAGTTCCCGCGCCAGGTCCACGCCGAAGAAGCGCTGCACGATGTCGATGCCTTTGTCGCGGGCGGCGCTGGCCGTGCTTGCCGTGGGTTCGACGCCATAGCACGGCACGCCCGCCTGCTGCACATATTGCAGCAGGTAGCCGTCGTTGGCGGCCACTTCGCACACCATGCTGTTTCCGTCCAGGCCGAAGCGGCCGATCATGGCCTCGACGTAGCGCCGCGAGTGTTCCAGCCACGACACGGAGTACGAGCTGAAATAGGCATAGTCGTCGGTGAACAGGGCTTCGCGGCCGGCATGGTCTTCCGTCTGCACCAGCCAGCACGACTCGCAGGCCAGCAGGCGCAGCGGAAACCACACTTCCGGGGCGCGCAGCGCGGCCGCGTCCAGGTAGGCGTTGGAGGGCGGCGCATGGCCGAGATCGAGAAAGGGCAGGCGCAGTTCGGCCTGGCAGTGACGGCACTTCACAGTGCGACTCCGGTGAAATCGGCGCCCAGCGGCGGATGCGCCAGGTCGCGTTCGGAAACGAGGACAGGGGGCAGGGGCCAGGCGATGCCCAGGCGGGCGTCGCCGAAATGCACGCCGGCTTCGGCCTGCGGGACATAAGGCGCGCTGTGGCAGTACACCAGTTCCGCGTCGTCGGTGAGCGCCTGGAATCCATGCGCGAAGCCCTGCGGTATGAGCAGCGCGCGGCCATTGCGCGCCGACAGCCGCTCGGCGTGCCATTGCAGAAAAGTGGGCGAGCCGGCGCGCAGGTCCACCGCCACGTCCCAGACCTCGCCGCGGATGCAGCTCACCAGCTTCTGCTCGGCGTGAGGCGGCAGTTGGTAGTGCATGCCGCGCACCGTGCCGGCGCGGGCGGTGTAGGTATGGTTGACCTGCTCTATGGCCGCATGCCAGCCGCAGGCGCGCAGCCCGGCCGCGTCGAAGATTCTCGCCAGGAACCCGCGCGCGTCGCCGCGCGGCTGCCGCACGACGATTTTCAGCCCGGCCAGGGAAGTCTCCAGAATCTCGAAGCTCATGCGGCGGCCTCGTAGGCATCGATGTCCGCGTCGCAGAGCGCGCGCGCGTCGGCGCCTTCGGCGTGGGCGCGGTACCAGTCCATGGCGCGCCGCACGGCCTGCGCCAGCGGCCAGCGGGCGCGCACGCCCAGCGCGGACCGGGCAAGCGAAGGATCCAGCATCAGCAGCCCGGCCTCGTGCGGGCCCTCGGCCTGCGCCGCGTAGCGCACGGTCCCGCGCGCGTAGACGTTTCGCGCCAGGTCGACCACCTGCCGCACGGTGGCGGCCTCGGCCGCGTCGGGGCCGAAGTTGTAGGCGCCGGCGAGCGCGGGCTCGCGCCACAGCGTCTCCGCCAGCGCCAGATAACCGGCCAGCGGGTCCAGCACATGCTGCCAGGGACGCACCGCCTGCGGCCGCCGGATTTCCAGCTCGCCGCCGTCGCGCCAGGCGCGCACGGCATCGGGCAGCAGGCGGTCAGCGGACCAGTCGCCGCCGCCGATGACGTTGCCCGCGCGGGCGCTGGCCACGGCGAGGCCCTGTTCCGCCAGGAAGGCGTCGCGGTACGAGGCAATGACGAGTTCGCTGGCGGCCTTGCTGGCGCTGTACGGATCGTGGCCGCCCAGCGTATCGTTCTCGCGGTAGGGATGGGGCCATTCCCGGTTGAGATAGACCTTGTCGGTGGTGACCATGACGGCCACGCGCACGCGGTCCTGCCCGCGCAGCGCGTCCAGTACGTGCGCTGTTCCCATGACGTTGGCGGCGTAGGTTTCCAGCGGCTGCGCGTAGCCTTGCCGCACCAGGGCCTGGGCCGCCAGGTGCAACACGATCTCGGGCCGCGCGCGGCGCACGTGATCGCGCACGGCCCCGGCGTCGCGAATGTCGCATTCGCGGCTGTCGACGAGGGAGCCGATGCCGGCCTCCGCGTACAGGCTGGGCCGGGTGGCGGGAGGCAGGGCCAGGCCCGTCACGTCCGCGCCCAGCCGCCGCAGCCACAGCGCCAGCCAGCTTCCCTTGAAGCCGGTGTGGCCGGTCAGCAGGACCCGCTTGCCGCGCCAGAAGCCGGTGTCGGGTTTCACCACACCTTCCATGGCGCCTTGCCCGTGCTCCACAGCGATTCCAGCAGGTTCTTCTCGCGCAGCGTGTCCATGGGCTGCCAGAAGCCCAGGTGCTCGTAGGCATGCAGCTCGCCCCGGTGCGCCAGCGTTTCGAGCGGTTCGGCCTCCCAACTGGTGGAATCGTCCTGGATCAGCGGCAGCACGCTGGGCGAGAGCACGAAAAAGCCGCCGTTGATCAGGCCGCCGTCGCCGCGGGGTTTCTCGGTGAATCCCGTCACTTTGCTGCCCTCGCGGCGCAAGGCGCCGTAGCGGCCGGGCGGCTGGACGGCGGTAACGGTGGCGGCCTTGCCATGCTCGCGGTGAAAGCGGATCAGCGCGCTGATGTCGATGTCGGCCACCCCGTCGCCGTATGTGAAGCAGAACGCCTCTTCGTCCTTGACATAATCGGCCACACGCTTGAGGCGGCCGCCCGTCATGGTGTTCTCGCCGGTGTCCACCAGCGTCACGCGCCAGGGCTCGGCCTTGCGCTGGTGCACTTCCATGCGGTTGTCGGCCATGTCGAACGTGACGTCGGACATGTGCAGGAAGTAGTTGGCGAAATACTCCTTGATCATGTAGCCCTTGTAGCCGCAGCAGATCACGAAGTCGTTCACGCCGTGCGCGGAATAGGTCTTCATGATGTGCCAGAGAATGGGCCGGCCGCCGATCTCGATCATGGGCTTGGGGCGGGTGTGGGTTTCTTCGGATATGCGCGTTCCCAGCCCGCCGGCGAGGATGATGGCTTTCATGGTTGGCTCTCGCACCATTGCTTGAACATTTCCCGCAGCGCGGCCTCGAACTTGCGCGCAAAGCCCGGTTCGTCCATGAGCGGGCTGGCGCGCATGTCGTCGCGCAGGCCGGCGCGGATGCGCGCCAGCGCGGGCAGATCGCTGGCCAGGGCCACGACCTTTTCCACGTATTCGAGTTCGGTCTGGGCTATCCATTCGGAATGGCCCACGCCGTGCAGCACCGAGCTGCCGATCCGCCCCACGCTGGGCCGGTCCGCCAGGGTGACGTAGGGAACCCCCATATAGAGCGTTTCCACCAGCGTCACGCCGGAGTTGTGCGGAAAGCAGTCCAGGCCGATGTCCATGGAGCGCAGCAGGTCCCACGGAGGGCTGTGGCAGCCGATGAGCAGCCGGTCGGGCCGGATGCCCTGCGCGGCAAAGCGCGCCGCGAGGGCGTCGCGCATCGACTTGTCGCGGTAACTGTTGCTGTCCACGATCAGCCGCGCCTGCGGCAGCCGGCGCAGGATCTCGGACCAGACGCCGACCACCCGGTCGTTCATGCGGATGGCGCGGGTAAGGGTGCCCAGGGTGACGTAGCCGTTCGCCAGGGCGGGCAGCGGGCTGATGTCGCCCATGCCTTGCCCCGGCCGGTAGACGAAGTTGGTGTCGGCCAGCCGCCAGGGCCGCTCGGCGAACAGGTTCTCGCTGCCCTCGGGGGCCATGGCCGCATCGCTCATGATGTAGTCGATGGCCGACACCCCGGTGGTGTATCCGAAGCCCAGCCAGGTCAGCGACACGGGCGCGGGCTTGCGCGCAAATACCGCGAGCCGGTTGCCCCCGGTGTGGCCGGCCACGTCGATCAGGATGTCGATGCCGTCGGCGCGGATGCGGTCGGCGAGCTGCTGGTCCGTCATGGCGGCCGTCGGCACCCAATGGTCGAAGTAGTTCTTGAACCGCTTCGTGGTGGCGTCTTCCGCCACCAGCTCGGCATAGGCCGTCACTTCGAACGCCGTGCGGTCGTGGTGGGCCAGCAGCGGTTCGATGAAGTAGTTGCCGGAGTGCTGCCGGAAGTCGGGCGATACATAGGCGATCCGGAGCTTGCGCCGCGTGTCGCGTGAATTCGTGTGGGGGCGCCAGGCGCTGCGCAGCGGCGCGCAATGGGTCTGGTCGTAGGCCCGGTAGGCCCGGAACACCTCTTCCGCCGTCGCCGCAGGGGCGTAGTTCATGACGAAGAGCAGGTTGGTGCTGGCCGTCAGCGACTTGGGAGCGTGCGCCACGGCGTCGCGCGCGGCCACGATGGCGTTCTGCACGTCGCCGCTGTCGATCAGGATCTTGGCGAGATTGGTGCGCGCTTTCTGGTGGCCGGCGTCGAGCGCCAGCGCGTTCAGGCAGGCGGTCTTGGCTTCGTCGTAGCGGCGCTCCGTGTTCAGGGCATCGGCCAGGGCGGAATGCGCGTGCGGGTTGTCCGGCGCGAGTTCCACCGCCCGGCGGCCCGCGGTAATGGCTTCGGACGTGCGTTCGAGCTGCGCCAGGCAGGTGGAAAGCACGATGTAGCCCTGGGCATTCAAGGGGGCGATGTCCAGCATGCGCAGCGCGGGCGGCAGGCCTTCTTGCGGGCGGTGCATGTTGCACAGGGCGACGGCCAGGGCTTCCCAGGCGTCGAAGAACCGGGGGGCCAGCTTGGCCAGCGCGCGCGCCAGCGTTTCGGCGTCGCCATAGGATTGCCGCAGCATGGCCTGGTTCAGCCGTTGCGCCTGGTTGAGCATGGCCGGTGACAGCACGAACGGCGGGCCTTCGTCCGGCGACGGGGCATCGAATGCCAGGCGCGCCAGTGCGCTGACGTAGAGCCCGGTGTAGTGCCCACGGCCCTGGCTCGCGTTCAGGCCATCCTCGAGGAGCCTGCGCCACGACCGGGCCGACCCTTCGTGAAGCGCGTAGCGCTTGAGCAGCGAGAGCACTTCCGTCACGGCGTAGGTGGAGGGCCCCGAGGTGCCCGCCTCGTCCACGATGCGCTGCAGCGGCTGTTCATCGGCCAGTTGCCGCAGGACGCCCAGCTGCTGCTCATTGAAGACCAGGTTCAGGGTTTCGTGCCACAGGTTGAAGAGCGGAGCGGACAGGCCGGGCGCGGTGAGGTTCGGAAGCGGGCGGAACGGTTCGTTATCGGCCCGGTCGTAGGGCCCGGGACCCAGGCTGTAGTGCGCCAGGTCGGCCTGCAGCAAGGTCTTGAGCCGGGAATCCAGCGCCCGGCGGAGCTCGGCATCGCCCTTGGGAGCGTCCGGCTGGCGGGCCAGGGTGTCGAGCAGGGTCTGATGAGACACCGTTCCGGGCCAGGCATGGCCGAGCACACCCAGCAGCGCCATCATGCTCCGGTCGGTGGTGGAAAGGCCGCGGCCGGTGTTCGTGACGTAACTGGCGCCGTCTTCCTGCCCATTGGCGCTCAGCCGGACCAGGCCGCTGGCCCACCGGAGGTCGGCCAGGCGTTCCAGGTCGGGAGCCGGCCGGATCTGGACCGCGCGCGCCTCCGGAACCAGCAGGCTCTGCCGGAACCCCCGGCCGGTGGCAAAATCGAGATACTGCTGGCGGACGGCTTTGGCCTGGCCCAGGGTCAGCAGGCTGTGGGACAGCGATACCTTCTGCCCGAACTCCAGGGGCACTTCGCTGAGCGGCATCGCGTCGCCCACATAAGACAGTCCGGCTTCGGCCGCCTTGTTCGCGAATTCGACAAAGTAGGCGGGGGAGCAGGCAAATGCGCGGAATGCGCCGCCGGACGCCAGCCCGCGCTGAAAGCAGGCGGCATTCGCGCCCAATGCCTGGGCGAGCGGGTTCTCCGCGGCCAGTCCTTCGGTGAACAACGTCAGCGCCGCCTGGGCGCTCGCCTTGACCTCCTCGTCGGTGCGGGCGGCGTGCGCATGCAGCAGCATGGCGTCGCGCATGACTTCCAGCGTCTTGGCGCCGGGGTAGACGTGGTGATCCACGTAGAGCAGGCCCAGCGCCGAGAGGGCGCGCCCGCATTGCTGCATCAGGGCAGCGGCCGCCTCGGCCGGCAAATAGCTGTATACGCCGGAAACGATGATGTAGTCGAACGGCCCCAGGTCTTCCGGCAGGGGTTCTCCCGGCTCGGCCAGGCGCAGCGCCACGTTCTCCAGCCGCAGGGCTTTCAGCGACGCGTTGGCCGCCTCGACGTGTTCCGCGCTGGAGTCCAGGCCGACGATCCGGGCGCCAGGGTAGGCCAAGGCGTGGGGCCACAGGCTTGCGCCGGTTCCGCAGCCCACGACCAGCACCTTGGCCGCCTCCAGGGGGGCGGTCGGGATTCCATAGAGATGGGCCGTGGCGCGCAGGTGCCCCGGCGAGAGGCTGGGGGCCGGATGCCCGGGTTCGGCTTGCGCCTGGCGTTGTGTATAGGCCGAATTCGACATGGCTGCATCAGGGGCGGACGTATGCCCGCAAGAAACGATGCTGGCATTCTAAGAACCGGGATCCTTCTTCATTTCCCGAATCAGCGTCGGAATTCCCCTCCAGTTTGAGCGACACCGTTCTCCGGCGGGAGGGAGCGCGCGACATGCCGCACGCCGTGCCCGCGATGCGGGTTGGCGGCTCCGAAGCGGGAGCGTTTCAGCGTCTCGAGGCGGGGGCAGATGCAAAAAAACCCGCCGTGAGGGGCGGGTTGTCAGGCCGGAACGGCGCGAAGGACCGTGTCCGGCCTGGTTCGGAAGAAGAGGCGGGGAGCCTCCCTTCCGGCCTTGCCGTCTCTGCGGATTAACGCAGCAGCGACAGCACGGTTTGCGGCACTTGGTTGGCCTGGGCCAGAACCGAGGTGCCAGCCTGTTGCAGGATCTGCGCCTTGGACATGTTCGACACTTCCGTGGCGTAGTCGGCGTCCTGGATACGCGAACGGGCGTTGGACAGGTTGTTGACCACGTTGTTCAGGTTGGCGATGGTCGATTCCAGGCGGTTCTGCACGGCGCCCAGCTCACCCGTCAGCTTGTCCAGCTTGGTGAAGGCGGCGTCCAGCGTCTTCAGCGGATCGCTGGTCTTGGTGCCCTTGCTGGTGTCCTCGGTGGTCAGCTTGCCGGAGCTGTTGACCTTGACTTCGGCGCCGACGTCCGGAGCGTAGTCGCCCGTGCCGGTGCCGCCCTTGACGGTGACCTTGCCCGTGTCGGGATCAACCTTGTACACCGTGTTGAAGTTGGCGGTGCGGGTCAGGTTGCCGGCGTCGTCCACGTAGGCGATGCTGCCGCCAGTCGAGGTGCCGCCGGTGAAGGTGACAGCCGCGCCGGTGATGCCGGAGCCCAGGTTGACGGTGTTGCCGTCAGTGGTGCCATTGGCCTTGAACTTGGCCAGCAGGGCGTCGCTGCTGATCGTGTCGGTGTAGTCCAGTTGGCCGGTCGTGGTGTTCTTGTAGGTCTTGCCGCCGATCTCGACGGAAGACTGGCCCGCCGCGGCGCTGGCGGCTGCCTTCATGACGGACTCCAGCGTGGCGGCCGTGGCGCTACCGCTGGCGTTGTTGGTCGTGAGGTTGCCGGCCGCATCCAGATAGGCTTGTTGGCCGTTGACGGTCACGTTGCCGGTGGCGTCGACCGTGAAGTCGGTCGAGCCGGTGCCGTTCTGGTTGTTGTACGTGCCGCTGATCGAGCCGGTGGCCGGCTTGATGTTGTTGGCCAGCGTCGTGATGGCGGCGGCGTTGGTGGCCTTGGCGGTGTACGTGAAGTTCTTGTTGGCGGCGTCGTAGGTGTAGGTGACGTCGTCGGTGGCCGAGGCGCTCACGCGCACGGTGTTGCCGTTTTCGAGGCGGCCGAAGATGTCGTCGGCGGTCACGGCGGCGTGCGTCGTGGTGACGGTCCATTCGTTGGCGCCGGTGGTGGTGCCGCCGGCGGCAGCCAGGTCGGTCACGGTGGCCGAACGGTTCTGCGTCACGCCCGTGCCGTTCACGTTGAAGCCGTCCAGGCCCAGCGTCTTGACGCTGATTTCGGTCAGGTTCAGGGTGATGGTTTCGCCGTCGTTGGCGCCGACTTGCAGCGTCAGGGGCTTGGCGGAGTCGGACAGGACCTTCACGCCGTTGAAATCGGTCTGCTGCGAGATGCGGTCGATGTCGGCCAGGCGCTGGTTGATTTCGTCCTGGATCGAGTTGAGCTGCTCTTGCGAGTAGCTGCCGTTGGCGGCTTGCACGGCCAGTTCGCGGACGCGCTGCAGGTGGGTGTTGACTTCCGAGGCGGCGCCTTCGGTGGTCTGCGCCAGCGAGATGCCGTCGTTGGCGTTGCGGGCGGCCTGGGTCAGGCCCTTGACGTTCGCCGTGAAGCGGTTGGCGATGGCCATGCCGGCGGCGTCGTCCTTGGCGCTGTTGATAACGCTCTCCGTAAGGAGCTGAAAATTATAAGAAAAACAAGGTTTTTATAGCGACGCATTGAATTTACTACTCTGTGACTACGTTCCGTCGATAAAAATCCGGAGTTCAGGCGGTTGGGAATGCGATGCATGCATCGAAAAGTCAATCACTTACTGGGCATCCTTATTGGTACGATTTTCTACCAGTCGGCTACGTTGCCCAAAGCCTGTCTGACCCTCCACGATAATCATGGTGGCCGTCTGGGGAAGGGATTTATTTCTTCCGGTCTGGCCGTCTCAGAGTTGCGTCTTGCAATCTGTCTTGCAGGAGCGTGACGGCCCGCTCATCAAAATGCAGGCTCACGCCGTCCTGATCGGAGTCAATCTTGATGCCGAGTTCTTCGAGCTGCTCGACCATGCGGGTGTAAAGCTCGCCGTTCATCGGCATCTCAAGAGTTTCAATTCGCGCAATCGTAGGCTTGGAACTGCCGATCAATTCGGCAAACTGGACTTGGTTATATCCGATGGCCGAACGAACCGACCGCATTACCAGGGCAATACGCACCTGTTTTTTCTTCTCTGTCGTTGTCATAGCAGCCAGAAGTCCGTCCTATACCAAACACGCATTAAATGATACTATTAGTATCGTTATTGGTTTTGTGTGATCTTGCCTCTGCCTCGTACATTACTGACTCAACATATGGTCGATTCGATGCTGTGTCCTGCGGGCAAACGTAGGGTCGACTATTTTGACACACGGCTACCGGGGTTCCTCGTCAAGGTCTCTGATAGTGGCCGTCGTTCGTACTACATCCGGTATCTGGATACGCATGGCCGTACCAAGGAGAAGCGATTTGCCGATGCAGGAATCATGTCATTGGCAGACGCGAGGAACAAAGCAAAGGAACTACTGGCTCGCCTGAGTCTGGGCGACGATCCTTTCGTTGAAAAGAACCAGCGCAGAACCGTCCCGACCTATCGCGATTTCATCCTGAAGCGCTATCTGCCTTACATGAAGACCCACAAACGTAGTTGGCGGGTTGATGAGGCGCAATTGCGGCTGCATATCCTGCCTGTCTTGGGCGGGCTGTACATGGACGAAATCAAGAAACAGCATGCAATCGAATTGTTGCGGCAGCATCGCGAAGAAAAGCGCTTCAAACCATCCTCCACCAACCGCATGCTGAATGTCGCACACAGAACTTTCAGCTGTGCTCTGGAGTGGGAAATTCAGGGTGTGGCATCCAATCCGATCTCTGCGGTTCACAAGCTGCGGGAAAACAATTTGCGCGACCGGTATTTGAGCAATGAAGAACTACGCAGACTGATTGCCGAACTGGATGGGTCTGACCATCCCAGGATTAAGGAAATCATCGTCATGCTGATCCTCACTGGCGCACGACGCAATGAAGTGTTGGGCGCGAAGTGGTGCGATATCGATTTCCAAAACCGAATCTGGCGCATTGAGTTCAACAAGAGCGGTATCACGCGATACGTCCCGTTATCCACTGGCGCAATTCAACTGCTCCGCAATGTTGATCGGGTTCCAGGTGTGGACTACATCTTCTTCAACCCCGCCACGATGCAGCCATACGTCAATATCTTTTATGCATGGAATCGAGTCCGGAAGGATGCAGGTATTAAGGATGTTCGGCTGCATGACCTACGTCACAGCTACGCGAGCTTTCTGGTAAACCAGGGAAGATCCATTTATGAAGTTCAGAAAATACTGGGCCACTCGAACGTGAAGACGACCCAGCGGTATGCGCATTTGAGCAACGACACTCTGTTGGCAGCGACCAATTCCGTATCGGATTACGTGTCGAATGTTTCTGGCCGAGTTCTGGACAGCAGAATTAAGAATTCTGCCGCGACATTCCCTTCATTGGAAATTAGAAATGCAGGCTTTCTGTCGTAAAGAGGTTTTCAACAGGAAAGGAGAATGAATGCCGGATAAAGACCTTGTCGCGCTCTACATGAAAACCGTGGACCGATTCTTGAATATCGTACAAAAGCAGTTCTTGGTGTCCAACCGGCTTGCAGATCACTGGGTGCAGTTCGAATCCCATTTTCGGGAAACGGCCGAGCAAAACCGTGTGGAAATTATCTCCGAACTAAACCCGTATGATCGTCACTCGAAGCTTCGGGTGACGATCACCGAGCGGCTTTCTGAGCTGTTGGAAGATGATGGTTTCTATCAGGTCTTAATGGCCGTGGAAAAACGCAAGGGGCGGCTTTCGGACATCATTGCCAAGCTGGATTACGACATCTGGTACGTCCGGTTCTTTCGGCTGCGTGCTCACGTCATCATCTACCTGTTGGAGGCCGAGCAGGATGACTTCCTGAAAGAGGAAGACCGCCACATGTATGAACGGTTCCGAAATCGTCAAAGGGCGATGCGCAACCCCATCTATTGGCGTGGTGCTGGTACGGTCATCATGGAGCCCACTGAAGATGTCGTGGCCTTACGGTACTTGCGGGATTCCGACACAGTCGTCATGACGCGTCACGCAGGTGCCCTGCATGCGACCTTCGAGCGGCTGAAGCATGATGCGCATGGTATTTTGAATTATTTCAATAAACACGAATTCTTTGGGCGTCTTGGGTCATCCGTGAAGGATGTGATCGACAGGAATCCCGAAGCAGAAGAGCAAGAGCTGGTGCTGGCTGCGTTAAGGGGCATCAAGCAGCTTCTGGCCGAGTGGTCCCGCCGATACCTTCACTCTGAGACGTTGAATGTCGTGGACGAAGAAAAGCTGATGAAACTGACGGCTGAAGCCAGATACCCATGAATGACAAAGAGGCCCATACATCGAGCCTCGCAGAAAGTTGTGTAAAGTCGGATATTGGCTTTTAACCAACTTTCCGCCCGGTAAGGCAGCACAAGTCATAGATGATGGTGTCGTCGTACCGGTAGCAGTCCTTGGTCATGTAACCAGCTAGCCGTAGTATATTTCCCTCGCGAACCGGTTCAAACCATGAATCTTCGGGATTGGAGCCGGAAGAAGTCATATCCAGATTCGTACTTGCCACCTTGAACCAATTCCGCTTGACTAGATCCCGTATTCCATACATGCCAATTGGTGCATGTGGTTTCGGTTCTTTGAGCAATGCATGGATGTGAAGTGACCCGTCGTCATGTCGTTCAATTGCCGAGTAGTGAATAATTCGCTTCTTCGATCTCTTGCCGTATATCTCACCACTCAGTAGGTCAAAGAATTTCTTTCCCAGCAAAACGACCTCGTCGTGGTCGGTTTTTTTATACCTGAAGGTTAAAGTGATGAACCAATCGAATTCCTGCTGTGTGATGTCATAAATGTGTTGTTCCCTTTGGCTGAAACGAAATTGCTCTGGCTCTTTGAGTGATGTGCTGAAGTGGAATTCATTCATCAGGGCTGATCTGATGTCATCAAGTGTGATGGCTTTGTTGCCGTTATGGTTGTTTCCCTGTAGTGATTGGGTGTTGTGATGCGTGGTCATGTATGTCCTTTATTTGTGTTGTTGTTCCCGTTACGGGCGGACTGATGTGAGATATGTGGATTAGGTCAGTCATGTGATCAACATTCCTTCAATGAAGTGGTTAGAGGGAAATGTTGATTAAAGGGATATTTTGTCTTTTCTTTGGTGTTTTGCCTGTGAGGTGATTCCGTGTATGTGGTTCATTTCACCATCTTCTTTACGGATATTTTGGGCATAGTTTCACCAAGGGCATTCTTGGATGCCCGACGAATATCCTGAACGACTGACCCCACGTTCTTAATCACAAAGTCGCCTGTAGCGTTAAATTGCGACCTCATGGCTCTATGCCAATGAGTTCAGATTGATGAGATGAGGCCACTCGCTATCCCGGTTAAAAGTCCAAGAAAACGAGTGGCCGGGTATTTATCGAAAGCAGTCTGAAAATCGGCGTTTTCTGCGTGCGTTTGGCTCATATGTGTTATCGTTTTTTCTATGAATAAACAGCTATCAGCCGAAGAGCGATTTCGTCAGGTTCAAGCCGTCTATAGTGCGGTGAATCATTCCGACAAGAAGAGGCGAAAGACCGTCACGCAGGCGTGTAAGGATGTGGGGCTGGCCCGTAGTACCTACAATCGCTGGAAGAAGTTGCTAGACGAAAATCCGGAATGGATTAAGAAGGGCGTATTGCCTGTCCGGAGTAGAGCGCCGAAGAAGAATGGAAAGGCATTGCCTGTGGGTGTGAGGCAACGTATTGAAGATATGACTCGGTCAGGCCAATACGCCAATCCAAGTCAGATCGGCAAGGCATTACGAGCGGAAGGCGTCAGCGTAAGCGATAACGCTGTGAGGAATAACTTGGAGAGGGTTGGCCTCTACGGATACCGGACCGTCGTGGGAAGCGATGGAAAGAAGATCAAGAAGAAAGTGATCTTGCGGTAGAGGATTGGTTTTTCCTAAAGCCGCATCCCAAACTAAAAAAACCGCCCATCCCGAAGGAAAGGCGGTTTCGAGTTCTGCAAGGGGAGGGTTACCCCACCCCCAAACCGGCTGAGAATTAACGCAGCAGGGACAGAACGCCTTGCGGTACTTGGTTGGCTTGTGCCAGAACCGAGGTACCAGCTTGCTGCAGGATCTGAGCGCGAGTCATGTTGGAGACTTCGACTGCGTAGTCGGCGTCTTCAATACGCGAGCGAGCTGCAGACAGGTTAGTGACGGTGTTGCTCAGGTTTGTGATCGTCGACTCGAAACGATTTTGAACGGCCCCCAGCTGACTGCGCAGTGAATCAACGTCGGCGAGGGCCTTGTCAAGAAGATCCAAGGGGCTAGTAGTCTTCTCTGTGGTCACCACGGCTGCGGATTCCTCATCGGCGATCGACGCGGTTCCGTCAGCAGCGAATGTCACATCATAGTATTTCGCGTCATCCTTCAGGTTTGCATAGGCACCGGTTGCTACCCCATTATCATCCAGAATCGCTACGTAACTACCTTCTGCGGCGGTAACGTCGACAGTGGCGCGGCCTTTAGTAATCGAGCCACCAGCCACATTCACGTCTGCTGCGTCAACTTCATTATTTGAATCGGACGTATCCCAGGCAGTTACAGTGAGTTCACCATCCGTCACCGTTGCCGTTGTGGCGGTCCAGTACTTACCGTCAGCCTTGACGACATACCCTGAACCGTCCTTCAGTGCATAAACGCCGTCAGCCGCTTTTTTATCGGTGGCAGCTGCGTCGTTGTCAATGTCGACAGACGTGAATTCCTTCCCGACGTTCGCGCTAGTGACGGTCGCAAGCGAGGTTTTGTTCTGAACTTGGAAGGTGGCGAGCCCCAAAGTGCTAGCATCGATTTGTTTTAGATCGATGCTGATGGTCTCGTTGTCGTTTGCACCAACCTGGATTTTCAGTTCTTGTTCTTGGGCCAGGACGCGGACGCCATTGAACTGAGTTTGCAGAGAGACACGATCAATTTCGTTCAATCGTTGGTTAATTTCGTCTTGAATCGACTTCAAGTCAGAGGACGAGTTTGTGCCGTTTTGCGCCTGGACACTCAGTTCACGCACGCGCTGCAGGTTATTGTTGATCTCGTTCAAAGCACCTTCTGTCGTCTGAGCGATGGAGATACCATCGTTAGCATTGCGTTGAGCTTGCGTCAGACCCTTGATGTTAGCCGTGAAGCGGTTAGCAATCGCTTGACCAGCAGCGTCGTCCTTGGCGCTGTTGATGCGCAGGCCCGACGACAGGCGTTCGATGGCGGTACCCAGAGCGGACTGGGACTTGTTCAGGTTGGTCTGGGCAACCAGGGACAAGTAGTTGGTGTTGATAACTGCAGCCATGTTTTGGCTCCCAAGAGAGAAAGGCTTCTTCAAACCGGGCAGCTGGGCCGCCCATCGTAGTAACGGGAGAATTCGTCTTCTTGCGACGCCGAATTTCTCCGTTGCCAGGATTACGGCAGGGCCAAATCAATCTTTAGGGCTGTTTTACGAAGGTCAATCCGCCGGGTGGAGGAGGGGGGACGTCGGGCGGCGGCGCGCCATGCACGCCGGCGCCGGCGGGCCTCAGATGATCTGCGCCATCTGCTGTTCGTGCGGCAGATCCTGCCAGGCCTGCTCGCGCAGCTTGGCGCGGATGCGGGCGGTGGCCTGGGAGCGCAGCTGGCAGACCCGGGCCTCGGTTACGTTCATGATGGCGCCGATTTCCTTGAGGTTCAGTCCCTGCTCGTAGCAGAGCGAGAGCAGGAGCTTTTCGCGCTCGGGCAGGGCGTCGATGGCGTGGATGAGCGCCTGGCGGAAGTCGCCGGCCAGCAGGGAATCGAGCGGATTGCCGGCCTGGGCGTTGCCGGCATTGAGGGAAGCCGCCCAGTCGGCCTGGTCCGACGCGCTGTCCGTATCGGACGAAAAGTCTTCATAGTGGACGATCTGCACGCCCTGGGCGTCGTGCAGCAGGGTCTGATATTCGGCCAGGGGCAGCTCCAGCTGTGCGGCGATCTCGGCCTCGGTGGGCGCGCGCATGAGCTTCTGCTCGAGCTGCTGGATGGCCTGTTCTATCTTGCGGGCCTTGGCGCGCACGCTGCGGGGCAGCCAGTCCTGGCCGCGCAGCTCGTCCAGCATGGCCCCCCGGATGCGGGTGGTGGCGTAGGTCTCGAATTGCGCGTCGGCGGTTTCCTGGTAGCGGCGCACGGCGTCCAGCAGGCCGATCATGCCGGCCTGTATCAGGTCGTCCAGTTCGACGCTGGCCGGCA
>Ga0180220_1001325_pt1:0-12500 | contig 18682 bp, 13 predicted proteins | sample eDN5th37CBELigBY_FD_151335 | JGI IMG/M metagenome (GOLD analysis project Ga0180220, IMG submission 151335) | Enriched backyard soil microbial communities from Emeryville, California, USA - eDNA 5th pass 37_C BE-Lig BY (version 2) (version 2) | ecosystem: Environmental > Terrestrial >...
CGTTTGCGCGTCAGAACAAAACGGCCGCCGGTTCGAACCGGCGGCCTCAAGTCATCACACACCTCGGATCAGAACAGGCCGACGATCTTGCCGTCCTTGACGTCGATGGCGTCGGCCGACGGCACCTTCGGCAGGCCCGGCATGGTCATGATCTCACCGCAGATCGCCACCACGAACTCCGCGCCGGCCGACAGACGCACTTCACGCACCGGAATGCTGAAGCCGGTCGGCGCGCCCTTGGCGTCCGGGTTGGTGGAGAACGAGTACTGCGTCTTGGCGATGCAGACCGGCAGCTTGCCGAAGCCCATGTCTTCCCACTGCTTGAGCTGGTCCTTGACCGACTTGTCGGCGGTCGCATCGTCAGCGCGGTAGATCTCCTTGGCGATCGTGCGCACCTTCTCGAACAGCGGCATGTCGTCGGGGTAGAGCAGCTTGAGATCGGACTTGCCCGCGTCGATGATCTTCACCACCGCCTTGGCGACATCGGCCGCGCCCTCGCCGCCCATCGCCCAGTGATCGGCCATGACCGCTTCGACGCCGAGCGCCTTGCACTTTTCCTTGACCAGCGCGATTTCGGCATCGGTGTCGGCCGAAAAGCGGTTGATCGAGACCACCGCCGGCAGGCCGAATTTCTGCACGTTCTCGACGTGACGCTGCAGGTTGCTCATGCCGGCTTCGAGCGCCTTGAGGTCCTCCTTCTTGAGATCCTCTTTCTTGACGCCGCCGTGCATCTTGAGCGCGCGGATGGTCGCGACGATGACGACGCAGTCCGGCTTGAGGCCGGCCTTGCGGCACTTGATGTCGATAAACTTCTCGGCGCCGAGGTCGGCGCCGAAGCCGGCTTCCGTCACCACGTAGTCGGCGAGCTTGAGCGCGGTCGTGGTGGCCGACACCGAGTTGCAGCCGTGCGCGATGTTGGCGAAGGGACCGCCGTGAATGAAGGCGGGCGTGCCCTCGAGGGTCTGCACGAGGTTCGGCGCGATCGCGTCCTTGAGCAGCGCGGCCATGGCGCCGTGCGCGTTGAGGTCGCGCGCGCGGATCGGCTTACGCTCGCGCGTATAGGCGATGATGATGTTGCCGAGGCGCTCCTTGAGGTCCTCGAGGTCCTTGGCGAGACAGAAGATCGCCATCACTTCCGAGGCCACGGTGATGTCGAACCCGGCCTCGCGCGGATAGCCGTTGGCGACGCCGCCGAGCGAGCAGACGATCTCGCGCAGCGCGCGGTCGTTCATGTCCATGACCCGGCGCCAGGCGACGCGGCGGCTGTCGATGCCGAGGCTGTTGCCCCAGTAGATGTGGTTGTCGATCAGCGCGGAGAGGAGGTTGTGCGCCGAGGTGATGGCATGGAAGTCGCCGGTGAAATGGAGGTTGATATCCTCCATCGGGATCACCTGCGCATAGCCGCCGCCGGCCGCGCCGCCCTTGACGCCAAACGACGGACCGAGGCTCGGCTCGCGCAGGCAGAGCATCGCCTTCTTGCCGATGTAGTTGAGCGCGTCGGTGAGGCCGACCGTGGTCGTGGTCTTGCCCTCACCCGCCGGCGTCGGCGAAATGGCGGTGACGAGGATGAGCTTGCCGTTCGGCTTGTTGGCGAGCGACTTCACATAATCCATCGACACCTTGGCCTTGTAGTGGCCATAGGGCTCGAGATGTTCGGCCGAGACGCCGAGCTTCTCCTTGGCGATGTCGAGGATCGGACGCTTGGTGGCGGCCTGCGAGATTTCGATGTCTGACTTCGGGTTTTGATGTTGCGAGGCGGGCATGGTGCGTTTCCACTGATGCGGTGAGCCGGCGATATTCTCTTGTCGTCACGCCCGGCACGACGCCGGGCGCGGTTGCGAGATCAGGAAAGAATGGCGCCCTTCGCGAGATTGACGCTCTTGGCCCATTCGGCGGCCTCGATCTTCTTGCCGCCTTCGGGCTGCACGCGGGTGACCTTGAAGCGGCCGTCGGCGCAGACGACGGTGATGCCGTCGTCTTCCACCATCACGACCTCGCCGAGTTTGCCGGCGATGCCTTTGGGATCGCGGGCCGGCAGCGGCTTGGCGTCGAAGATCTTGACGGTCGCGCCGTTGAGCGTCGTCCAGGCGCCGGGCGCCGGATTGCAGCCGCGGATCAGGCGGTCGATCTGCTCCCACGGCTTGCCCCAATCGATGTGGGCGTTGCCGGCGCGGCAGAGGCCTTCATAGGTGGCCTTCTCTTCGTCCTGCTTGATGCGCGGCGCCTTGCCGGCTTTCACGAGGTCGACCGATTCCAGCATCGCTTCGACGCCCATCGGGAACAGGCGGTCGAAATAGACGGTGCCGAGCGTATCGGTGTCGGAGATCGGCGTCTTCTTCTGCAAGAGAACGTCGCCGGTATCGAGACCGTTGTCCGGCCAGAAGATCGACAGACCCGTCTCCTTCTCGCCCTTGATGATCGGCCAGTTGATGGCCGAGGCGCCGCGATAGGCGGGCAGCAGCGAAGGGTGATACTGGATCGAGCCGTAGGTCGGGATGTTGAGGAATTCCTCGGGCACGAAGAGCGTGACGAAGGCCATGACCTGAAGGTCCGGCTTCATCGCCTTGAACTCTTCCCACACCTGCGGGTCCTTGTAGGAGCTCGGCTGATGCACCGGCAGGCCGGCGGCGATCGCCGCTTCCTTCAGCGGATCGGGCTTGGCGCCGGGCTTCTCCGGCGCGACGAAAACGCCAATCACATTGTCTCCGCGCTTCAGAAGCGCTTCCAGCACGGCCTTGCCGAAGGCCTGCTGGCCGTGAACGACGATACGCATTTCAGACTCTCCCCAGATACTTCGGCTGTCATGCCCGCTAATGCGGGCATCCAGTAGACACCGACGGCTCAGTGATGAACTGGGTCCCCGCTTTCGCGGGGACGACAGTGCTTGTTGATTAAGCCGCCTTTTCTTCCTTCTGCGGCGCGCTGAGCGCGCCGGAGTTCTTGATCTCGGCGACGTCCTTGGCCTTGAAGCCGAGCACGTCGGTCAGGATCTCGTCGGTGTGCTCGCCGAGCAGCGGCGAACGCTTCACCTCGGTGATCGAGTCCGACAGCTTGATCGGATTGCCGACGGTCAGATACTTGCCGCGGGTCGGGTGATCGACCTCGACCACGGTGCCGGTCTTGCGCAGCGACTCGTCCTCGGCGAGCTCCTTCATCGACAGGATCGGGCCGCACGGGATGTCGTACTGATTGAGGATGTCCATCGCCTCGAACTTGGTCTTGGTCTTGGTCCATTCCTCGATGCGCTCGAAGATCTGGTTGAGCCGGGGCAGCCGCGCCTTCGGCGTGGCAAAGTCCGGATCGGTCTTCCAGCCAGGCTCGCCGATCACGTCGCAGATCGCCTGCCAGACGGGGGCCTGGGTGATGAAGTAGATGTAGGCGTTCGGATCGTCCTCCCAGCCCTTGCACTTCAAGATGCGGCCCGGCTGGCCGCCGCCGGAATCGTTGCCCGCGCGCGGCGTCGCGTCGCCGAACGGGATGCCCTCGCCATACTGGCTGTATTCGGTGAGCGGGCCGGCCTTCAGGCGCTGCTGGTCGCGCAGCTTGACGCGGCAGAGGTTGAGGACGCCGTCCTGCATCGCGCACAACACGCGCTGGCCACGGCCGGTGCGGTTGCGTTGGAAGAGCGCGGTGACGATGCCGAGGGCGAGATGGAGGCCCGTGCCGGAGTCGCCGATCTGGGCGCCGGTCACGAGCGGGAGGCCGTCCCGGAAACCGGTGGTCGAAGCCGAGCCGCCGGTGCACTGCGCCACGTTCTCGTAGACCTTGCAGTCTTCGTAAGGGCCGGGGCCGAAGCCCTTCACCGACGCGACGATCATGCGCGGGTTGACCTTATGGATGTAGTCCCAGGTCAGGCCCATGCGATCGAGCGCGCCGGGGGCGAAGTTCTCGACCAGCACGTCGCACTTCTTGATCAGCTCGTCGAGCACGCGCTTGCCCTGCGGATGCTTGGAGTCGATCGTGATCGAGCGCTTGTTGTGGTTGAGCATCGTGAAGTAGAGCGAGTCCGCGCCCTTCACATCGACGAGCTGGCCGCGCGTGATGTCGCCGACGCCCGGACGCTCGACCTTGATCACGTCGGCGCCGAACCAGGCGAGGAGCTGCGTACAGGTCGGACCCGACTGCACGTGCGTGAAGTCGAGGATGCGCACGCCCTCGAGCGCCTTGCCGGCTTCGCCGAAAGGCTTCGCCACGGGCTTGGGATAAGCGCCGTTGCCGTTCGCCTTCTTGGCGCTCTTGGCAGGTTTGGCGGACTTGGACTTGGCGGACTTGCTCGCGGCCTTGCCGGCGCTCTTGATCGTGTTCTTGCTCGTGCTTTTGGCGGCGAGCTTGACCACTTTGCGCACCGGCTTCTTCGCCGGGGCCTTGCTCTTGGCTTTCGCTGATTTCTTCGACTTGGCCATCGCAGCTTCTCCCATCTTCGTCGGTCCGGGGCCCGCGCGACGCGAGAGAACCCGGAATTCAGAGCCCGCGGCTCTGAGGTTGTTTCTGGCTTGCAGGTGCGCGCCGCCGGCGCGCCCCGATATGTCCGTTGCTACTTCTTTTTCAGCTTGCTCTGCGGATTGAGATTGCCGATGCGGCCGCTCTCGCTGCCGGCAGCCGGATCGATCACGGCGTTGATCAAGGTTGGCTTGCCGGAATCCATGGCTTCGTTGACGGCGCGCTTGAGCTCGTCCGGCGAGGTCACGTTGACGCCGACGCCGCCGAAGCCTTCCATCATCTTGTCGTAGCGCGCGCCCTTGACGAACACGGTCGTCGCCGGATCGTTGCCGGCCGTATTGACGTCGGTGCCGCGATAGATGCCGTCATTGTTGAAGATGACGATGCAGACCGGCAGCTGATAACGGCAGATCGTTTCGATCTCCATGCCGGAGAAGCCGAAGGCCGAGTCGCCCTCGATCGCCAGCACCGGCTTGCCGGTCTCGACGGCGGCGGCGATGGCGTAGCCCATGCCGATGCCCATCACTCCCCAGGTGCCGACGTCGATGCGCTTGCGCGGCTGGTACATGTCGATGATGCCGCGCGTCAGGTCGAGGGCGTTGGCGCCTTCGTTGACCAGGATCGCGTCCGGCCGTTCCTTGACGATGGTGCGCAGCACGCCCAGCGCGCCGTGATAATCCATCGGCACGTTGTTGTTCATGAGGCGCGGCGCCATCTTGGCGATGTTGTCCTCGCGCTTCTTGACGACCGCGTCGATCCAATCGGCCGGGGGCTTGGTCCACGTGCCCATGCCCTCCAGCAGCGCGTTCACGCAGGAGCCGATGTCGCCGACGAGCGGCGCGGCGATCTCGACGTTCGAGTCCATCTCCTTCGGCTCGATGTCGACCTGGATGAACTTCTTGGAATGCGGCTCGCCCCAGGCCTTGCCCTTGCCGTGCGACAGCAGCCAGTTCAGACGCGCGCCGAGCAGCAGCACGACGTCGGAATCCTTGAGTACGGTCGAGCGCGCCGCGCCCGCGCACTGCGGATGCGTGTCGGGCAGCAGACCCTTGGCCATGCTCATCGGCAGGAACGGAATGCCGCTCTTCTCGACGAGCGTGCGGATGGCGTCGTCGGCCTGGGCATAGGCGGCCCCCTTGCCGAGGATGATCAGCGGGCGCTTGGCGCTCTTGAGCACGTCGAGTGCGCGCTTGACCGCGTCGGGCGCCGGGATCTGCGCCGGCGCGGCGTCGATCACCTTGACCAGCGACTTCTTGCCTTCCTCGGCGTCCATCACCTGGCCGAACAGCTTGGCCGGCAGGTCGAGATAGACGCCGCCTGGACGGCCGGACACCGCCGCGCGGATGGCGCGCGCGAGGCCGATGCCGATGTCCTGCGCGTGCAGCACGCGGTAGGCCGCCTTGCACAGAGGCTTGGCGATGGCGAGCTGATCCATTTCCTCGTAGTCGCCCTGCTGCAGGTCGACGATCTCACGCTCGGAGGAGCCGGAGATCAGGATCATGGGGAAGCAGTTGGTGGTCGCGTGCGCGAGCGCGGTCAGGCCGTTGAGGAAGCCCGGCGCTGACACGGTGAGGCAGATGCCCGGCTTCTTGGTCAGGAAGCCAGCGATCGAGGCGGCATAGCCGGCGTTCTGCTCATGACGGAACGAGAGCACGCGGATGCCCGCCGCCTGGCACATGCGGCCGAGATCGGTGATCGGAATGCCGGGGACGTTGTAAATCGTCTCGATGCCGTTCAGCTTGAGCGCATCGATGACGAGATTGAAGCCGTCGGTGAGCTCCCGCTCTTCGGCCGTTCCGGCGGTTTGTACTGCTTGCGCCATTCGCTACTCCCCTCAAATTCTCGTCGGACACTCAGTCCAGATAGTCGGCGTATTGGGCGACGTGCTCGGCCAGGCCGAGCGCGTGATCGCGCACGAGGTCTTCCGCGCGCTCGGTGGCGCGCGCCTCGAGGGCCTCGATGATGGCCATGTGATCCTTGATCGACCGGTCGGCGCGGTCTTTCTCGCCGATGGTGGTGCGGCGGATCATGCGCATGTGGGTGAACAGGTTCGCCGCCAGATCGGTCAGCACCTGATTCCGGCTGAGCCGGATGATGGTCTGATGGAATTCGATGTTGGCGTCGGAATATTCGTCGAGATGCGCGCGCAATTTGCCGTCGACGAAGGCCGCGAACATCTTGCGCAGGCCGGCGATTTCCTCGTCGCTCGCCATCTTGGTGATCAGGCGCGCGGCCATGCTTTCCAGCGCCGCCCAGGCGGTGATCATCTCGATCACCTCCGCCTTGGTCTTGCGCACGACATAGATGCCGCGCCGGGGCACCGAGCGGACGAAGCCTTCGCTCTCGAGTTGCGCCATCGCCTCGCGCACCGGCGTGCGGCTGATACCGAAATCCTGCGCCAGCTTGCGCTCGTCGAGACGGATTTCGTCGCGGCTGCGATAGACGTCCATCGCCACAATGGCGTTTTTCAGCGCCGTATAGGCCTTGTGCTTGAAGCTCGGCGCCGTATCGATGGGCGCCAGCAGCGGCTGCAACGCCAGCGGCGCGGGCCCCGGAGCGGGGCCGCGGGCACTGGCGCGACGGGGGTTACGGTCTCTGGTCGTCATGTCTGGTATACATTATGCCAGAGGGCAAGCGGGCGCAACCGCCCGCTTGAAACTGGCCACAGGCGGCTAGGCCGCCGCGCTCAGATTCGCGGAGCCGCGCATGCGCGTCCAACCGGCGCTGATGATCGGCCAGAACAGCGCGATCAGGCCGAGCGTCATGATCGTGGACACGAGGCCGTTCGACCAGAACGCGCCGAGCGAGCCTTGCGAGCCGAGCAGCGACTGACGGAAGGACTCCTCCGCCTTGTCGCCGAGCACGATGGCGAGGACCATGGGCGCCAGCGGATAGTTGGTCTTCTTCATGAAGTAGCCGACGATGCCGAACACCAGCATCATCACCACGTCGAACGTGTTGTTGTGCACGGTGTAGGCGCCGATGGCGCAGAACACGAGGATGACCGGCGCGATCACGCTGAACGGGATGCGCAGGATGGCGGCGAACACCGGCACGCAGGTCAGCACGACGATCAGGCCGACGATGTTGCCCATGTACATCGAGGCGATCAGGCCCCAGACGAAGTCCTTCTGCTCGGTGAACAGCAGCGGACCGGGCTGCAGGCCCCAGATCAGGAGGCCGCCGAGCAGCACGGCCGCCGTCGGCGAGCCGGGCACGCCGAGCGAGATCATCGGCAGCAGCGCCGAGGTGCCGGCGGCGTGGGCCGCGGTCTCGGGCGCGATCACGCCTTCGATTTCGCCCTTGCCGAAGTTCTTACCGCGCTTGGAGATGCGCTTGGCGATGCCGTAGCTCATGAACGAGGCGGGCGTCGCGCCGGCGGGCGAGATGCCCATCCAGCAGCCGATCAGGCACGAGCGCAGCGACAGGAACCAGTACTTCGGCAGCTCCATCCAGGTCTGCACCACGATCTTGAGATTGATCTTGGCCGACTTGCCACGGAAGCTCAGTCCCTCCTCCATCGTCAGCAGGATTTCGCCGATACCGAACAGGCCGATGACGGCGATGAGGAAGTCGAAGCCGCCGAGCAGGCTTTCGAAGCCGAAGGTGAGCCGCAGCTGGCCGGTGACCTGGTCGAGGCCGACCGAGCCGAGCGCGAAGCCGACCATCATCGCCGCGATGGTCTTGAACGGCGGCTCCTTGCTCAGGCCGACGAAGCTGCAAAACGCCAGGAAATACACGGAGAAAATCTCCGCCGGCCCGAAGCGCAAGGCGAAGCTCGCGACCAGCGGCGCGACCAGCGTGATCATGATCACGGCGAACAGCGCGCCGACAAACGATGAGGTGAAGGCCGCGGTGAGCGCCTCGCCGGCGCGGCCCTGCTGCGCCATCGGATAGCCGTCGAATGTCGTGGCCACCGACCAAGGCTCGCCGGGTATGTTGAAGAGAATGGAGGTGATGGCGCCGCCGAACAGCGCGCCCCAGTAGATGCAGGACAGCATGATGATCGCCGATGTCGGCGACATCGAGAAGGTCAACGGCAGAAGGATCGCGACGCCGTTGGCCCCGCCGAGGCCCGGCAGCACGCCGACGAGAACGCCGAGGATGATGCCGATGACCATGAGGAGGAGATTGTAGGGTTGGACGACGACCGCGAAGCCGTGCATCAAGTTGCCAATGTCTTCGAACATTGTGTCGTTTCCTCGGGGCCGCCCGGCGCTCTGACAGGCGCCTTGCCCTGTTTAGTGACCCAAACTTTCGAACCGGCGCCCCTTGGGGACGCCGCCTTTGTCGCGATCAGAAGCCGAGCAGCCGCTCGACCGGGCCTTTCGGCAGCGGCACGAGGAACCAGATCTCGAACATGAAGAAGGTCGCGATCGGCACCAGCACTGAGACCGGAGCGACGATGCTCCAGCGGTAGTGGCCGAGCCAGCGCATGAACAGCGCGATCAGCAGGAACGACGAGACGTAGATGCCGAGATAGGGGATGATGAAGACGTAGACCGTTGTCGGCGCCACCACCGATCCGACCTGCCGCAGCTGCGTCCAGTTCGCGAACAGCGAGCCGTCGTCAGGGGCGAGGAAGACCTTGGTCAGGTTCACCGCCGAGGCGATGACGATGATGAGGCCGATATAGAAGGGGAAGAAGCCCGCTTCCGGACCTTCGGGGCCCCATCCCGAGCCGATCCTCATGCTGCCGATGACGGCGACGATGCCGACGACCGCGATAGCCAAGGCAACGCCCACTTCAACGCTCCGGTGGGACGGACCAGTCCCACCGGTTTCATGTGTCGTGTCAGTCATTGCATTTTCTTTCGGGAACTATCGCGCTCGATCAATTGGAACGGGCGAGGAAGCCCGCTTCCTTCATCAAGGCTTCATGCTGCTTCTCGGCGTCCGCCACCCACTTGGCGAACTCGTCGCCAGTCTTGAAGGATTGATTGAAGGCGCCGTCGTTCATCAGCTTCTTCCACTCCGGCGTCTCGCGGACCTTCTTGAACAGGTCGACGTAATAGGCGACCGCCTCCTTGCTGACGCCCGGCGGCATGAAATAGCCGCGCAGCATCAGGTATTCGACGTCGAGGCCCTGCGACTTGCAGGTCGGGATCGAGTCCCAGGCGAGATCGCCGGAGATCTTATCGTGATAGTCCAGCGGCTTGGAATCGAACACGCAGAGCGGCCGCAGCTTGCCGGCGCGCCATTGCGCGACAGCTTCGATCGGATTGTTGACGGTGGAGTCGATGTGGTTGCCGACGAGCTGCACGGCCACTTCGCCGCCGCCCTTGTACGGGATGTAGGTCATGCGCTTGCCGGTCGCTTTCTGCAGCGCGACCGTGATGATCTGGTCTTCCTGCTTGGAGCCGGTGCCACCCATCTTGAACTGGTTGTCCGGCGCCGCCTTGATCGCGTCGACATAGTCCTTGACGGTCTTGTAGGGCTTGTCGGCGTTCACCCAGAGGACGAACTCGTCGAGCGCCATCATCGCGACCGGCGTCAGGTCCTTCCAGCTGAAGGGAATGCCTGTGCCGAGCGGCGTCGTGAACAGGTTCGACAGCGTGATGACCAGCTTGTGGTCGTTGCCGCGCGAGTTCTTGACGTCGAGGAAGCCTTCGCCGCCCGCGGCGCCGGCTTTGTTGATCACCACCACCGACTGCTTCGACAGATTATGCTTGGTGATGATGCCTTGCATCGCGCGCGCCATCTGATCGGCGCCGCCACCTGTGCCCGCGGGCACGATGATTTCGATCGGATGGTTAGGTTCCCAGGCGACGGCCGGAGCCGACGACAACGCAAGCAGGCCGCTCAGGCACGCGACGCCAAAGGCCAATTTTGTACGGATGGCTGACATGAATCCTCCCTTCGTTGTTTCCTCCACGCGGCCAATCTATGTCGGCTCACGTGCAATCGGGGCGATCTATCAGGCGATAGCACAGCATACATAATGCATTATACCAAGCCCCTCCTTGGGCGATCTGGCGGTAATTCGACATTGCAATGCAACGCGCCACCGCAGCGCAACGAGATGATCGCGCACAAACGAACATCAGCTCGAAAGATGTTTGAAGAGGATCGAAGCGCGCGCGGTCGCGATCAAAAATTCGAAGTCATTGAAGATGATAGAGTGCACATCGCATGTCGATGCGATGGCGATCGCATACGCATCGTGGTCGGCGCGATGATCGACGGAGCGTCACGATGCATTCGCAAGCGCGGAAAAGAACGAGCCCACGACGCCATGTCATCTCACACGGCACGGCTCTCGCCGAAGCGAATCTCCGCAGCCGCAGCCGCGGATTGTGGGATTACAATCTTATTGTTAGGATCGCGCCGTCCCAGGCGGACAGATGCGCGGAGGCGCCGCCTGACGCGCCGGCATGCGCGGACGCGTCGAAAGGCCCACCGGGGGACCGGCAGCAGCTTCCCGTGTTTTCAAGGAGTTGGGAAATTGGTTGCGGGGGCAGGATTTGAACCTGCGACCTTCAGGTTATGAGCCTGACGAGCTACCGGGCTGCTCCACCCCGCGCCAATATGCAAAACGTGGGACATGGCCAACGCGTCGCGAGGGCTATGTAGCAACCGAGGGGTCGTATGGGAAGGGCGGAAAGGCCATTATTTTCACGAACATGTCATGAAAACACAGAAAAAGTCCCCCATGGTTCGGGGGGTAAGCGGGAGCGGCAGTTTCGGTGAGGGCCTGGCCGGCGCGGCGCGTTCGATCGTCACGGACGCCCGCCGGGCGCTGGCCGACCGGGACCTGTCGGAAGCCGAGGCCGTGCATGAAGTGCGCAAGGCGCTGAAGCGCTGGCGCGCGTTGATGCGGCTGCTTGCCCACGCGATCGGCGATCCTGCGGACGAGATGCGGGTCGAAGCGCGCGAGCTGATGCGCAGCATCGCCGGCGCGCGCGACGCGCAGGCCGCGCTCGATGCCCTCGCCGATCTGAAGAAGGCGGACGGCGCCCTCTCCGCGACCTCGATCGAGACGATGCGCAAGCGCCTCACCCAGATGCGCGACGCGGCGGAAGCGACGACTTTCACCCAGGACACGCGAGACAAAATCTCGCGGTATCTCGACTTCGCGACCTTATCGATCGCCCGTTGGCCGCTCGACGCCATCGATTTCGCCACCGTCACCGACGCCTTGGCCGTGACCTACCGGCGCGCGCGCCAGCTCCTGCCCGCGGAGTGGAAGGAAGCGGACGCCGACCATCTGCACGAACTGCGCCGGCGCGTCGTCGAGCATCGCCATCAGATGGATCTGGTCGAGCATTTATGGCCGCGGCTCGGCCGTGTCTGGGCCGAGGAAGCGCAGCGTCTGCGCAACCAGCTCGGCGCCTGTCAGGATCTCGCGGTGCTGACGCATTACACCGGACCGCATCAGCCTTTAGCGCCGTGGCGCTCGCGACTCGTGCCGGCGGTCGCGGCGCGACACCAGGCGCATATCAAGAGCGCGGAACGCCTTGCCGGCCGGCTGTTCGCCGAAAAGCCGAAGGCCTTCTCGCGGCGGATCACCGCGCTTGGCTCGGCGCGCCACGCACGCAAGTCACGAAAGAAAAAATGAAAAAAGCCCGGCACAAGGCCGGGCTGATTAACGGAAAAGCCGCTCAGCGCTGCGCTTCGATCACGCGCTCGAGCTTGCGGCTCAGAACCCAGGAGAGACCGAGGAACACGACGAGCATCACGAGGCCGATGCTCGAGGACGCATCGTTCATCAGCTTTTCCGAGACCTGGCCCAAGGCGAAACCGAGCGACACGACCGCGACCGACCAAATGCCGGCGGCAATCAGGTTCACGATGAGGAACGGCAGCCAGCGCATCCGCGACATACCGTAAGCAAAGCCGGCGATGCCGCGGATCCCGTGCGGATAGCGATGCGCCAGGATCATCCAGATGTAATGGCGATCGGCGAGACGCGCGACGGTATCGGCGGCCTGCCGCAGTTTCGGATAAGAGGAGATCATGCGCTTGCCATAGCGCCGGCCGATCCAGAAGCGGACGACGTCGCCGAAGAAACTGCCGCACCAGCAGGCTGCGACCAGCACACCAAAATCGACCGCGCCGGA
>Ga0180220_1001327_pt1 | contig 18674 bp, 14 predicted proteins | sample eDN5th37CBELigBY_FD_151335 | JGI IMG/M metagenome (GOLD analysis project Ga0180220, IMG submission 151335) | Enriched backyard soil microbial communities from Emeryville, California, USA - eDNA 5th pass 37_C BE-Lig BY (version 2) (version 2) | ecosystem: Environmental > Terrestrial > Soil >...
ACCTGCGCACGGTTCTCATCACCACCGAGGCGGCCATCCCCGAGATGCGCGCCCGTGCCGGCGGCGCCCTGCTCTACACCGCATCGACCTCCGGCATCTCGGGCTCACAGTTCTCGCCGGTCTATTCCGCGGTGAAGCATGGCATCATTGGTCTCGTGCGCGGCCTCGCCAAGCGTTACGCGAAGGAGCAGATCCGCGTGAATGCCATCTGCCCCGGCCCGATCGACACGCCGATGCTGCGCGTCTTCGTGGCACGGCCCGACCAGCAGTCGACGATGGGCATGGACAAGGAGGAGCTGGTCTTGAAGCGGGGCGGTCAAACGCCGATGGGCCGTCCCGGCCGACCGGAAGAAGTGTCGAATGCCGCCCTCTTCCTGCTCTCGGACGAGGCATCGTTCGTCACCGGCGCATTTCTGGCGGTCGACGGCGGCGCCACCTGCTGAGGTCGACAAGGCAGAACAAATACACTCCAGGAGAAACGGCCATGAACAGACTGGACGGCAAGGTTGCGCTCATCTCTGGCGCGGCGAGAGGCATTGGTGGTGCAACGGCAAAGCTGATGGCCGAAGCCGGCGCCGCCGTCGTGATCGGCGACGTGCTCGCGGACAAGGCGAAGGAGACCGTCAAGGAGATCGAGGCGAGCGGCGGCAAGACCGTGTTCGTTCCACTCGACGTGACGAGCGAGAAGGACTGGGCCGGCGCCGTCGCCGTGGCGACAAAGCAGTTCGGAAAGCTCGACATTCTCGTCAACAACGCGGGCCTGTTCCTCGGCCGCGATTTTGAGGACGTGACGCTCGACGAATGGAACAAGCTCGTCGCGGTGAACCTGACGGGCGTGTGGCTCGGCACGAAGGTGTGCACCGCGGCGCTCAAGGCGGCGGGTGCGAATTCCAAGCACGGCAGCGCGATCGTCAACCTGGCGTCGGTTGCGGGGCTCGTCGGCTCGCAGCTCGATCCGCTCTATTCGATGACGAAGGGTGGCGTGACGCTCTTCACGAAGTCGACGGCGCTCTCCTATGGGCGAAAGGGCTACAAGATCCGCGTCAACTCGATCCATCCGGGCGTGATCGAGACGGACATGGGCAACCAGACGTTCGTCGCACGCGCGACGCAGACCGGCTCGAACGACACCGAAGCCGCGCGCAGCGTCGCACTGAAGACGCATCCGATCGGGCGCCTCGGGCAGCCGGAGGACATCGCCTCGGGCATCTGCTTCCTGGCGTCGGATGATGCGGGCTTCATGACCGGCTCCGCCCTCGTCGTCGATGGCGGCCTGACGGCCCAGTGATCGTGCACTTAGTCTGAGGAGACCCAGATGGATTTCGGCTTGCACCTCGGCACGCGCGGCGGCGCCGCGGATCCCGACAATCTCGCCCGCATTGCGCAACATGCCGAAGGTGCCGGGCTCGCCTATCTGGGCTTCTCGGACCACGTGATCATCATGCGCAAGGTCGAGAGCCGCTATCCCTACAACGAGACGGGAGACTGGCCGGCCGTCGACACGGGCTTCTGCCTGGAGCAGCTCTCGTGCATGGCGTACGCGGCCGCCATCACCAGCAAGATCCGGCTGCTGACCTCGGTGATGGTCATTCCACATCGCCCGGCGATCCTCACGGCGAAGACGATCGCCACCATCGATATTCTCTCGAAGGGGCGGGTGACGCTCGGCGTCGGGGTCGGCTGGAACCGCGAGGAGATCGAAGCGATCGGTTCGGCTCCGCCATTCGACCGTCGTGGCGCCGCCTCGAACGAGTACGTGCGGGCTTTTCGGGCGATGTGGACCGAGGAGGCGCCCGTCTTCAGCGGCGAGTTCGTCGAGATCGACAACATCAAGTTCGAGCCCAAGCCGACACAACGGCCGGGTCCGCCGATCTGGATCGGCGGCGAGGGCCTGGCCGCCCGCAAGCGCGTCGCCGCCCTCGGCGACGGCTGGTATCCGACGATCCGGAACCCGAAGGAAAGGCTCGACGACCCGCAACGCTTCGCGGCGGCGTTGGCCGACGTGCACACGCATGTCCGGGCGGCAGGTCGCGATCCGGCGAGCGTCGACGTGGCGATGTTTGCCCCCAACTACTCGCTCGGCGAGGCGCAGAAAGCGCCGAGCGGCGGCCGCATGACATTCACGGGGACGGCGGACGAGATCGCCGCCGATGCGCGGGCCTATCGGGATGCCGGGGTGCACCACATCAACATCGGCTTCGAGTCGACATCGCTCGACGACGTGCTGCGCAAGATCGATGCGTTCGTGAAGGATGTCGTCGCGAAGGTGGATTGAGCCTGAGCTGGTCTCACCCCATGACCCCGCGCCACACGATGTAGAGGCCGGCGCTGGCGACGATGCCGGCGAAGACGCGTGCGAGCGTCTGCCGCTGCGATGACAGGTGCTGCGCAAGGCGTCCGCCGGCGACGCTTCCCGCGATGCCGCCCGCCACGAACAAGGCGACGAGCCGCCAGTCGATCAGGTCTGAGAGGGCATAGTTGGCGGCCGTCGTGATACCGAAGGCGGTCACCGAGACCAGGCTCGAGCCGATCGCGGCAATGAGCGGCATATCGGTGGCGGCGATCAGCCCGGGCACGACCAGGAAGCCGCCGCCGATGCCGAAGAAGCCGGCCATCGTTCCCGTGAGCAACCCGAAGCCGGCGAGCCGCGGGACCAGCCGCGGCGCCGACGCGCGCGTCAGCGGCTCGAAGCGGGCGTCGATCGTCGGCTGGCGCCGGAGCATCATCGCCGCAACCGCGATCATCAGCAGGCCGAACAGCAGCAGCAGGCGCTGCCCGTCGAACGATTTGCCGAGCGTCGAGCCCAAGGCGGCTCCGAGCACGCCTGCGAGCGCGAACATGACAGCACAGCTCCAGCGCACGTTGCCCAGGCGCGCATGGCTGACGAGGCTCGACAAGGCGCTCAGCGCGACGGCGACGGCGCTCGTGCCGATGGCCACGTGCGGGGAGGGCACGCCCACCACGTAGACGAGCAGCGGAACGGCCAGGATGGAGCCGCCGCCGCCGACCAAGCCAAGCACCAGGCCGACGAGCGAACCCGACAGCAGCGCGAGCAAATCCTGACCCATTTTTCCGCTTTTTCGACAAGGAGGAACTAAAAGGTAGCGCCTTCGTGGAACAAAGCAACTCCCCTAAGCGGACACATGCGCGTGAAGGCCCATCCCGGAACGCCAGGCAGGCGCCCACATCCGAGCGCGCGGCGATGCTCATGCTGGTCGCGGGCTCAAGTGCCGGATGAGCCTTCGCCGACAATGACGAACGGCGCCCACAATCCAGGCGCCAAACCGGCATCGATCAACCCGAGCATGGTCTGGCGGAAGGCTTCGGCCCGGCCCCATTTCGGGTGCTTCGCGAGGGCCGAAAACGTGCCCGCCGTGAGCGCCACCGTCGCATCCGAATTGACGGCCCAGTGCGAGACCAAGAGCGTCTTGGCGCCGGCGAAGAAGAAGGCCCGGGCGAGGCCCGAGAGCGCATCGGCGCCGACCTCGGCGCCGGCCGCCGTGTTGCAAGCCGAGAGCACCACCCAATCGGCGCGGAGCTTGAGGGCGGCGACCTCGGAGGCGGTGAGCAGGCCGTCGTCCGCCTCGGAGGCTCGAATCGGCGGCGTCAGAACGAGGGCCGGCTCGGCGAGCCCCGAAAGCTCACCGGCAACGAGGCCGTGCGTCGCGAAATGGACCACTCGGTAGCGGTCGAGGGGTGTGCGCTTGACGCGCGTCTCGGTAGCATCGTGCTCCAGGAGCAGCGCCTCGTCCGGGGCGTTCAGCGCAGCGGCGATGGCCCGGAGCTCGGCGGCGGTCTCGGGCAGAGGCGAAAGCTCGCGCAAGGCGCGAAGGTCGGGCCGGCCATTGCGATAGATCGCGGCGAGAGCCGGCAATGCGCCGCGCGCCTGACCGGGCGGCAACGGGCGGCCGCTGAGCACCGGGTCGCCGATGCCGAGGAACGGCTCGGCGGCCTTGAGGCCGGCACCGACGCGACGAAGTGCTGCCAGCGACGGCACCGAGGGCAGCGTGCTCAGCGCATGGCGCCGGATCAGCCAAGCCGCGCTTTTCATAGCATTGGCATCGGCATTGCGGGGCGACGGTGCCATGATCAGAACCTGGAACGGGAGGCTGGTCAGCGGTCCGGTCGGCACCAGGATGAGGTCCGGCTTGTCGCGGATGACGGCTTCGACGGGTGCCAACAGCAGGCGATAGAGCTCGTGGGCGCGGGCGAGATCGAACACCGCTGCGCCACCAGGAGCAGCGAGCGGATCGAGCCCCTTCCGCAGCTCCGTCACGTGTGTCGCGAGCGTATCGCTGCCGGCGGCGATGCGCGCCCAGACGGCGCGCTCGCGCGAGATGGCCCAGACGTAGCTCTGCGTCCGGCCGACCAGCAGCGTCACCAGCGCCTCGCTCGGGCGCAGCAAGGCCTGCGCGGTAGCGATGCTCAGAGGCTGTGGATCGGTGAGCGCCACGTAGTCGGGGAACGATTTGAGGATTGCGTTCCGCTCGGCCGCGGCGACCCGGTCGAGACGGACCTGCTCGCTGACGCGCTTCTCGCGCGTCTCCTTGAACGCCGCGTACCCCGGCAAGCGCGCCTCGGCCGCCTCCATCTCGCGGTGAATGGCCATGATGGCCCCAGCACGCCGGGAGGTCTGCTGCGACAGCTCGCCGATCTCCTTGCTGATCGCGTTGCGCTCCTGGTCCGCCTTCTCGCAGCCCTTCTTTTTCTGGCCGGGCGGGCAGCGGGCGAGATGCGCCTGAAGTTGCGCCACCAGTTCCGTCTGACGCTTCACGGCCGGCTGATTGTCTCGGCCCTGCTCGATGCTGGCCGCCCTGAAGCGCTCGAGCAGCGAGGAATAGGCCGCATCTTCCCGCTGCACCTTGCTCCAGCGCTCGAGCTCGCGCATGTCCTCCCGATGCAAGGCCAGCACGCGCTCGACGGCGTCCTGCTGGCGGCGAATGCGGCGACCGAGATCGGTCTCGCCGGCGGCGAGCCGGGCGGACATCCTGGCGAGGGCCGATGCGGCCGAGGTGGTCCAGGCGCGCTGGCTGGTGGTGAAGGTCTCGTCCGAGAGGGCATCCACCGGACCGCCGCGACCCGCCGCCTGCCAGGCTGCGTCGACAAGGCCCGAGAACGCGGCGAGCTGCCGGCGGATCTCGTTCGCCATGACGTGCGCCGCGAGCGTCTGGGTCTCGCGCTTGCCGGTCAGGAGACGGACGGCCAGGCGATAGGAGTCGAGCGCGCCTTGCGCATTTCCGCGCGCCAGGCTCGCCGCTCCGAGACCGGCGTGGACGCTCGCGTTGAAGGAATGGTCTGGTCCCAAGGTGCCGGTGCGGATCGCGAGCGCCCTCCTGAGGACAGCCTCGGCCTCACCGGGTTTGCCGGCGGCGATGAGAATGTCGGCGAGCTTCTCCTGCCCCTGCGTGATGAAGACTGTATCCTTGCCGTAGACCTTCTCGCCGATGACGATGTTCTCGCGGAGGGCCTGCTCGGCAAGGTCGAGGCGGCCCGCCTGCTCGGCGACGAGACCCAGGCTGTAGGCCTGGATCGCGACCTGCTCGTGATCGGGGCCGAACTCCGCGCGCGCCGCGGCGAGCAGGTGCTGATAGGCGGCGAGGGCGGCCTTGAAATCGCGTTGGCGCCAGAACTCCGCGGCTGCCTCCTGCTGCTGCTTGAGGGCCGCAGACGGGAGACGACCGTCAGCCTTGACCTGCGCCTCGGCCGCCGGCAGCGCGAGCAGGAGACAGAACGCAGCCAGCGCGACCGCGCGGATGGCTGTGATCGCTGCAGACGTCATCGCGCCCGCCCTCCTCCCGATGATGCCGTATTACTTCTGGCCGGCGCATCCTGTGGTCGCGTCGCCGGCGCGCGCAACCGGCTTGCCGTTGATGAAGACGCCTGTCGCGCCGCCGATGATCACGCCGCCGCAACCGGTCGTATCACCCACCGTGACGGCCGGCCGGCCGTTGATGAAGACGTTGGTCGAGCCGCCCACGATCGGCGCGCTGCTGCTGGTCCGGTCGCCAGCGCGCGCCGCAGGAGCGCCGCCGATGCTGACGCCGCGGGCACCTTCGGTGATGACGCCCGGACTCCCGTCCGCGCCCTGCCGACCGGACTCCTGCGCCGCGCTTTCGCCAGTCATGGCGAATGGGACAAGGAGCATCGCGACCCTCAGCAATGGACGTCCGATGGGCATGTGTCCTCCTTCTGGAGACGGGGTGGCGCTCGTCGTAGCGTCACTCTCTGCAACGGAATCGTGTCAATTCGCGGCCCGTCGCCCTGCCCTGCATCATTTGCCCCCGAAAATCAGTGGGGCAAAGGACGCGGCAACCGCTGCAAAGCCGATGCCGATCAGGATGGCAAGCGCGGCCGCCCTGAAATAGCGGGAGCCGCCGAGCATGAAGAAGCGCGTGCCGATCCATGTGCAGCCGATGAAGACCGGGAGCAACACGAGCGAGATGGTCGCCGCCTGAAGGGTGAACAGACCGAAGCTGATGTGAGAGACCGCGCCGAACAGCGACATGGTCGCCGTTGCCGCTATGACGTTCGCCCGAAGCTGTCGAGGCTCGCCGCCTTGCGCCATCAGCACCGCGACGGCTGGAGGACCGCCAATACCCGCCGCCCCCTGCAGGAGACCGCTGGCGATGCCGGCAGCAATACTCACGGACGGCTTGCGCATGAAGGGCCCCTTCGGGGCTTTCCAGGTCAGCAGCGCGAGCAGCATCACCACGATGCCGATGGAGCCGGTCATGATGCGCTGGTCCAGATTGGTGAGAACGAGCGAGCCGAGGGGGGCGGCAAACAGCATCGCGACCGCGATGGGGCCGACGCGCCGGCGATCCGCATAGCGCAGCGCCTCGGGCATGAGCTGGATGACCGCGGGCAGCCCGACCATGCTCGCCACCGCGACCGCGACACGCGGGCCAACGGCAAGCGACAGCACCGGAACGAGCGCCAGCGCTCCGCCGAAGCCGACGAAGCCGCGCAGAAAGCCGCCGATCGCCGCTGCGGCGGCAATCAGGACGATGGACGTGAGGTCGAAAGTGGAGCCTGCGAACTGGAGCACGGGATCAGGCGTCCGACGGTCGGATGGGCGAGCGGACCGGCATCGTCATCGGTTGAGGTAGTTGAGCGGGCAGCCGCTGCGGTCCCAGTCGAGAGCAACGAGGCGGCCCGACATCGACAAGGTGACGTAGGCCGTGCGCAATCCGTTGCCGCCGAAGCAGATGTTCGTCACGTACGGATCGCCAGGAATGGCCACGTGGCGCCAGTTGCCGGACGGCGAGATGACCGTGATGCCGGGATTGAAAAGCGTCGCGACACAGACGTTGCCGTCGGCATCGACAGCGAGCGAATCGAACAGATTGTAGCCGCCGACGCCCGCCAGCAGCCGGCCTCCGGACGGGGAGGGCCACGGCGCCTTCCTCACCTCGCCCGGCGCGACGATGTCGTAGGCCCATACGCGGCCGGTCTGGGTCTCGGCGACGTAGAGTACTTTGCCGTCCGGCGAGAGGCCGCAGCCGTTAGGCGTGGTCAGCGGATAGGCGACCTCCTTGATCTCACTGCCGTCGGTTTTCGCCCAGTAGACGCAGCCGCGGTCCCATTCGCGATCACGCACCTTGCCGAGATCGGTGAAGTAGAAGCCGCCGTGCGCATCGAAAACGAGGTCGTTGGGGCCGTTGAGCTTGTGGTTGGGGCCGTGCGTATAAAGCACGTCGACCTTGCCGGTCGCGAGGTCCGCGCGCTCGATGCGTCCGCCTGTGTAGTCGTGCGCCTGCATGTGGGGGCGGATCGTGCCGGCGGCTTCGTCCTTGACCCACTCGAAGCCGCCGTTGTTGGTGATGTAGCAAGCGCCATCGGGCCCGATGGCCGCACCGTTCGGGCCGCCGCCGGGGGTGGCGACGACGCGCGTGCGCCCATCTGGCTCGACGCGCGTCAAGGTGCCCCGTTCGATCTCGACGAGAAGCACGGCGCCATCGGCAAGCGCGATCGGGCCTTCCGGGAAGCGCAGGCCGTGGGCGATCTCGCGGATTTCGGGCATGTCGGAACTCCGTGGGCGCTTGGCGCGGACGATCAGGGCGGGAGCGGGTGGAGGGCGGCGCCCAGTTGATCACGGCGCGATCGCAAGGGCAATCGCGATGGGGCCGGCGCCGGCAAGGCAACTGCCGAAGGGTGTCACCTCAGCGGAACCGAATTGCGCGAGCTCCCGGACGGGAGAAAAAAGACGCCGGACCTCTGGCAGAGACCCGGCGCCCGGAAACACGACCGCCTTCGCGTCAATGGAGCTTTGCGCCCGTCGCCTTCTCCAGCTCATCCTGCGTGACGCCTGGGGCCAGCTCGACGACCTTGAGGCCGTCCTTCGTCACATCGATCACGGCGAGATCGGTGATGATCCGGTTGACGACGCCGACACCGGTCAGAGGCAGGGTGCACTTGGGGAGGATCTTCAGGTCCGTGGTTCCGTCCTTCTTCCTCGCGGTGTGCTCCATGACGACGACGACGCGCTCGACGCCGGCGACGAGATCCATGGCGCCGCCCATGCCCTTCACCATCTTGCCCGGGATCATCCAGTTGGCGAGATCGCCGGTCTCGGAGACCTGCATGGCGCCGAGGATAGCGAGGTTGATGTGGCCGCCGCGGATCATCGCGAACGAGTCGGCCGACGAGAAGAACGACGAGCCGGGAATGGTGGTGACCGTCTGCTTGCCTGCGTTGATGAGATCGGCGTCGACCTCGTTCTCGGTCGGGAACGGACCGATGCCGAGCAGGCCGTTCTCGGATTGTAGCATCACGTCGATGCCGTCGGGGATGTAGTTGGCGACGAGCGTCGGCAGGCCGATGCCGAGGTTCACGTAGAAGCCGTCCTGAAGCTCCTTGGCGGCGCGCTCCGCCATCTGCTCACGGGTCCAGGCCATGGGAATCTCTCCGGTCGATAGGATGCTCTGAATTGGGTTGGAGGTGCGTATCAGCCTTTGCGAACGGTGCGCTGCTCGATGCGCTTCTCGGGCGTCGCGTTGAGCACGATGCGCTGCACGAAGATGCCGGGCGTGTGGACTTGGTCCGGGTCTAGCGCGCCCGTCTCGACGATCTCCTCGACCTCGGCGATCGTCACCTTGCCGGCCATGGCGCAGACCGGATTGAAGTTCCGCGCCGACAGCCGGTAGATGAGGTTGCCGGCCTTGTCCGCCTTCCAGGCCTTGACGAGCGCGATATCGGCGCGGAGCGAGCGCTCCATCACGTACATCTGGCCATCGAACTCGGCCGTGGGCTTGCCCTCGGCGACGAGCGTGCCGTAGCCGGTCCGGGTGAAGAAGGCGGGAATGCCGGAGCCGCCCGCGCGCAGCTTCTCGGCGAGCGTGCCCTGCGGCGTGAACTCGAGCTCCAGCTCGCCCGAGAGGTATTGGCGCTCGAACTCCTTGTTCTCGCCGACGTAGGACGCGATCATCTTCTTGATCTGGCGCGTCTGCAGCAGGAGGCCGAGGCCGAAGTCGTCGACGCCGGCGTTGTTCGAGATGGCGGTCAGGTTCTGGACGCCGCTGTCGCGCAACCCAGCGATCAACGCCTCGGGAATGCCGCAAAGCCCGAAACCGCCGACCGCGACCGTCTGGCCGTCCTTGACGATGCCGGCAAGCGCTGCTGCTGCGCTGCCAAAGACCTTGTTCACCGCGCCTCTCCTAATGATCGTCCCAATCCACAACCGTCGGCGGCTCGTCCGTCCAACAGACCCGCTGGGCGGGCGTCGGCAAGCCGTTGAGCCCATTAAGCACCACCTCAAGATCACGGCAAGTGCCTCGGACCGCGGCGACCGGCATTCAACGGCGCCGGACGTGGCTTCGGCCAGCTTGCAAATTCGCCGTGCGAACTGCCTGCCGAACGAGCGGGACGAGCGGTCCATTCAGCCTCGCTTTCGTCGCGGGTCTGCCACAATCTACACCCATGTTGCCGAAGTTCATGACGGTGCGCTAAGAGGACCCTCGAACGGTGTGATGGGTCTGTGTCGTGGAAGCCTGGGGAGAGCGCCACGTGGGGATTTCCGACAGTCCTGCGACCGAGCAGGCCCGCCGTCGCATGGTGGCCGGGACGAGCGCACGATGACGGCAGCACGCAAAAGCTGGTCACGCATTTCGCGACTGACGGCCGCGGCAGGGTTCGTCGCAGCAATCGGCGGATTGCCGCTCGCCGTGAGGCTTGCCACCTCGCCCGATCATCTGGTCAACAACGCCGTCATGGTGCCGATCGGCGATGCGATCGCGATCTCGGCGCCGCTGCGGCTGAGCGACCGTCTGCCCCTTACGATCGACAGCGGCTCCATTCTGACCGCCACGGGCGAACGCGGCGTATCGGGCGTCGTCATCGATGAAGCGGCCATGACACTCGATCTCTCAAACGGGCAGATCGAGCGCGCAACCACGGCACTGGATACGAAGCCCACAACGCTGCCCCAGATCGCCGGCTTCGCATCGGATACGGTGAAACTGACGCGGACGCTGGTCACGGTCATCGGGCCCAGCGGTGCGACAGCCCGGCTTTCGGACGTCAACGCGACGATCACGGCGAGCCGCAAGGGAAGCTACAAGCTCGTCGCGACGGGGCGTCTCAACGATCAGCCGATCGCCGTCGACGCCATCTGGGGCGAGGCCGTCGCACTCGGCGGGGCGCCGCAGCTTCCGATGCGGATGACACTGCGCAGCCCCGTGCTCGAGCTGACGCTCGACGGCCACTACAAGGACGGGGTGTCCCCGCAGTTCGTCGGCGAAGCGGAGTTCCAGCTCCCGAACCTCAGGCGTTTCGTGAAGTGGATGGGGCTCGGCCGCGGCGTTGGCGACCAGTTCCGTTCCATCTCGGTCTCGGGGCCCGTCGACTGGACCGCGAGCCGCATGGCCTTCGCCAAGGCGAACATCTCCGTAAACGGCAACCATGCCACCGGCGCGCTGACGATCAAGCACGCCGGCGACCGTCTCTCGCTCGATGGAACGCTCGGGTTCCAGGAGCTGGACCTCGGCCGAAGCTGGCCCTCGTTTGCGGCCGCGCAGGGGAAGGACAGCAAAGAGCCGCACATCCTCACCGTCCTCGACGCCGACCTCAGGCTATCGGCGACCAAGGTCTATGGCCCTGCGTTCGAGATGGGGCGCGCCGCGGTCTCCATCGCGTTGAACAAGGGGCGTCTGCAGGCCGACATCGCAGAGCTGGAGATCGAGGGCGGCAACGCCGGCGGCCAGCTCGCGCTCGATCTCGGCCAGCCGTCACCGCAGGCGGCGATCAAGGTGAAGCTGAAAGGCGTCGACGCAGGACGAGCGCTCGCGTCCTCGTTGCGCCGGAATGCCCTGCTCGGTCGTTCCAACCTGGCCTTCGAAGGCACGCTGGGCGGGCAAAGCGGCGGAGACGGGTTGTCGAGCCTCGCCGGGCGCGGCAGCTTCGATCTCGCGGAGCCCGGGCGGATCGGGATCGACGTGCACGCGCTGATGCACGCCGCCAAGACCACCCCCAACGTGGGCTGGGCGGCCGCCGGCAAGGGGGGCACGCCGGTCGACTCGCTCGCCGCGCGGTTCCGCGTGCTCAACGGCGCGCTGACGATCGAATCCCTGCAGGCCCGGAGCGGGACCTCGGTCCTGATCGGCTCCGGGCGCTTGGACGTGCCGGCGCGGCTCCTGGACGTGAGCATTGCTTCGGGCCCGTCGAGCTCCGGCGAGGCGCCAATGACGACACAGGATATTCTCCTGCTTCGCGGGACCTGGGATGCACCGGCGATCAGCCTGCAGCCGCGCGGAACGTCTGGCACACCGGGTGCGAGCCAAGGCCCGCCCGTTCGCGCGCATTAGGCATCGTCTCCCGCCGACAAGCCAGATTTGGCGGATTTGGCCCCCGAGCCGTCCCTTCACGTTGACCGTGTCAGCCGAACTTGCCATTAGTTTTCCTGATCGATGGCGCAAGACGGCCGCCGGCGAAGCGTCGAGAGTTCCCGGAGCGACAAACCTGGGCACGCCAGGGAATTTCCGACCGCAACACGGGTTGCCGGCCGAGGCTGCTTCTATCGCCGGGCCGCGACCTTCATGGATGGTGAGAGCAGACGATGCAATGGCGGTGGCGGACGAGGCTCGACATCCTACTCCTCGCGGTCGGTATGTGCCTCGCCACGCTTGCCGCGGGAATAGCGCCGGCGAACGCCGAGGACGGCTCCCGCCTGGTGATCGCAACGTCGACACCGATCGACACGCTCGATCCGCACGCCAATTTCGATACGCGGCGGGCCGGCGTCCGGCTCCAGCTCTATGACGGCCTGTTTCGCTGGCAGGGATCGCCGCTCCGGATCGCCCCGTGGCTGGCACAGTCCTACACCGTCTCGGAGGACGGGCGCACGTTCCGCTTCACGCTCCGCAAGAACGCCAGCTTCCACGACGGACGCGAGATACGGGCGAGCGACGTCGTCTATTCGATCGAGCGCATCCTGGCGCTGAAGCGCGGCGTGGCGCCGCTGTTGTCGGGCCTGATCTCCCCGGGATCGACGAAGGCCATCGATCCGCTAACCGTCGAGTTCAGCCTCAATCGCGCCTCGCCCCTGTTTCTGACGCTTCTGCCCGAACTCTCGATCGTGAATGCGGAGCTTCTGAAGGCCAACGAGATCAACAACGACTGGGGGCGGAACTGGCTGCAGAACAACGATGCCGGCTCCGGCGGCTATGTCTTCAAGAAGCGGACGCCCGCGGGATCTGTCGTTGCCGCCCGCTTCGCCGGACATTGGAATCCGGCTTGGTCCGAGCGGCCGATCGAGGAGGTCGAGTGGCGCCCGATGCTCGACCCCGAAGCGCGGATCGCGGCGCTGACGCGTGGTGACGTCCACGTCCTGCAGGGGACATATGTGCCGGGCGACCTGAGCCGGCTGCGGCAGGCGCGCGGCGTTGCATTTCTCACGAGCGACAATCCGCGCGCCTTCGTGGGCGTCCTGCAGGCCGCCCGCGAGCCGATGAAGCTGCCGGCCTTCCGCAAGGTGCTCGCCCAGGCGTTCCATACGGATTGGTTCACGAGCAGCACGCTCGGCGACGGGGCGGTGCCCCTCGTGATCCCCATTCCGCCGTCGCTCGCCTCGCCTCCGGCGGACCTCCAGAGGCCAGCCTACGACATTGCCGCGGCGCGCGACGCGCTGGCCAAGCTCAAGCCGCAAACCAAGGAGCTGACCATCGGTGCGATTGCCGGCGATCCGCATTCGGAGCGCGCGGCGCTCATCATGCTCGACGGCCTCAACAAGCTCGGCCTCCCGGCGCACATCATCGCTGAACCGTGGCCCGCCGTTGCCAACCGCATGCGCGACGAGAAGCAGATGTACGATATCCTGTTCCTCTGGCGGGGTGCCCGCTATCTCGATGCGAACAACTGGGTCGGCGAGATGTTCAGCTGCGACCTCTTCGGCTCGGGCAACGCGAGCTGGCACTGCAATCGCGATGCCGACAAGCTGATCAAGGAGGCGCAAGGCGCGGCAGATCCGAAAGTCCGCCGACAGGCGTTCGAGAAGGCGGCCGCCATGCTGGCGGAGGAGCACGCTGGCCTGTTCATCGCCTCGGCGAAGCGGCCGATCATCCATTCGAAGGCCGTCAAGGGCCTCCAGCTTTCGCCCGTCGGAGAAGCCATAGACATCCGCTCGGCGACGATTGAAGCACCGCGCAGCAGCACACCCTAGATCGGGCAGGGGGCCGGCAGCCAAACCAAAAAACGTGTCCCCGGCCCAGCACTGCGTGAGCAGTGGGCCGAGGCGGTCTTCGCCCGGCTGAAATCTGCTGTGGGGGGCCCGGAGAAACGCGCTGCACGCGGTTTCCGGGACCTCGGGTATGGTTTGAAAGAGCCAAAACCCACCGGTTCGCAGTCGCGTCCGATTGAAGCGAACGCGCGTGCTCAGGCCACCTTCTGCTCGTTGCCGGACAACTGCCGCAGATACCATTCGCCGTCGCCGAACAGCGTCTCGCAGATCGTCAGCCGCTTGTAGTAGTGGCCGATCGAGAGCTCGTCGGTCATGCCCATGCCGCCGTGCAACTGGATGCCCTGGCCGCCGACAAAGCGGGCAGCCTGGGCGGTCTTGACCTTGGCCATCCAGACCGTGCGCTGCGCGTCGGGGGCTTGATCGTCGAGAGCCTGAAGGGCGGCATGGACGATGGCGCGCGCCTCCTCGGTCGAGACGCTCATGTCGACCAGGCGATGCTGCAGCACCTGGAACTTGGAGAGTGGCTGGCCGAACTGCTGGCGCGTCTTCAGGTACTCGACGGTCTGATCGGTCACGCCGGCCATCGCACCGACAGCCTCGGCGCAGGCGGCGATCACGGCGCGATCAATCAGCGTGTCGACGACCGATGCCAGATCCTTGTCGCCGTCGCCCAGGCGACCCGACGCCTCGACCTTCACCGCATCGAGCCGAACGGCACCGCCCTGGCGTCCGTCCAGAGCCGGGGCCGGAAGCACGGTAACGCCGGAAGCCGTGCGAGGAACGAGGAAGAGGCCCAGAGAGCCATTCTCCGAGCCGATGCGCGCCGAGACCACGAGCAGGTCGGCGGCGTGGGCATGGAGCGCGAACGTCTTCTCGCCCGTCAGGCTGTAGCCGTCGCCGTCCTTCTTCGCGACCGTCTTCACGTAGTCGCGTGCGTAGCCTCCATTCGGCTCGCCATGGCAAAAGGCCAGGATCAGGTCGCCGGATGCGATCTGGGCGAGCAGCTCCCGCTGTCTGGCGCTGCCGGCGAGCTCGATGGCGCCGGCCCCGAGGACGACCGTGCCGATGAACGGCTCGAGCAGGATGAACCGCCCCACCCCCGCCATAACGATGCCGAGCTCGGTCATGCTACCGGCCGAGCCGCCCGCCTCCTCGGGCATCGAGATGCCAAGCCAGCCCATGTCGGCGAACTGCTTCCACTCGGCGCGCCCGAAACCTTCGCCGCCCGGGGCGCGGGCGAGCTTTTTCCAGTGCTCGAACGGGTATTTGTCGGCGAGCAGCTCCTGCAGGCTGTCGTGGAGCTGCTGGCGTTCTTCGCTGGAGAGAGATGGCATGAAACAGTCCTCAGAGTCCGAGTGCGCCCTTGGCGATGATGTTCTTCTGCACTTCGCTAGAGCCGCCGTAGATAGTGGCCGCGCGACGGTAGAGGTGCTCGTAGATGACGTCCGCCGACGAGGCCGGGCCGAGAACCTCGCCGTTCCAGCCGGCGTGCAATGCCTCGCTCTGATAGACCATGCCGTGGCGGCCGAGGACGTCGAGGCCAGTCTGCAGGATGGCCTGCTGCAGCTCGGTGCCGCGCAGCTTGAGGGCTGCCGCGCCCATGAGCGATGGCGCGCCATCCTGCCGGGCGGCTGCGAGTTGGTCCGCCATCAGCGCCTTCACCGTGGCGAGACCGACCTCGAGCTCCGCCATCCGCCGCTTGACCATCGGATCGTCGGCGAGCGCGCGGCCGCCTTCGCGGGTCTCGGCGACGAGATTGCGGATCTGATCGATGTTGGCCTCGAGCTTGACGATGTCGACATTGCCCACGCGCTCGTTGGCGAGCAGGAACTTGGCATAGGTCCAGCCCTTGTTCTCCTCGCCGATGCGGTTGGCGATCGGCACGCGCACGTTGTCGAAGAAGACCTCGTTCAGGTGGTGGCCGAGCGTGATGCCGATGATGGGGCGCACGGTGATGCCCGGCGTCTTCATGTCGATCAGCAGGAACGAGATGCCTTCCTGCTTCTTGGCCTTCTGGTCGGTCCTGACCAGCGCGAAGATCCAGTCGGCCCAGTGCGCCATGGAGGTCCAGATCTTCTGGCCGTTGACGACGTAGTGGTCTCCGTCACGGTCGGCGCGCGTCTTGAGGCTCGCGAGGTCGGAGCCGGCGCCCGGCTCGGAGTAGCCCTGGCACCACCAGACGTCGTTCCTGATGATGCCGGGCAGATGCTGCTTCTTCTGCTCTTCCGTGCCGAACGTGTAGATGACAGGGCCAGCCATCGTCGGCCCGAACGACAGCACCGGCGGCGCGCCCGCGCGGCCAAGCTCCTCGAGGAAGGCGAGATGCTGGGCCGGCGCCCAGCCCAGTCCGCCATGCTCTTTCGGCCACTTTCCCGTCAGCCAGCCTTTGCTGCCGAGGCGCTTCAGCCACTCGTCATATTCGTGCTTCTCGAGGTGCTGGCCGGTGGCCTGCTTCCGCTTCACGACCTCGGGAAGCTCCCGCTCGCAAAACGCGCGTACTTCGGCTCGGAATTGATCGAGCGACGTGTCGTGCTCAACGGTTCTGATGAACATGGGCTTCCTCCGTCTCAGTCGTGCTTGTCCGCCTCGTACGAGACGCTAGAAGCCGCGCGCGCTGTTGGCAATGCCTCGCGCCGGATTGCGCCGGCACCGGCCGGCCCGGTCGCGGTCGTCGGCCGGAGCCATCCGGGAGCCGCATTCAGGATTAACGGGCCACGCCCGTCCGTCTCGGATTGGCACCCGGCTAACCATGATTTGCAGCGAAGCGCCCATTCGGGCGCCGTTGACGCGCATTCGCGCAAGTGAAAATTCTCTTTTGTCATTGAACACGCTATGATGCGCGCGAAAGTGGAGGAGGCCCTGGGCGAACGGGGAGCCGAAGCTGCTGTCGCCATCTGTCCAACGGGAAGTCAATAAATGAATACGTCACCCTTCGGCGACAATCGAAATGGGCCCGCCGGTTTCGATTATGAAGACAAAATGCAGCAGATCCGCGAGCTTCTGTTCGGGGAGTTCAAGAGGGACAGCGATGCCCGCCTCGCGCTGATCGAGGCCCGCGTGCGGGAGCTCGAGCAGGGCATGCACCGACGGCTCGATGCGATCCAGGCGAGTATCGACACGCTGTCGCGCGACGTCGCCACCGACCGCAAGCGCGCGCTCGAGCAGCTCGCGCAGAGCGTCACGGAGCTCGGAGAGAAGGTCCGCCGCATCGGCGCCGACTGAGCGATCCTGCCTGCCTGCCACCCGCGGCGCCACGCCCGGTCCCATGCGACTCGTCCTCCCCCGGATAATCGATCACAAAGGTGGAGATGTCCGAAAGCTCACAGCAGGAGACGGTCTCACGTCTCAAGGAGCTTCTCTTCGACCGGGAGGTGCGCGAGCTCGATACGCTCACCCGGCGCATAACCGACATCGCAGCGCGCGCCGGCAGCGATGCGCAGTTCCAGCAGGCCGTCGCCAGGGTTCTCGACAGCGCCGTGCGGGATGCGGAAGCGTCGCGTCACAGGGAGCTCTCCGACGCCATGGCACCCATGGTGCTTCGGTCGTTGCGCGCTGAGATGAGATCGGCCGAGATGCAGGACCAGATCGCCGGTGTGATGTATCCGCGCATGGGCGAGATGGTGAAGCGCTACGTCGCGAGCGCCTTTCGCGACATGATGCAGGAGATCAACCGCCGCCTCGAGGCCGGCCTCACGCACAACCGGTTCTTCCTCTGGATCCGCAGCGTCACGTCGGGCCGAAGCATGGCGGAGCTTGCGCTGGCCGAGACGCAGCAGCTCGAGGTGCAGGAGATCTATCTCGTACAGCGTGGCTCGGGTGTGCTGGTCCATCGCTGGCGGCGGCCCGGCTCGCCCAGCTTGGGCGACGGCGGCAATCGCGACACGCTCGTCAGCGGTTTTCTCGCGGCGATCACCGCGCTCGCCGAGGAAGCCTTCGAGGCCGACAAGGAAAGCCTGCGCACGCTCGACCTCGACGACCATCGCATCTACCTGCGCGGCTCGCCGGACTATCTGCTGGCCGCCAAGTGCACCGGAAGCGCACCCGCCGGCATCGACAGCGTCCTCGACGCGGAGCTCATCCGCGTCCTCGGCGAGCACCAGGGCATCGAGCGCGACGCGCCCCCCGGCAGCAGCAAGTCCGCGACCGACGCGAGCCGAAATGTGCTTCTCGCGGAGTTTTCCGCCAACGTCGAGCAGGCGGCGCGAGAGCGTGCGGCGGCGATCTCCCAGGCGCACGGGACACGGACGCTCAAGGTTTTTCTCTGGCTGATCGGCCTGCCGCTCGCGGCACTCGCCGGATGGTACCTCTACGTCAGCTACGTCACGCACAGCCTGCAGAGCCGCGCCGACAGCGTGATCGCCGGCATCCCGAAGCTGAAAGGCTATCCGGTCAAGGCCCACGTCGAGCGTGGCGGCGGACAGATCTGGGTCGTCGGCCTTTCGCCGGACGAGGAGACACGCCGGCAGGTTCTCGGCGCCATCAAGGACCTGGCGCCGGCCGCCGCGCTCTCGGACGCGCTCGGCGTGCTGCCGAAGTCCGACGTGCAGGCCCGCCTCGCGGCCGAGGGCTTCCGGCGAGCCGTGGAGCGCGCGGTGGGCAAGCTCACGACGCTGGCGGCCGACGTCTCCGCCGCGCGCGGCCGCCTGCAAGGATCGGCCGACGGCGATGCCCTTGCCGAGGTCGAGAACGCGACGCGAGCCGCACTTGACGAGCTCGGTCGGCCAAGGCCCGACGTAGAAGGCGACCGTCCGGATGCCGGCATCCGGAGCGTCTACGACGGCCTCGTGGAGGCTTCGGGCAAGCTCGCCTCGCTTGCCGGCTCGAACGCAGCGCCGCCCCTGTCGCCGCCGGAGGATGCCACGCAAGGCGCAGATGCGCTGACGCTGATCGGCGAACGCATCGGTGGCCTCGTCGCCGTGATCGAGCAGCGCCGGTCGGTGCAGCCGATTGCCAAGCGGATCGACGATGTCGGCGAGGTCGTCGCGGCGCGCACTGCCGAGGT
>Ga0180220_1001329_pt1 | contig 18633 bp, 13 predicted proteins | sample eDN5th37CBELigBY_FD_151335 | JGI IMG/M metagenome (GOLD analysis project Ga0180220, IMG submission 151335) | Enriched backyard soil microbial communities from Emeryville, California, USA - eDNA 5th pass 37_C BE-Lig BY (version 2) (version 2) | ecosystem: Environmental > Terrestrial > Soil >...
ACCTGAAATTCAAAAAAAAAAAGACCCTGATGGGGTCACTTCCTCTATGCAATGGCGCGGCTTAAACGGCGAAGTTTCTCGAAATTTCGATGATCTGCGAACCGTACACCAACAACGTCATGCTGGAATCGGCGGGAAACGTTACGTAAGAACCGCTTCCCTTTAATTTCACGCCGGGGATTTGCCTGGATATTTTCAAATGGCCGGTATAGGAATAAATCACGATGATCCGGGGCAGCGATTTCGCCAAATTTTCTTTCGTCAATTGCGTCACCATGGTCGAACGGGAGTAAGCGAAGACGGCTAAGGTGAGGTTGGATAAATCGACCGCGGCCTCGTTATTGGTAAAAGCCTTGTACTCTTGGGACAATACGCCTTTGAGCGGAACGGCGGGCAAGCCTTCGGCGTTGCCGCTGAAGTAATTCGAACTGATCGGAGTGACGGAGTAATAATCGTTGTTTAATGAGGTCGCAGGGTAGTTCGTGAATTGGTTCGACGTCACGCTGACGGCGGCGCATGTCGCCGGGGAGTCGATCTTAAGCGGCTGGTTTTTGCCGTATTGGCTCCGGGCGTTATTGCCGGTAATATTAATCATGGAGCTGTCCTTAATGTGAATGGCGTATATTCCCGGAAAAAAGATGTTATTGTTCGAGACGTTGCCGATAAAATAAGGACTGTTTTCGATGTAGACGCCGATGGATTGAATATCCTCGCCCGATTTCCAGGTCAGGTTATTCCCGTTTACGATCCCGCCGACGACCGAAGAAATGAATACGCCGTATTTCTTGGCCCAAGCGACATTGTTATTGGCGATGACCAGATTAAACCCGTCCTTGGCAATCACCGCGCTGTCCGCCGCTTCGAACAGATGGTTGCCTTCAATGACGACCCAGTTGAAATCTTCAAGATAGATGTTCGATTTCTCCGAACCGGTATGGCCGAAGAAAAACGTGTTGCCTTTGCATACCAAACCGTCGATCCCTTGCGCCCAAATATGGTAGACATTGCTGAACGCTCCCCGAACATTGGTTCTGGACTCATACATATTATTGGAGAAATTGACGTCTCCCACGACATGGGTGCCTCCATCGTCCGGAGTTGCGTAATCGACATAAAGGCCGTAATTGCAATCGATGAGCTGATTGCTGGTAATGGTGTACCGGGAGCAGTGCTGGGTTTTGTTCACTTTTTCAAAATAAATGGCTTTCAGGCAGTTTATAAACCGGACATTCGTGATCAGGACGCCGTAAAACCATCTGCAATTGATGCCGTTTCTCGTTTTTTCGCCCAGAATGGTAATGCCGTCGATCTTGATATTCCCCGTACCGCTGAATCTATCGGTGTTTGGGGTTGGCGAACCGTAAAGATTGATGCAGCCGATCAGCGTCCCCGTTCCGGTAATATACACGTTGGACGTATGGATCGTGATGTTGGCCCTGTACGTGCCATCGGGAATCACGATCGTCCCCCCGGTCTGCGCGATGCTGTTCAGCGCTTTCTGAAAGGCATGCGTATCGTCCGTCACGCCGTCGCCCTTCGCCCCGAAAAGCCTTACATTCACTCCCGTCGAATCAGCCATGAAAGGCACCACCTTTATATCGGATTTCATACCCCCTTGTTCACTTGCATTATATTGATAACCTGTTTCTTTGGACTCGGGCACTTTAACGGCTCCATTGGTACATTTTCTTCGGCTGCCGTCCCAACTCCGCTTTTTCGGGCAAACACCAATCCGAAGGCAATGATAAAAAAGGTGTACGTACAGAGGCTGTAATATTGATTCGGATTAAAATTGACGACGATCAAATTGCCCAAAAACAGGGAGACGGGAAACCAAGCTTCTCCCCTATACTTTTTCAGGCTCCATGCAAACAGGGACAGATAAACGAACGAAAACAGAGTGAAACCGAAGATCCCTTGTTCCACAAGCACGTTCATGAACTGGGAATGCAACGCGATATCGGCTATGCCGTGGTACGCCTCCATGTAAGGAACGTACTGCCCGGCTCCCACCCCCAACCATGGATGTTCTTTGAGCACGTCGAACGCGCCGGCAAATTGGACGAACCGATGCGATTCCGTGTTGCCGCGATCCAAAAACAAAACTTGATAGAGCTCATCGTAAAAAATTTGATATACCATGACCGCAGCCATCGCAACGGCGGTGAGCGCCCCCAGCCTTTTTAGCAGCTGGAATCGCGTGCCCAGCCTGGCATAAAGCAGAAAAATCAAAAACTGAACGCAAACGGACAAGTACCCGATTCGGGTAAACGTGAGGAACAGGAAAATCGCATTAAGCAAAACCGCTGCCAGCCCGAACAAGTTTTTTTTCTTCATGAAATAATAGAGCAGCACCGGAAAAAAAACGGCTGCTAGATTGCCCGCGCCGTTGCTCGCTCCGACAAAACCGATAACCCGCTTGGCGACTTTGGCCCCTTCGTAATAATTGATGGAATCCTGCACCGAAAACAACAGGAGAGGTTTGTTGGTCACATACTGAAGCACGCCGAGCAAGGAATTGATCAGCGAATAACCCGTCATGCACAGCAGGATCGTCGAAGAACCGACCTCCAGTTTGCCGAATAAATAAAACAAGGCAGCGAGAAGCAAAAGATTCAGCAGCAGGTTCGAGTGATAGACGTAAAGCCCGTATTCAAAGATATCAAGCGCATAACTTTGCAGTACGAGAAGGAGGATGAGGACAAAAAACGAGACCGCCGTCAGCCAAAATCGGAAAGGATCGTTTGAACTCCCTCCTAAAGATTGTGTTTTGCGCTTCAGCACCAAATATGCGGCGAGGGAAAGATCCGTAACGAACAGGATGAACACGGTCAAATCCACATGGGCGTCCCGATAACCGATATTCAGTTGAATACCGCTGACCATAACCAGGAGGAGCAAACAAAGCAAGGCCGCCCCTGACCCGTTTTTCGGCAACATATGGACGGTCAGCAGCAATCCGGCCAGCAGCACGGGTATGCATAAAAGCATCAACGTTAACATGGTCAGACCTCTTGGCTCATGGGAGCCGCTCCGCCGTCCAAAGTGAGCAGCTCCAAAAAGCCGAGAATTTGCGCCGCCTGCCGTTGTCTCGAGTATTTGAACCTGTCGGAGAAATCGTAACTCGATCCGATGAGCCTCTCTAACGCTTGCGCGATTTCCAAGACGTCATGACGGGCGCATTCGCCGTAACGTCCTTGGACGAGCGATGTCAATTCGGGGTCCGCGGTCACGGCAAGAATGGGCTTGCAGGCTCCGATATATTCGAAAGTTTTGCCGGGAACGGCAAAATCGCTGCCGCGGACATGCGTCAGGATGACGGCCGCATCCGCTTGTTTCAGAAGCCGAACGGCTTCCGCATGTTCCATGCTTCCATGGACGCGCACCGTAACCGCGGGCTCTGAATATTCCGCTTCGTCCAGATCCCGGAGGGCCTGACGGTCCAATAAACCGGCAATATGCAGCGTGACGGAAATGCCCGTTTGCCTGTAGAACAGCTCCAGACCTTCAAGCAAGGCTTTTACGTTCCTTCCTTTATAAATCGAACCGATATGCACGAGCGTCAAATGTCCGGCAGTCCCGGAAAGCGGCAAAAACTTGGCGTCCGTAAACAGCGGCTCGTCGTACCCGTTTCTGATCAACCGCATTTCCGCACGCGGATTGCGGATCCGGTAATGCTGGAAAATCCCTTGGGAAACGGCGACCAATCCGTCCGCCAATCCCGAAATCATCCGTTCGGCCTGCTTGTATACGAATCCGGGGTTCCCTTCGCCGATGCGGTGGTCGATGATGTCGCGGATTTCAACGAGCGCCGGCACATGCGGCAGTTTGCGCTTGATGTGATCCAGGACATACAGCGGATACACGTCCGGCACGGTCGCAAACACCGCCGCGATTTCTTTTTCGGCCAGCAGCCGATCAAGCTTCGCATACAGGCGACGGTTCATCCGGTCGAATTTGTGCTTGCTGTATTTATAATTCCGCCATGCGGTTAACGTCCATTTGTTGCGCAGAAGGTTTTCCGCCAGCTGCCGCAAGCCGCTTGTCTCTGCACGGCGGGCGCCGCCGGTCATCGTTTGGGAAAAGGCGCTGTCGCAGGTCGCGTACTTGTAGTTTTCCGCCGCATACCCGCTGGCCGCCGCGCCGTATTTGACATCGTTAATGACGATCAGTTCGTATCTGTCGCGAAAATGGTTCATCAATCCCGCATACCTGACCGATGCAACCACCGGCTCGCCTTCGACATAATCGGAGATGACGATCAAGGTCTCCCTCATCCCGCGTTCACCTCCGGTTGGTCCAAGCCGAGCAACCTTTCATAACCTTCGACCGTACGGTCGGCCGCCATCTCCCAAGTGAATTCGGCAGCGATCTTGGCCTGCAGCTTCGGACTATAGGGGGCGTTGAATGCTTTCTCTACGGCGTTTCTGATGCTTTCGACGCTGCCGGGTTCGCAATAAAACGCTTCGTCCCCGAAATACTCCCTCGTCGTTCCCCTCGTCGTGGCCACGATGTTGCAGCCGCTGACCGCCGCCTCCAATGACGCCAGTCCCGGCGTATCGTACCAGCTGGGCAGGACGTGAACCTTGGCGCGGCTGTATAGTTGTTGCAGTTCTTCATGGCCGACTTCGTCCACAAGCTCGATGCCGCTGCCGCGAGCCGCCTTTTTCATCGCTTCGAAATATTTCCGCTGCGTTTCATGCGCCTTGCCGACCAACACCATCTTATAAGGCAAACCGCGGCACGCATGAATCAGGTTCAACTGATTTTTTCTCGGCTCAAAACGGCCGACGCATAAAACGATATCCCGTTCCGACTGCGGATCATATTTGAAAATGCCGGCATCGATGGCGTTTGGAACGACCAAATAGTCAAGGGGCTTGGCAAAACGAAAAATGCTGCGTATGAGCGCCATCTCCCCTTCACCGTTCGGGAGCAGCAGATCGGCCTGGTTCAATATTTCGCGCTGCAGTCTCGTGAATCCGTGCTTGATCAGCCTCCATGTCCCTTCATGTTTTTCCCCGTCCGCATAATAGCGGTAAAGCCCTCTGAGTCTTTCCATCCCGTCGTAGCTGATCATCCGGTTTACCATTTTCCGCAGCCCCATCTGCCCCTGACGCTCGAATTCCGCGCTTCTCCAGAAAATGGTGGACAATGCGACCTTTTTGCGCTGAGCTTTGGCATTTTCCATGAACAATATCGTTTCCTGGGGCCGCAGCAGATTAAAGACATGGACGAGATCGTACGAAGACAAATCGGCCTTGGGATCGCTGTTGATATCGATTCGGATATCCGGGTACCGCTGCTCGATATACTGCTTCGTTTTCAGGATCTGTACGGTATCTCCGCCTTTCCGGGTGAAAATGTTGTATCTTGTCTGGTAGAGCACCTTCATATCGCCTATCCCCTTTCGCCATCGCAAGCTAATCGATCCTCAAAGCATATCTTCCTTCCAGCACGGGAAGGTTTGCCTCCCCATTCTCCGCCATCACGTTTCGTCCATCGGGCAGCAGAATCCTGAAGGGCTTTTGTTCGTCAAATCGCAAAGATAGCAGCCGTCCGCGATGCTTTTCCTCATGCTTCAGCTCGAATTCGCGTTCTCCGCAGATCTCGACCGACACATGATCCCTTAAATTCACGTAATCCGCCAGCTCCGAGCAGGTGCAGTGCCACACCTTTTTTCCTTTAAGATGCTCGAATATACGGAGGAGGCTTTCGCGGTCGTCAAAGATGTTCGGACTCTGCCTCTTGCCGTCATCCCGCGAAGGCGCGATATGTTCCTGCACGCTGATGACCAACCGCCGCTCCAGCAACTCGTCGATCTCACGCAGCTTCCATCGGATGAACGTTTTTTTGAACAGACGTTTTGCGATATCCTTCGGCGAGCCTCCGGCATGGTACAATCCGTTCAAAAGCGCCCCGCTCACGGTTGACGGAATGTCGATGACGCCGCGTTTGCCGAAACGTTTGACGTCGTAATTGGTCAAAGGATCGGGGTCCGGCCCGCAGGCCGGATCATCCGAGCCGTCCGTCTTCCCGCGGTTCCAGTACCTGCACCACCACTCGAAACCGGCCTCGTCGATGCTTTCATCGGAAAACTCGTTGCTCGTATAGCCGCAATATTTGCCGCCGCGGGGACGCGTGCCGATCGCATCGTCGAATATGCCTACTCCTTCCCCGATCCGGGACAACGCTTCTTCCAGGTTCGCAAACGATGCCCATTCCTGCACGAAATCGCCCGCCTTCTCCCCCGCGACCCCATGCGTCGTTCCGTGATACGCAAGCTCGAAGCGGCCGTCTTGGTGAACCGAACGAAAAAAAGCTTTGCTTTCCTCGTCCGCATGGATCGGTTTGGAATGCATGGGGCATACGGGACGCCGAACTATCCCCACCCGCTTGCCGACGGGCACGAAAAACGTCACCTTCACCTCGGGATGGTCCCGCAAAATTCGTTCCTTTAAAAAGCGAAACGAGGACCGGTCCCCGTCCTTGAAGAACCCCCAGTCCTCGCCCCAATCGACGGTCCCGTCGCCGTTCGTGTCCACCCATGCGTTCGCCAAATCGTCGATCATCAAAAGCACGGGCGAATCGGCATGGTTATACCATTTGCTTCGTTCAATCCGCATCGGCATTCTCCTTGTTAAAGCGGGTACGATTTTTATCCGGTCCTGCTGTTTTTCGATAAAAGCGATTTGAGCGTATCCTTGTTCATTTGAAGGAAGGAGTACGTTCGAAGAAGCTTGCTGCCAAAGTCTTTGCTGATCAAGCGAATATGATAATGGATTCGTGCAGTATCCGACCAGTAAAATTTATATTCCTGGGCACCCTGCATGAAGTCAATTTCCCTAATCCCCTGCATCGTGTAGAACTCCATCATACGGTTGACGAGTACAAGGCTCGCGCCATACTCCGCATATTGTTTCGAGAATGCCGTCAAATACATGTATAACTTGTCATTGTAATAAAAGGTCATCCATACGGCTGCCATATCTCCATCTATTTTCAGGTATGAAAAATGGGTTTGGTCCTTCGCGTGGAATGCCTGTATGATGTCTTTGTAAAAGGATTCGGTTCCTGAGTCCCTAAAGAGGCTGTGTTCCCACCTCAGCTTATGCAGGTCCGTAAATCCTTTCCAAATGGCGTCATCATACGGGACATGAATGTCCAGTTCCACTTCATGCTCTCTGCGGAGTTTGCGTTCTTTCCTTTCGATCGCTTTGATCCGGCTGTTGGCCAGTTTATGATGATTATAAAGTTCAAGATTGATATACGGGGAGAAGGAACGCGGCCTTGCGAATATTTCGGCCCACTCGCCAAAGAACTGCTGAATCAGGCCGGTGACCGGGTGAAAAGAATGGATATTATAGAGATTCATCCAGTCCCACTCCTTCCGATGTTCCCGTAAGCAATCGGATATTTCCCTGACCAGCCGTGAATAGTTATAATCCTTATGTAGTAAAAAGCTGCCCGATTCCCCCGTCCCGAAAACGATAAACTGCAGGGACCTGACCGTAAACCATTTGATTTTTTGTTTTGCGATGCATAGCGGTGCAATCGCAACGCATCGGCCTTGATCCGTAACGGCAATCATAAAAAGCCGGTGGTCCTTATTGAACTTATGTTTCAAATAGGATTCCATCCATTCCCATGTATCGTAAACCTCGGCCCTCTCCATGCTCTGCACCAGTTCCCTCCAGGACTGCTCCAGGCGAGAGAGCTCTTCCCGATTCCGAATGACCGAAACCTGCATAGTCTCACTCCATGCTCTCAACTTTTTTACAGCGCGTTTTTCAAATCCTTGACGGCCCGCAAAATTTCCCTCGATTGATTCAAGAACCGCAGCAGCTTGGACTGCTGGCTGGACTCGTTCCACATCATGAAGGAATAGCTGACCGAAAAATGGTTCGTCCATCTGAATTTCCACGGATAGGTGCCGGCGCCGAAATCGATTTGCTTCATGCAGCCGTCTTGAAACAAACTTTCGATCATCTCCATCAAAAGCACGTCCGAAATGCCGTGGTGATGCGAATAATGCGGGGAATACCCCGTGTTCCAGCCGTACAATACGTTTTTATGCAAGTAACAGCATTTATAAATGATAATATCGCCGCTTTCCGATTCCAGGTAAAAAACCACGATCCGGTCATTTCCCTTGAACAGCCGCTTCAGAAAGTGTTCGTTGTTTTTGTCCTCGAACAAGCTCCCCCTGTCCTGCCTGCCCTTCACCTCCTGCAAATACTTTTTTTCCAGCCGGTGAATGGCCGCGATGTTCTCGTATATGTCTTCGCTTTGGCTTCCCCTCGCGATTTTGAACCGGTAACCGGTGTCGTGCTGCAGCTTGACCTTTTTGCGGCGCAGCTTCGTATTGAGCATCATTTTTTCGAAATCCGCGTACGAATCGAAATCCTCGCTGTTGATCCGGGTGCATGACGTCAAGTATTCGGTATGTTTGCTGTACCGGTCATGACGCATCAAATATTTGAGCAGCTGGGTGTCCATATGCAGATGCGTCAGCTCGATTTTGTCCCATAAACCGGCGTTGTCTTCGATGGTGTTCATCATTTCGCGAATGATCGCAGATGCCTTGAATTTGCCGGAATCGATGATGAAATTGAAATAATCCCCTTTGCCGAGAAAGCACAGCACCCTGCATTTCACGATTTTTTTGTCAATGACGCGGATCATGAGCGGCGCGATCGCCACCAGGGCGTTGTCGCGGTAATGGCACAGGATGAACAGCTGCTTGTTTTTGTCCTGTCCGAATGCCTGCCACCAGGAATAGTTGAATTCGAACGTGCTGTAGTAGGTCGCGTCCGGGTCCAGGTCGGTCAGCCTCTCCCATTCCTCTTTCAGTGCGAGAAAACGGTCCGAGTCGGTTATGATTTCGGTTTTCATGCTTCGGACTTCGCTCCTTCCATCCTTATTGGTTTGGTTTTGCGGCTGAGCATCGGCAGCAGGTCCCCAAGCAGCTCCTTGCCGGTGATGAATTTGCACCATAGGCTGCAGGCGATAAAAACCGCGACCAGCACCAGATTCAGCGCGATTTCGAACAACAGGGAATGCGTCAGGCGCAAGGCCGCGGCGTGGGCGGCGTATGCCGGCAAATAAAGCGCCAAATACTTGTACGGGTAAAAAATGCCGAGCCCCAATGGATAATATTTGGATCCGTAATGATAAAAAACGGCGCTCGTGACCGCATAAGAAATCACCGTTGCCAGCGCCGAGCCGTAAATGCCCAGCCATGGAATCAACACGATGTTGCAGGCGACGTTGATGACGGCCGCAAGCAGGGAAATCAAATAATTGATGCGCATTTTATTCGCGATATGAAGCCCCAGGGAATAAAAGGCCAGGCTGCCCGACAGGAAATAGGAAAAAGCGATGAGCGGAACCAGTCCGCCTGCGCCGCCGTAAGCCTCCGTCGCCACCAGCCGGACCGCCATATCGGCGAACAGCGTGAGGCCAAGCACGCATAACCAGCCCAGGAAATTATATATCCGGAACATTTTCCGGATTTTTTCCGGGCCGTCTTCGTCCTTGTAGGCTTTGAATTTGAATGCCGTAAATACGGACATGAACGGCGTTATAAAAGCCGGATTGATGAGCATGCCGATTTTGTATCCGATCGAATAGACGGCCACGGAAGACAGGCTCAAATATCCCTTGATCAAAAAACGGTCGCTCAAGCTTAGGACCCAGGCGGAAATATCCCCCAGCAAAAGTCCTGTGCCGTATCCGAGCATTTTGCGGATCGGGTCCCGTTTCAGCATGAAACGGAAGCTGCCGAGATTCAGCGCGAACAGGATGAGGAATACAACCACGTTGCTCACCAGCTGGGCCCTCAGGATTCCGACGACGCCCATGCGCAGATGAAGGAAAAAATACAGGGCAAGCGCAAACGTCAAAAGCACGACCGAAAACTGGATGCCGCTCGATTTCACCGCTTTAAACTGCATCGAATAATAACTGGAATAAATGACGTTCAGGCAGGAGACGACCGAAATCATGACGACGTAAGGAATGAACAAGCCGGCATCCCCGCCGGCGCGAAACACGAGCGACGTTACCCAAGGGCTTGCGGCCCATGCGGCGCTGATGCAGACCATGCCCCAGAGGATCGCAAACGTTAACGCCGTGTTTTTCAGCCCGTTTTTATCGGCGAATTCGTTAAAAAAACGGATCATGCCGGAATGGACGCCGAGCGTGATGACCAAGGAGAGCAGCATTTGGACGCTCATGATCAAATCGAATTCGCCGAACTGATCCTGGGACAGGTTTCGCGTATATAGCGGAATAAGCAGCAGGTTGACCAGCTGCGTCAAAACCGAAGAACAAAAATATACGGCTCCGCTGGACAGCATTTTGCGGTTATCGGTTGGCACGGGGCATCCCTATGCTTTCCACGGGCAGCCGTTCTCCCGTTATCTCGTTATAAATGCCGATCAGATCGGCAGCATAGTCCGGAATTGCGGCATTTTGGGCCGCCTGCTTGAACTTCTCGTAATGCTGCGCGACCTCGCGCACCTGCCTTGCAAGGGCCTGCAAATCTCCCGACGGAAACAAAAGGGTACCCTGCGGCCTGGCGCACGCATCGCTCGCGATGGCGGGCACGCCGAAATGAAGCGCCTCCGCAACCGATACCCCATAACCGTCCATGCGGGTGGGGCGGATAAATAATCGGCTCTTTTTTAAAATGGGGTACAGCTCGGTAGCAGCGGCTTCATACCAATAAAACATGTCCGAAAGCCCTTGCTTCGCGATCCGCTGCTTCATCCGTCCGTAATACGCGCGTTCTTCGGCGTTCTGGTCGGCCGCGCCCAAAAGGACAAACAACAAACGCGCCCGAATTCGGTTGTCCTTCAATTCCTTCGCCAGCGACACAAGCAAATCGATGCCGTACAGATCCCCTTCCGGCAGCGGTCTGACAAAACCGTTGGCGCTGATCAAAAAATCCGCTTCGTCCATCCAACGGCGAACCTTCGCCGGAATCGCCGCCTCGCCATCGGCGCGTTCCACCGGATGGATATAAGCGGGCACGGTGCGAACCCGGCGTGGATCGAAGCCGAGGCCGAGCAGCATCCGCGTGGTCGCTTCATTGACGCAAACGATGCGGTCCAGCCGCCGCAGGCTCGCGAGCAGCAGCTTCTTTTCCAAGGGCCCGGCCTCCGCGAGCTGCATCGCCAGGCTATCGCCGTGAATCGTCAGCATCACTTTTTTGCCCAGCGTTTTGTAGAAGCCGAGCAGCATCCGCATCCGCGGATCGATCGAATGGAAATGAAATAAATCCCCGCGGACAAAAGGAAGCTTCATGATCATTTTTTTATAGCTGCCGATCGGCCAAATATGCCTCCCGGGATCTGCGAAGTTCGATTCGTTGAAGATGACGAACTCCGTCTGGTTCGCCCTTAGCACCCCGGACAGCCGCTCCAAATGAACCGATATGCCTCCGATCGGCGGAGGAAGCGGTCCCACCAAAATCAGCTTCATAAGGTTAACGGTTCCTTTCCGACCCGCACCTCCACGTTTTTGAACTTGCCGGTTTCGGTGCGGGTAATATGAGGCACAATGGATACTTTAAAGTTCATCTCGATCGTAAACAGCGTCTCGAGCTTTTCGATCACCATGCCGATTTCTTCCCGCACGATTTCATGCGGCAGCGCGGACTCCGCGACGATCTCGATCAGGTCGTAACGGTGCTGGATCAGTTTGCATGCGCTGAAGGATTTGGTGCCGCGGAGCGCAATGGCAATGAGCGGCGACGGCAGCATATCCCCGTTCGGCTTGTACATGATCTCCCCCATGCGCCCGTCGATGGAGCGGATGACCGGGAACAAATGCTCCCTTCCTTGTTGCGGCTGCTGGTCGAAACGCGCGGCGGCGTCGGTCAATTCGTAGCGGATGAGCGGCATCACGTCGTTCAAAAAGGAGGTGCCGATGATGGCGCTCGTTTTTTCGTTCTGCTCCACATAGCTGTATAACGGCAAAAAGTAATAGGCCCGGGAATCGTCCACCCATCCTCCCAAAGCCACTTTTTCCGTCTGGCCGTAGTGGGCGAACAGGTTCGACCGGTTAAAAACGCTGCTGATCAAATGAACCTGGTAATCATGCACCATTTCGCAGGCAAGCAGGATCGCTTTCGGCTCGTACAGCCCGGTCAGACGTTGGTCCACCAATAATTTGGCGAACAGCGCCAGTCCGGAAGGAAAGCCGTATAAATATTCGTATCCCGAGGCCAAAATGGCATTTACGATCTCCCCGATGTTTTGTTCCGTGATGGCCGTCGTGTTAATTTTCAGCGTTCTCGAGTACTTGTCCAGAATGTACAGCTTGCCGCTTGGAAGCGCGCCCCGAAATTCAACCCGCCCTTCCCCCGGCTTATACCCGACGTAGGCCCATTGAAAGCAGATCGCGGCCCATTCCCGCTGCTCTACGGCACGGTTCGAATACAGCGTCAGCGAAGTGCCGGTCGTCCCGCTGGTACCCAATTTCTTCAATTTTTCCGGCGTATATTTGGAGACCACCATCTCCCTGCCGTAAGCCCGCACGTCTTCCTTGCGGATGACCGGAATCCGTTCCGCGTCGCCGAAATCCTGAAGCATCCGCGGATGGAAGCCGTGTTCGTCATACAATCGCTTGTAAAACGCCGTTTGTTCGTAAGCCAACGTCACGATTTCTTGCAGCGATCGAAGCTGGGCCTCGCGGATTTGCCCGTAGCTCATATGTTTGGTTTGCTCGAACTTGTTCAGCCATTGGTGGAATTCCCTGCCCACATTGACGTAGCGGAACGGAAAATACGACAAAATCTGTTTGGCGGCCGTTTTGGTAAAACTCATCGATTCATCATTCCTTTGGATAAAGATCGTTCGACTTCAAGCGCAATCTCCGTGGCCTGAACCTGCTGCCAGAGCGGAATCGGCCATTCGCTGCGCCCTTGAACCGCGGCCGCGAACCGTTCCAGCGCCTCCCGTTGGCCCTTGCTGCCCCATTTCGTCGCCATGCCTTTCGTTTTGCTGCCCGTGACCGATAGTTTGCGGTAGTCGTCCAGAAAAATGTTTTTTCCGTCGACGTAAACGTCCATCTGTTCCTTCGGGTAATCCTTCGATCCGAGGGAGGTATACGTTACCGTCGCAACCGAACCGTCCGCGAATTCGATCGTTGCCACGAAGTTATCCGTATGCGAGTAATGTTTCGTCGCCGGTTCGAGACGGGAAACATTTACACGCTTCATCCGGCTGCCCGTCAAATAAGTGAACAAATCGTAAATATGGCAGCATTCCCCGCGGTTTCGCCCCCCGCCTTCTTCCGTCTGCGTCCAATGATCCGGCGGAAGGTATCCCGCATTCATCCGGTAATTCAAGATCATCGGATTGCTCCGCTGCGCCACCAATTCCTTCAACTTGGCCGCGTAAGGCGAAAATCTCCGATTAAAGCCGGTCATGAGCACGGGGGAAGGCTGTTCTTCCGGAAGGCCTTCAAAAAAATCGCGAATCTCTTCCAGCTCGCTCCAGGTCAGGGCCAGCGGTTTCTCGACGTAGACATGCTTCCCGGCCCGCAGCGCATCCATTACGATTGGGGCATGCGTATGATGCCGCGTGGCGATCAGCACCGCGTCGATTTCCGGATCCGCCAGCAGAAGCGGGTAGCTCGTCGCCGCGTAAACGGCCCCGAACTGTTTGGCCGTCTCGGCGGCGTTGCTGCCGGTTTGGCTCATGACCGCCTGGAGCTCATAATCGCCGGACAACGCCTGAAGGTTCGGAAGATGCATGTTTTTGGCGAAATCCCCGGCTCCGATCAATCCGATGCGGATTCGTTGCCCGTTGCTGCGGAAAGGCTGCGTGCGGGGATTCACGATCACTTTATGCAGAGGACCGGAAGAGGCGGACATGGGCGGATAGGAAAGCAAGACCATCATCGGTTTGTCCGGCGCGTGCTGGATGTATGCATACGCTTCAGAGGCATCCACGATCGGGAAAACCCGCGAGATCAACGGTTCCAGCCTGATTTTCCCTTCGGCGGCAAGCTTCAGGTATTCCGCCATGTTCCGGTTCTCCGTCCAGCGAACGTATCCGAGCGGATAATCCTGCCCTTTCTCCTCGTAATTCCGGTCGTATCTCCCGGGTCCATAGGAAGTGGATATGTAAAAATCAAGTTCTTTCTCGTAAATGTCGGAGCGGTTGATCGCTAGACCAACATCGCCGACGACAACGACGCGGCCCTTTTTCCGCGTCATTCGAAACGCATCGGACAAAATCGCGTTTGATCTTGCCGCCGCCGTGATAATGACCCCGTCGGCTCCGATCCCGTCCGTGAGCCGAAGCGCCGCCTCAACCCCGTTTTCCTCGTGGGGATGTACTGCCAGGTCCATGCCAAGCTCCCGCGCCCGCGCGATCCGCCCGGCGTCCAGATCGGTACCGATGACCCGGCAGCCGTTCGCCTTAAGCAGCTGTACCGTCAGCTGCCCAAGCACGCCGAGGCCGATGACCACGAAGGTCTCTCCGAGCGTCGGCGCCGCCCGGCGCAGCCCTTGCATGGCAATCGCCCCCAGCGTAACCGTGCTCGCCTCCGCAAGGCTTAAGCCTTCGGGTACCGGCGCAACCAAATTCCGCGGCACCCGGATAATCTCCGCATGATGGGCAAATTGCGCGCCCGCGCAAGCCACGCGGTCTCCCGGTTTCAAGTCCGCGATGCCCTCGCCGACCTCAATGACCGTCCCGGCTGCGGAATAACCGGAAGGCTGCCCGGCTCCCGCCTTCACCTTGATCATGTTTCTCGTGCGGGACATGCCTTGGGAAGCGACGATCTTGACCAGCTTTTTGACTTTGTCGGGCTGCTGAACCGCCCTTTTCCAGAGCGGCACGCCGCTTGTCCGCAGGCCGCTGATTTCGGTCCCGGTCGAGATGCAGGAATGGTCCACCTGCACGAGCACCGTCCCCGGCCCGATTTCCGGAGCCGGTATTTGTTCCACGACGGCATGGCCTTGTCTGATCATGACTTGGTTCATGGCTTTCCTCCCTCATTTTTCATCCCAACGGATGTTCGTCTTCAAAAATCCCTGTTTCGTATGTACGCGAAGCATTCGGCTCGGTACGCGCGTTCCGTACCCCGTCGACACCCAGGCATCCTCAAGTTCGGCTGTTTCGGCCCCGGCAAACGTAAAGGTCACCCGGCAAACACCGGTTTCGAGCATCCACGTCCCTCCGGATCCGGTCATGCCGGTTCCCGGAGCCAACATCCATGAAACAAAGGCTTCGGGCGGAAAATCCGGTCCCGTCCCCTTCAGCGTGTCCATGACGGAAAGCCCCGCTCCCTCAAGCACGATCTCCCGGCGGTGAATGACGCCCGCTTTCGCCAAATACCCATGATGGCTGCCGCAAAAATACCGCTCCGCAAACCCGAAGCACTCCGCAAACGTCTGCTCCCGGAGCAGAAACAGAACGTCTTCGTCCATTTCGTTTTGCTCCAAACCATACACCTGGAGCGTATTATGCACGGCCGTGCTGCGAAACCGGTTTCTCGCCCTGTAATCCGCCGAATAGACGTACGTGCCAGGATCTACGAGGACATCGCGTCCTTTAACGTTCAATACAAAGCTCAACTGGTCGTTGTGGCTGTGTGCCCCGTGCCCGTGAAAGGAAAGCTCTCCGCAGCGGATCAGGCAATACGCCTCCGGACCGCGCAGTACATAGTAACCGCCATTCGGATATGCGGCGGATTTCGGGGCGACGGAGCCGTCCTTGGAAACGGGCTTCCAGCCGCCCGCAACCCAAAGCGCGTCTTCGCGGGAGCTGGCCCCGGCGGCGCGGAAATCATCGCGGTCGAACCATTCGCCGGCCACGGCCAGGAGATGGCGAAAATCGTTTCGAACCCAATCCCCGTAACGCGAGGCGATCAAATACCGGCCGTCGTCGGCATCCCCGATGAGCGGCGTCAATCCGTCAGGCTTCATGACGCCCAGCAGAAATTCATGCATCTTTTCCAACCGGTGCACGTATCGCTCCGAAAAATGGATGCCGATTTGTCCGCACCAGATCGTCGTGATCAAAAACATCTCCGCGACAAGCCGGTGATACGAGGTGGAAGCCTCATAGTTCGTGCCGTCGGCGTTCACCTGAACGAAAAGCTCTTTCTCCATCTCGGACTTGCCGAAGCTCAGCCACTCCGGCGGCGGGGTCGTCTTCCTCTGCTTCATCGGCACATGAAAGTTTCCGAAATAAAGGCCGAGCGCGACCAACCCGGCCAAATCGGCCGCGTAATGGTTGCCGGTATGCTCTCCCTTGTTCTCCAGGTTGCTGCGGATAAAGACGCCGTGAAGGTAAAGCGAAGCATGGAATCTCTCCCAGAAGGACGGGCTCAGGGACGGGCTTCCCCTGAAAAAAGGAACGGCAAAGATCCAATTCGCCGCCCGAATCGCCACATCCATCGCGCACGTCCAATTGACGGACATTTCCACCGGATTCTCCGATATCCAGTCTTCCAGCTGCATTTGAAATTCAAGGGCGTATTTCTCGTTTTCCGTCAGCCAATAGGCCTTGCCCAACGTAAAAAAATGCTGGAACCGCGAAAGCTCCCAGGGAATTTTAACGTCGGCGGCATGACCGGGATCCACGAGTTTGATCCTTTTATAAAATTTCTTTTCCCACCGAAATCCCGTCTTGAAATCCTCATGCCAAGGCAGGCGCGAACCGAGCCGGACCTCGCCGGAACCCAGCAGATCGAAGATATGCTCGCAGATCCGGTCCGCGTCGCGGATGATTCCCTCGTCCATCCCCTCCGCCCGCAGCCGCCGGACGTATTCCTCCCGTTTGGCCGGCTCCGCAGGAAAGGCGCATGCCGGCATAAACCGCCGAAATTGTTCCGGGGCCAGCGCAATAGGCGAAAGCCGGATCCGGTACTGGCGATACGCGAATCTCGCTTCCTGCACCGCCTTGCCGGCAATCTTTTTCATGGCTGCCCGTAGTGGCATCTCCTTCAGGCGCCTGATTTTCGTCCGGACCGATGCCATCGTTATACGCCCACCTCCACCGCGAAAGGCAGCGGGAAGAACCCTCTCGTATCCACAACGAACTTATCCTGCAAAAGCTCCGGACCGATCGCCCGGAAAACCTCATGATCGACGAGCAGCAGGACGATGTCCGATAGCCGTACGGCTTCTTCCGCTTCGGAGAAATGAACGTTGGCAAACCGCAGCCGCTCCGGCAGCTCCCCGATATGCGGTTCGGCGACGTGCAGGGTCGCGGCTCCGATTTTGGCCAAATGCTCGACGATCGCCATGGACGGGCTTTCCCGCAGGTCGTCGACGTTCGCCTTAAAAGCAAGCCCCAGGCAGGCAATAACGGGAGACCGCAGCTTGGATGCCAGGTGCGCTACCTTTTCCACGACATGCCAAGGCTTTTGATCGTTTACGATGCGGGCGGTGTGGATCAGCTTCGCCTGCTCGGGAGCCGCATCGACCAGAAACCAAGGATCCACCGCAATGCAGTGGCCTCCCACGCCGGGTCCCGGCTGCAGAATGTTGACCCTCGGGTGGCGGTTGGCCAATCGTATCAATTCCCACACATCAATATGTAAATGATCGCAGATGAGCGACAGCTCGTTGGCAAAGGCAATATTGACGTCCCTGAACGCATTTTCCGTCAACTTGGCCATTTCGGCCGTTCGGGCATTCGTTTCAAGGATGGCACCCTTAACGAATTTCCGGTAAAAATCAGCCGTAAAGCGGGTCGAAACCTCGTCGATCCCGCCGACGATGCGGTCGTTATCCACCAGTTCCCGCATAATTTGACCGGGAAGCACCCGTTCCGGACAATAGGATATGAAGATCCGGTTATAAACGCTATGCAAAGAATCGGAAAAACTCAGATCGGTTCTGGCTTCCAAGATCCAATCCGCAATCCGCTCCGTGGTGCCTACCGGGCTTGTCGATTCAAGGATGACCAGGTTCCCGGGCTTCAAGAAAGGAATAATCGCCTTGGCGGCCTGCTCCACGTACGTCAAGTCAGGCTTGTTGTTTTCCCGAAACGGCGTCGGGACGGCCAGAATGAACACGTCTGCCGGAGCCGGCACGGTCGCTGCCCGCAGCAGGCCGCCGTGCACGGCGTTTTGGATGACCGGGCCCAGATCCGGCTCTTGAATATGGACCTGTCCTCGATTGATCGCTTCGACCGTATTTGCGTTTACGTCGACGCCATGCACCTGTAAGCCGTTTAATGCCAACAGCCCGGCCGTTGGCAGTCCGATATATCCAAGCCCGACCACACACACTTTCTTCACCATTTGCTTCCCATCCCTATTTTAAAATAATGCTTTCCCCAGCCTTTTCCGTTTGCAGAATCCGCTCGATCTCAGCCAGCAGCGGCAGCCGCAAATCCTCCTGCTGCAGCGCGAAATCGATCGTGGTCAAAATATATCCGAGCTTTTCGCCGACGTCGAACCGTTCGCCCCGGAATTCGTATCCGATGCAGCCTTTTTCCACGATCAGCTTTTGGATCGCGTCCGTCAGTTGTATTTCGCCGCCGTAACCCGCCTCCTGGCGCTCCAAAAAGCCGAAGATGTCCGGCGTAAGCACGTATCGTCCGATAATCGCCAGGTTGGATGGCGCTTCGCCGGGGCCAGGCTTTTCCACCACCCGCCGAA
>Ga0180220_1001332_pt1 | contig 18593 bp, 10 predicted proteins | sample eDN5th37CBELigBY_FD_151335 | JGI IMG/M metagenome (GOLD analysis project Ga0180220, IMG submission 151335) | Enriched backyard soil microbial communities from Emeryville, California, USA - eDNA 5th pass 37_C BE-Lig BY (version 2) (version 2) | ecosystem: Environmental > Terrestrial > Soil >...
ATCGCCGCGGCGCTGCAACCGGAGCTTGGGAGGCTCTGCGCCTACCTCCACGACAACGGCAGCCGGCCGTACCTGAGCGACGAGATCGTGTCTCGCCTCTATGGTCCCGCCCGATGCGGCTGGTGGGACGAGGGGACGCGGCTGGCGCGGTGGGAGATCGTGTCGTCGCACGCGGTTTCGGCGGTCGATCCGCCCGCGCTGCGTCTCGATCCCGGACTGATCCCGTTCCTGGCGGGCGAGCGCGGCGTCGATCCGGAGATCCTGCCGTACCTTCGCGGGGTCACCCCGCGGGATCCGCTTCCGGGGTGGCCCGTCGCCGAAACCGCCAGGCGGATCGAGCGCGCCCTCGACGGCCCGGCCCGCGGTGTCTGGATCGAGGTCGCCGCGCCCCGCGGCCACGGCCGGCGCACTTTCGCAGCCACCGTCGCCTCGGCGCTTGGTCTGACCTGCCTGGGTTTCGAGCTGCCCCCGCTGTCCCTCACGGACTGGACGCGTGTCCGGCTCCGGGCACAGCGTCTCGCGTTCCTCGAGGGCAGCACCCCGGTATGGTCCGGTGCCTGTGCCGAGCTGGATTGGGCTGCGGACATGCCCCTCTTCCCCATCCAGTGGTTCGCCGTCCTGCCGCACCAGCACGTGGCCGCGCCGCCCGGTGTGGCCAGGGTGCGCGTCGAGTTGCCCGAGCCGAGCGCCGCGGAACGGGCATCCCTGTGGCTCGCCGCCACACCCGATGCCCGCGACTGGCCGCGCGCAACGCTGGATCGGCTGGCCCGGCGGTATCGCGCGGGTGTGGGCGAGATCGCGACCGCCGCCGCGAGTGCGCCGGCGGACGCGGCGGAAGCGGCCGAGGCGCTGCGGGCGGTGAGCCGCGGCACGACCGGAACGCTGATGAAGCGCATGGAGACGCCCTTCGACTGGGACGACCTCGTTCTCGGCCGGCGAGTGCTCGATGCGCTCCACGACCTCGTCCACGAGGCTGACGACCGCTCGTGGCTCTGGGAAGACCGGGCGCGACGACGGCTCTTCCCTCAGGGGCGAGGGCTCTTTGCACTGTTCTCTGGCCCGCCCGGGACAGGCAAGACCATGGCGGCCCAGGTCATGGCCCGGGCCCTGGAAATGGACCTGTACCGGATCGACCTCTCTGCTGTGGTCAGCAAGTACGTCGGCGAGACTTCGCAGAACCTCCAGCGTGTCCTCTCCGAAGCGCCGGAGCACGCGGTCCTCCTCTTCGACGAGGCGGACGCGCTGTTCGGCAAGCGGACCGAGATCAGGGACGCCCACGACCGCTACGCCAACACCGACACGAATCACCTGCTCCAGGCAGTGGAGTCGTACCGCGGCATCGCGCTCCTGGCCACGAACCGGAAGGACAACGTCGACCCGGCGTTCCTCCGTCGGCTGCGGTATGTGATCGAGTTCCCGCCGCCCAACGCCGAGCAGCGGGAGGCGCTCTGGCGCAAGCTCACGTCGGAGCTGACCGGTGGCGTGGACGTGCACGGCGTGGACGACGCGTGGCTCCGCACGCTGGCCGGGACGCTCGAGCTGACCGGCGCTCAGATCAAGGGCTCGATCCTGGCCGCGACGCTCCGCGCCCGGCGCCTGTCCGAGCCGCTCTCGGCGGAGCACCTGCTCCACGGGATCGACAGGGAGCTCATGAAGGAAGGGCGAGCGCTGAGCGAGCGCGAGCAGGAACGCCTGGCCGTCCGCGGCAGGAGTCAGCGACGCCATGGCGGGTGAACCGATGCGTGTCGGCCGGCTCACGGTCCGGATAGCCGGGCGCGACGCGGACCAGGGTCGAGCCCTGGCACGGGAGATCGCCCGCGCCCTCGAGGGACTCTCGCCGACCCCCGGCCCAAACGCACGCAAGCGCGTCCGCCTATCCGTATCCGCGGGCGCCGGCGCGACGGCCAGCGACATCGCCCGCGCCATCGCGGCGCAGCTCCGGGAGGGGCTGTGATGAGGCGGCTCGCGCGTGCCGGGAAAGCGGATCGGGACCGCGTCCGGTCGGGTGTGGAACCTGTCCCCGCGAGGAAACCGGGGCGAGCCGGCACCCAGCCGGAGCGCCCCGCCGCGCCCCGTCTCCTGCCCTCGCAGAGCCGCGCTGGCTCGCTCGAGGACCAGGCGCGCCTCGCGGCAAGGCGCATCCTCGACGGCTACGACGACGTGGGGACGACACTGGGTCGAGCCACGCCGGCGCGCTTCGCGGTGCCCTCCAGCGCCGGTGAGCCGCTTTCACCCGGCCTGCGCGCCACACTCGAGGCGAGGTTCGGCGCGGATCTCGGCGCCGTCCGCATCCACCGGGACGCGCCCGCGGCGGCTTCTGCGGCGGCCGAGGGCGCGCGCGCCTACGCCGCGGGCACGCACATCGCCTTTGCTGCGGGGGAATACCGCCCCGGCACCTCAGCCGGATTCGAGCTCCTCGCCCACGAGGTCGCCCACGTCCTCCAGCAGACCGCCCGGCGAGGATGGGACGGACGGCTTCGCGCAGTCCCGATCTCCGGTCGCGGCGAGATCCAGAAGGCCGAGACGCCGGCAGAGCTCTATTCCCGCGTCGAGCGGCTGCACAGCGCGGGAGCCTCGCGGGCGACGCGGGACGCGATCCGGGCCATCGGGCGACGGGTCGGCAACGAAATCCGCCGCGACACCGCGACCACGGCTACCGGCACCATCGAGCGCGAGACCCTCGCCGAGCAGCACGACAACCTGCCGCGCGCGGCCCGCGCCTTCCTGATGGATATCCTCAAGCTCCACGGCCGATATGCCGGCGCCGCGCACCTGCTCGACAAAGACGGCACCCTGCGCACGGTGGAATTGGTGCGGGCGTTCTACGATTGGATCGTCGACCCTGCAAATGGATACGGCCCGGCCTGGGCCAACCCGCTCCTGCCCGAGCACCCACTTCTTCGCGAGTTCTGGCCGGCCAGGGTCGAGTGGGTCCTGCACCGCTACCTCATGAACCCCGGTTCTGCGATCCAGGTGATCCCGGTGCTGCGGGAGACCAGGACCCGACTCCAGGCAGAGTCCGACGACCCGGAGCAGCTCACCGACAACGAGCGAGTCTACCTCGGCCTCAACACGCTGCTGACCGTCGAAGCGGCGATCAACGCCGCGCTGACGGAAGTGGAAGGCCGCATCAATCGCCATACCGGGGCAAAGAGCCGCCTGGCCGCCGCATCACACCTGGCGATCTGGGCGCCGCTGCCGACGACCCGGCAGCTGAATGACAACGAGCAGTGGATTCGGGATGAGCTCCAGAGCCTGATCAACGGTGTCGCCGAACAGGCCCGCGACTTCTGGTCGCAGGGCCTCCTCGAATTCCGCACCGCCGCACAGGCGCTCATGCGGATCGGTCTCGATCCCACCGCGGAGGCGCGCGCGGCCGCGCACCACCCACCGCCGGACGACCCGGCGGTCACGGCCCTTCGTGCCGGGATCGAGGCACACGCCGCGGCACTCTTCCAACTGGTCAGAGGCGACCCGCCGACGCCGGCACTGTACGCAGCTCGCGTCCGCGAATTCACCCGTGCCGTACAACGGCTCGAACGTGGGATCAGCGGTGCACTCTGGCGCGCGTTCCGGAGCACCACGGACCCGGACGCGGCAATGGAGCGCGCGCGCGAGTTCGCGCGCCTCCTCTTCTGGGCGGAGGAGCTCCGGTTCCGCCTGGCTGACTACGACCGGCAGGCCGACGACCAGAACGTCACCCGGTTCCAGCTTCCGGACATCCGGCTTGGCCACCGGATCCGCATGGCTCGACTCCTCTACTACTGGTCCCTCGAGACAGGGTGGACAGCACTGGACGATCGGGCCCGCCGCGTCCTCATGCACGAGGGGCTGACGGGCAGCCGCGTGGTCCTCCTCCAGGACTGGGAGCGGGAGCCCAACGTCCGGCCCTCGGCCATGATCGACGACTTCGGGCCGGACGAACCGGTCTTCGAGAACACGCCCCTCACGCCCCGGCACGTCGCGACGTTCTTCGAGGCCGAGTACCTCCGCAGCCTGAACGACGCCCTCGAGGTCGAGCTCGACACTGAAGAGACCAATCTCGACCCAACGGCGGAAGATCCGCTCACAGTCGCCCGGCGATTCGCCGACAGCGTACCCATGCCGGAGCGGTGGCAGGTCACGAACCTGGAGTGGATCCGCAGGCCGGACGACGACCGGCCCGACAGGCGTCTCGTCCGCGATCATCCCAAGACTCAGGCGCTCATCCACGACTACGTCGCGGGCAACCCGGGGCATGGCTACGCGCTGACGACCCAGCCCCATCGCATACTGATCTGGCTCGTCCCTGACACCGACCCGATGGTCGAGATCCTCCGAGAGTCGCCTTTCCTCGATCGTGTAGTCCGGGCGGCGGGTCACACCAACCCGGAGGACCTTTCCAACACCGACTGGCTCGCGGCGCTGCTCGTGGAGCCGGGGCAACTCCGGGCGGTCATCCGCGAGAGCACGCGACTCCTCCGTGAAACCCATGAAGCGGAGAGGACCCGCCAGAGGCCGCTCCTCCGCCGGTTGGGCACACTGCGCCGCCGCCGCATCGCCGCGTGGGCCGCGGGCCAGCTCCAGCAGTACGCGACAGGCCGAATCCAGGCGTGGAGCCAGCCGAACGACGTCCTGCACCAGATCGAGCGGTACTCATTCTCCGTCCAGCCCGAAACGGATCAGGACGCGCAGGTCGCCGCGCTCGTGCTGGAGCTGGCACCCGCGCTGCGCACCGCATTCGTCCGCGACGTCTGGTTCTCGACCGTCGTCGAGGAGCGCTACGACCTGATCACAGGCTACTACGCGCTGCTCACGCGGGCCCGGGACTTCGTCCAGACCGACGGCGAAAACCGCCTGCGGCCGGTGCTCCACGCCGACGAGTCAGCGGCCACCCTCGTCGGCAACGCCAGCATCCTGTCCGAGATCATTTCCGCTTTCGATGTGGTGCGGCAACGGCGACAGCAGCGGTTCGGCTTCAAGAGCGAGAACGGCCGGACACTCGCCAGCCTGAACTACCCGTTCGAGATCCAGCCGAACCAGCCGTTCGACATCGACGGCGTCACGTATCGCCTCGTCGAGGTCCACGAGCGGTTCGTCTACCACCCGCCCTACGGCAAGGACACGGGCGCCGAGCTGGCTTCGGTCCTGAAGCGGCCGGATGGCACGGTACTCCAGCGCACGGGCCGCCTCCTCATCACGATCAACGTCGACAACGCAGACGAAGACACGCTCATCACCGACCGTGACGAGTTGTGGCTCGAGCGGCTGTCGCACGTCGTCGAGATGCAGGGCTTCGTGCAGAGCATGGAGAACCTGGCCGAGATCATCGAAACGGCGGCCGACGTCGGGATGATCGCCCTCTCCTTCGTCCCCGGCGTGGGCCAGGCCGTGACGGTCGGCCACGTGCTCGCCTCCGCCGCGCAGTTCGTAGCGAACGATCTCCCGGCGATCCGCGAAGAGCTGATGAACGAGCCGTTCGAGATCGTCGGCCGGATCAGGGATCACCTCGACGCGCAGCTCACGCCCGACAAGCTGATCCTGTACCTGCTCTTCGGCGGAACGGGCCCTGTGTCCCGCCTGGCGCAGCGCCCCGACGACCGCCGGCGCCGGCGGCCTCGCCGGCGGGGAAAGCTGGGTCGCCTCATCGCGGCGGTGCGCGGGATCGAGGAGCGGTTCCGCCGCAGCATCGGCGCGGCCCGTCGCAGGATGGAAGGGCCATACCTTGCCGCGCGCTCGAACATCCTGGCCCGCCCGCGTGTGGCTTTCGCGCTGGGTGAGCTGGCCGATCTCTACCCCGGCCTCCAGTCGCTCGCCACAGCCGAGCGACTCGAGTTCTTCGAGGCGCTCCTGGATGATCCCGCGGAACTGGCCGAAACCATTGGCGGGATGATCGAGGCGCTCAACGAGATCGAGCTGCCCAACGAGGTCATCCCGCTGGAGCTGGCGGTCGAGGTCATCCTCGGCTTCTTCCTGGACCGCTTCGGCGCGCGCGGGCGCCTGCTGCGCGCGGCGCTCGAGCGCATTGGTGTCCTGAACGAGATCGCCGACCCGATAGCCGACGCGCTCCGAAACTCGCCGGTCGACCCGAACCAGCTCTGGCGGGACTGGGTCCTGCCCAAGCTCCAGGTGGTTTTCACCCAGGCGCGCGACGGCTTCGTCCAGCAGCTCTACGAGATCCTGGACCAGGCAGTGGCCGGGCTCCCCAACGCGCCCTCCAATCTGGTCCGGCCATCGCTCCCGGCGATCGAATTCACGGAAGAGCCGTTCCCCGAGTCGGACCTCCTGGCTTCGGATGAGGACGGGGGGTTCGTCGGGCCCATGCCGCGATTCGACGCGACCGCGGGAGCACCGCTGCCCCAGGGGATCCGGGCCGCCGCCGAGGAACGATTCGGGCACGACTTCGGCCACGTGCGCCTTCACACGGGCGCGGACGCTGCCGCGGCCACACACGCCGCGGCCGCCGATGGGATCGCCACCGGGAGCCACGTCTTCCTGCGGCCCGGGCTGGGCCCCGGCTCCGCCCGGGGGCGCGAAGTGCTGGACCACGAGCTGGCCCACGTCCTCCAGGCCACGGGTCCTCGCCCGCTCGGCGAGGTGCATGACGCAACGCCGAGCGTGGGCCGCGCGCACGCCGGCGTCCGCTACGAGCCTCGCCGGGAGTCCGCCGCCGAAGCCATGGCAAACGCCGCGGCACGCCGGGGCTCCGGCGCACCGCCTGTTCAGGTCCGGGAGCCCGGTGACGACGAACCGGCACCGAGCATGACCGACGTCGCGATCCGGGTGCTGCGGGAGTTCGGCGCCCGGGAAGCCGGGGCCCAGCTCATCCGGCGCGCCAGCCAGCCGATCGGCTCCCTGCCTCAGGAGGCCCGCGACCGGGGTACCGCCATTGTAGACGAGGTACTCGGCGCCATAGCGTCCACCACCTCCCCCGCCAATGTGCGCGGGCATCGGATCCGCGTGGACTGGGCCGGTCCGCTCGGCAACACCGCGGACGAGAACACCCTCCGACCTGCCGTCCGGGCCTGGCTGTCCACCCGCAGCAGCAACATCACGAGTCTCACCGGCGGCCTGGTGTCCATCGCGCTCGAAGAGACTCGCCGTCCGGCCCGCGGGGCGGGCGGCGCGGGTGGCACCGGCGCGCGACCCCGTCGCTTCAGTGCCCGCCGCTTCGCGACGCTCCTCAGTGGCGTGATCATGGCGCGGACGGGGCTGGGCGTCGGGATCAGCCTGGACAGGCAGGGCCACGTCGACCGCGTCCGGCTGCATTCACTCGACCCGGCCATGCTCGCGCCCAACAGCCGCGTCTGGATCCTCGTACGCGACAACACGCGACAGGCGCACCGGGAGCTGAGCAACCGCGACCTCTCGGCCATCTACAAGAAACTCTCGATCCTCCGGGTGGGGAAGCTCTGGGAGACGGCACCGTTCCGGCTGCACCCGGACTTCGTGCGGGCGTACCTGGCGTCCAAGACGCTGGCCAGGGGGGTGAGCATACCGACCTGGAACATCTACAAGGATACCGACCCCACGCGGAACACGGACAAGGTCGGGCTGCGCGTGGGCACGCACGGCCAGCTCAAGGACATCGACCGCCGGACTGCGCGCAACGACAGGCACTCGCACCACATACCGCAGTTCCTGCTCGTTCAGTACTTCCACAACAGGAACCGGTCGACCCGGCTCCTCGGCTACGATGCCGCCCAGGCAGAGAAGAACCTCCCGGGTTTCGAGCCATCGAGCTCGGAGCACCCGGAGCGATTCGTCAGCTCGGCCGGCACGATCCCCATCAAGGCGCTGTACGGCGAGAGCGAGAGCGAGCGGGCGCGTCCGCTCCCCGCCGTCCTCCTCGCGGCGGATACCCACGTGCGCGGAAAGCTGCACCTGAATACCGCGCCCTCCTGGGGGAGCGCGGCTGCCGAGGAGCCCGCGGAGGAGCTGTCCGGCTCACGCAACCAGTCCGATACCCTGCACCGCTACTTCCTCGACCGGCTCCGCGCCGAGCTCGACGTCGGCTCCTCGCGCCCCGAAGACGCCGCCGCGGCGGCCAGAGCGAATCCGGACCGCGCGAAGGTCGCGATCTATCGGTCGATGAAGCAGACCTACGCCTGGATGTACGACGACGTCATGAAGCCGCCGCTCGAGCGGGCGCTCAAGACCCTCGAGCTCGCCTACTACACAGGCCTTGCCGCGCAGCAGCACGGCGACGACACCGGCAGGGTGCCGCCCGACTACGATCCCGGCACCGGGACCGGCTGGGTCACCAACATCATGAGGAAGGTGCAGGAGATGAACGATCGCGTGATGGCGGGATGGAAGTGACCGGGGAGACGTCAAATGGCTGATACCGGATACTCCCGCTCTCCCCGGCTGCTGAAGGGCGCGCTGGTCGAGTTCTCGGAACGGTTCCTGGGGCCGATCCCGAACGTGATCGTCTTCCAGTACAACCCTGAGTCGCTCACCCGTAGCCTGACCGTGTGGCAGCCGCCCGAGGAGAGCGCCGAAGGCGCGGGCGCCGGCGGCGCCACGGAGCGGCCCACCGCGCAGCCGTCGGACCCGCCGGAGACGTTCACGCTCGAGTTGATCCTGGACGCCACGGACGACCTCGAGCGCGGCGACTTCGAGGCCGTTGCCACCGGTGTCGCCGACCGGATCGCGGCGCTGGAGCTCCTGCTCTACCCCACCGAGCAGAGCCTCGCCGGCCAGCTCCTGGGCTCCATCTCCGCGTCGCTCGGAGGCGGTGGCATTTCCGCTTCCCTGGGTGGCGGCGCGGACGCGACGGCCGGCCGTGGCACGGTCCCCATCGTCCTCTTCATCTGGGGACCCGGGCGGATCGTGCCCGTCCGGCTCACCACCTTCAGCGTCGAGGAGCAGGCCTTTTCGCCGATCCTCTACCCGATCCGCGCCAAGGTCAGCGTCGGCCTCAAGGTCATGACCCCGGCCGATCTGGAGAGCTATCCGGACGGGCTGTCGAAGGAGATCGCCATCAAATGCTTCGAGTTCACACGGCTCCAGAAGAAGGTGCTGGGCGCGGCGAATCTCGCGAACAGCGTGGAGTCGATTCTGGGGATGCTGCCGTTTTGAACGGCATAGGGCCAGGGCTGGGGCTAGGGCTAGGGCCAGTCGTTCGTCGCCGGTTGACGGCTGCCGGCGCGGAGGCGACCCTCGCCATCGCCCCGGGTATCGACGTAGACGACGGTTGCCAAGCCGCGACGGGTCGAACCCCGCCAGGCGGGGCAGGCGCCACCGCGCCGCGAGGCCATCCCATTAGCCCCAGCCTTAGCCCCAGCCCTGGCCCTTTGCCGTCCATGGGAGTCCCCAATGTTCGATGAACAATCCCGTTACCGCGCCCTCACCCCCTACCTCGTCACGGACCGGCGAGGACGGGCAGTGCCGGTCGTGCCGGTCCCGCCCGCGCCGGAGCAGGAGGAGCTGGGAATCCATCTGCGGCGGGAGGGGCAGCGGCTGGACCATCTGGCGCACGAGTACCTGAAGGACGCCGCCGGCTTCTGGCGCATCGCGGACATGAACGACGTCATGCTGCCGGACGCGCTGGCCGAGGCGCGCGAGATCAGGATCCCGCGGAAGACCACGTAACCGGATATGGGTCTTGGTGTTACGATCTCCGCCGGCGGACCGCTGCCGGATCCGGAGCTGGCGCAGGCCAGCGCGGTCGTGGTCGAGGAGCGGCTCGGCGAGCCGACCCGCTACGCGATCCGCTACCCGGCAGACACCCACGACGGTGAGCCGCGCTGGGTCGCGGACCCCCGCCTGGACCCGGGCAAGGATCTCATGATCGTGGCCGGTTCACCGCCCGCCGGGGAGTGCCTCGTCTTCGGTCCGGTGCTCGGGCACCGCGTCCAGCTCAAGCACGGCGGTGCCGGTTCGGTGCTGGAGGTCCGCGGCGCCGATTCCAGCGCGCGCATGGACCAGTCGACTGTGGCGACGGCGTGGAGCGGCGTCACCGACAGCGAGGCGGCGCTCGCGATCCTTGGCGGCTACGGCTACGTCCCGGACGTCGAGTCGACGTCGTCGAGGCACCCGGAGCAGGGGCACACGCTCATCCAGCGCGGAACCGACCTGGCCTTCGTCCGCCGGCTCGCACGCCGCAACGGATTCCATTTCTGGGTCCGGGCGAACCCGCTGGGGATCGAAACCGCGCACTTCCGGCGGGTCTCGCTCGAGGGCAGCCCCGCTTTCCGGATCGAGATCAACCGTGACCCGCCGGACACGCTCGTCCTCGAGATCGAATGGGACATCGAGCGGCCAACGGCGGTGGAAGCCCGTCAGCTCGACCTCACCACCAAGTCGGAGATCGACGGGCGGGTCTCCGAGTCACCGCTCCCGGGACTCGCGGAGCAGCGGCTGCTGCAGGTCGCCGGTCAGCGCACCCTGCACCTCCCCGCCCCGGCGGACGATGCGGGTGATCTGCGGGCCCGGAGCCAGGGCGTCCTGGTGGAGTCGGACTGGTTCATACGCGCGCGCTGTGAAACCAGCGTCGAAACGCTCGGCGCAATCGCGCGCCCCGCGATGCTGGCGGAAGTCGCCGGCGCCGGTTCGCGGCACAGCGGGAAATACCTGGTCGCGGCCGTGACTCATGTCATCGACGATGTCGCCCACCGCATGACCATCGAGCTGTGGCGAAACGCCTGGGGAGGAGGAGCCAGTGCCGGCGGATTCTTTTGAGGAGCTCTACGAATGGGTCCGGGGCCGCTTCTTCGGGAAGTACCGCGGCACGGTCACGGACAACGCGGACCCGGCGCAGCGCGGGAGGGTGAAGGTGCGCGTCCCGGCCGTCCTGGGAGATGTCGAAGCGTGGGCGATGCCGTGCGTGCCGTACGCGGGCGACGGTGTCGGATTCTACGCCATTCCGGAGCCGGGCACCGGCGTTTGGGTCGAGTTCGAAGCCGGCGACCCGTCCTTCCCCATCTGGAGCGGCTGTTTCTGGGGAACCGGCGAGCTGCCCGATCTCCCGGACGCGACGGTCAAGGTCTGGCGCACGGAGAAGCTGACCATCCGTCTCGACGACGGGGCCGACGAGCTGCGCGCCGAATCCACCAGCGGCTCCACGGTCACCATCTCGACGACGGTCCTGAGCAAGAGCGGCGACGCATCGCACGAGGTCGGCAGCGGGTCGGTCGTGAGCAAGACCATGAATGGCACCGCCGAGCTCGGCCCGGCGACCTTCACGGTGAACGGCGGCGCGCTGGAGGTGAGTTGATGGGCCATTCCCTGACGGTCGACTCGGCGCTCTCCTGCCCGCACGGCGGCACCGTCCGCGTCTCGACCAGCAACACCAGCGTCCGCGCGGGCGGCAGCTTCGCTGCTACCGCGTCAGACGCGTGGACCATTACCGGCTGCCCGTTCCAGATACCGGCGACGCCACCGATCCCCAGCCCCTGTGTCCAGGTGATCTGGGTCGTGCCGAACATGCGGGTACGGATCGCGGGGTCGCCCGCCCTGAGTCGGGACAGCGTCGGCATCTGTTTGAGCGGCACCGGCATCCCGCAAGGCACCGTCGTCGTGTCCAACACCCAGACTTCCGTCCAGAGCCAGTGAGGCGCGCGTGAGCGAACCGATCACCTCGATCCGATACCCGTTCGCCGTGGACGCCGGGCTGGGCTCGCTGGCCGTCGAGTCCAGCTACGAGGCCCACGTCCGCCAGCTCATGCTCCAGGTGCTCTTCACCAATCCGGGCGAGCGGGTCAACCGGCCGGACTTCGGCTGTGGCATCCGCCGGATGGTCTTCGCGCCGAACGCCGAGATCTCCGCCAGCCTCGCGCAGGTCACCGTCTACCAGGCGCTCGAACGCTGGCTCGGCGATGTGATCCGCGTGCAGCGGGTCGAGGTCGAGGCGAACCACGAGGTCCTGAACATTTCCATCGCCTACGTGATCCTCGCCCGGCAGCTCCACAGGTACCTGAACATCGAGGTCACGCTCTGATGGCCGGACCGGACCGCCTCCAGCTCTTGCTCGGCCAGTCGGCGCTGACGGGACTCGATTTCGTTTCGGTCTCCGGGAACCAGCGCGAGCTGGACGTGCACTTCCTCAGGCCGCCCGGCACGCTGGACACGCCACTGGTCGGAGATGTAACCGCGGACCAGGTCGTGATCCGCCGCAAGGACGTGACCGACGGGCCACCGCATCCCGTAAGCGGCGTGAGCTGGGTCGTCGTCGAGGGGCGGGACGTGCTCCGCGTCGAGGTCCCCTTCCCCGGCGGTTTCGAGCTGTACACGCTCCGAATCGACGACGCGCGCATCGACCCGTTCTTCAACGACATCACCTTCAGCTTCAAGGCGTCGTGCCCGTCCGACCTGGACTGCAGGCACCGCCCGGGGCCGTGCCCCACCGATCCCGGGGTCGACGTCGACATCAACTATCTCGCCCGGGATTTCTGGAGCTATCGGCGCGCGCTCCTGGACTTCGCGTCGCTCCGCTACCCCGACTGGAAGGACCGGCTCGCCGCGGACGCCGGCGTCATGGTCGCCGAGACATTCGCCGCCGTCGCCGACGAGATGGCGTACTACCAGGACCGCGTCGCGCGGGAAGCGCATCTCGAAACGGCGACGCAGCGTCGCTCCGTCCGGCGGCACGCCCGGCTGATCGACTACGACGTCCACGACGGAAGCGCAGCCACCGCATGGCTCGAGGTCACCGTTGACGACGGCGCGTCGGGCACCCTCGTCGCCGGAACCAACGTCTGGGCCGAGTCGGACACCGGCGAGCGCATCGTTTTCGAGGTCGGCCGCGGCCTTCACGAGGTGGCCGCAGGGATCGGTTACGATGTGGACGCGGCGAGGAACCGGCTCGAGCCGCATATCTGGCACTCGCCGCCCGAGCACGTGCCCGGCGCCGGCCGCCCGACGCCCGGACCCGGCTACACGACCTGCCTGGAGGTGGGCGCCACCGAGCTGTACCTCAAGGGAGACCTCACCGCGCTCCTGCCTCTGGACGACACGTCGTCCGGCGCGGAGCCCGGGCGCTGGGTCCTCCTCCGCACCGATCCGACTGACCCGTCCGTGCCCGCCCGGCGCTGGCCGGTCCGCCTGATCGGGATCGAGGCGCTGCAGGACCCGCTCGTCAACGACCCGGTCCATGGCCACGACGTCACCCGCGTCCGGTGGGAAGACGCGCAGGCGCTCCCCTTCCCGCTGGAGCTGGCCTGGCTCACGGTCAGCGGCAACCTGGTCCCGTGCACCGCCGGTGAGACGTTCACGACGGAGTTCGTCATCGACGCGGAGCCGGCGTCGCTCCCGGTGCCGGAGCCCGCCCGCGAGGGGCTGTCACGCGCCGTCGAACGCGAAGGGCCCAACGCCTCGGTGATCCACCTCCACTCCCTCCCCGGCACCGACACCGGGCGGCTCGCCTTCCTCGGGGCATCTCCCGAGCGCGCGCGACCCGAGGTCCTGCTCCAGGAGCTGCGCTGGGACGGCGGAGCGTGGGTCGTCGAGACCGAATGGACGTGGCGCCGGAGCTTCGTCGGCACTTCGTCGTCGCTACCCCAGGAGCGGCACTTCGCCCTGGAGGACGGGACCTGGCGCCGCGTCGCCGGATTCCGCCGGATCGGCGAGGAATTCGTGCATGCGGACTACGCGACCGGTGAGGGGAAGACGATCCGCTTCGGCGACGGCGAGTTCGGCCTCGTACCCGCCGCGGGCACCGTATTCCGCGCGACGTACCGCGTTGGCGGCGGCCGCCGGGGCAACGTCGCGGCGGACAGCATCCGCCATATCGAAACGGCGGCGGCCCCGTTCGTCCTGTCCGTCACCAACCCGCTCCCCGCGATGGGCGGCGCCGACCCGGAACCCATTTCCGACGTCAAGGCTCTCGCGCCGGAAGCCTTCCGGGCGATCACCTTCCGCGCTGTTCGCCCCGAGGATTATTCCGAAGCCGCCGAGCGGCTCTCCTGGGTCCAGCGCGCCGGCACCCGTTTCCGCTGGACCGGGAGCTGGATCACGGCATTCACGACACCGGACCCGGAAGGCGCCGTCACCCTCGCACCGGATCGCCGACTCGAGCTGGAGCGCCTCATCGATCGGGTCCGGCAGGCCGGCCGTGAGGCCCACGTCCTCGATCCTGTTTTCGCCGACCTCGATCTCGAGATCACCGTCTGCGTGGCCGCCAGCTCGTACCGCGGCGAGGTGAAGGAGGCGGTGCTGGAAGCGCTCTCTGCGCGGGGCGGCTTTTTCGACCCCGGCAACTTCACGTTCGGCACTCCGCTTCGCAGGTCCGCGCTTGAAGCAGCCATTCAGCGGGTGCCGGGCGTCCGGGCAGTCGGCGAGATCCTGGTTCGGCGCCGCGGCCATTTCGACTGGCGCTCCCTCGACGCCCAGTACCTGCCGGTTGGTGACCACGAGGTCATCCGCGTCGAGAACGACCCGTCGCACCCGGACCGCGGGAGCGTGAAACTCGTCATGGAGGGCGGCGCATGAGCTGCGGCTGCGACAAGCGGACCTTCCCCGGCGTGCTCCGCATCCCGGCGGGGCTGGAGCGGATCCCCCGCCAGATCGGCGGCTTCCCCGAGTTCCGGCGCGCGCTCCTCGCGGAGATCCGTAATCACCCACCCCTCGCCGGTTGGAACGCCCGCGACGAGGACGATCTCGGCGTGATGCTCCTCGAGATGTGGGCGTACCTGGCCGATTCCCTCGCCTTCTACGACGAGGTCATCGCCCACGAGTCGTACCTTCGCACGGCCCGCCTGCGCCCTTCGGTGCGCCGGCTGACCGCGCTACTGGGCTACGTCCCCCGCCCTGCCGTGGCGAGCCGCATCGCACTCGCGGCGATCGTGGAAGGGCGCCAGCCCATCGTGCTCCCGGCCGGGCTCCGCTTCATGTCCACCGGATTCGACGACGAGCCGCCGCAGACGTTCGAGCTGGACGCCGACACGACGGTGCACGGCCTGGCCAGCCGCTGGCAGATCGCGCCGCAGCCGCCCGCCACGGCCGGAGCCCTCCCGGGGTGGACGTCGGGCGGACTGCTCTCGGTCGCGATTGCCGGCTCGCCGAGGGTGCGCGTGGGTGCGCCGGTTCTCATCCGCGCCGGGAGCAGCACGACCGCGTACGCCCGTCGAGTCAGCGGCCGATCCCCGGTCCAGGGCGCGAACGGCCCCGCCGTCCAGCTCACCTTCGACAGGGCCGTCCCGATCGCCTCCAGCACGCCGCTCGCCGAAATCGTCGTGTCCGCGCCAGCGCTCTCCGCCGGGATCTGGACCCGCGCGAAAATCGGCTCGGACCCGAACGCCATCGTGTCCTCATCGCCGGCGAAACTCCTCCTCGATGGCGTGCACCGGCAGATCCGCCCGGGCGCGGACGTCATCGTCTCCCGCGGCGACGACCACCGCTGGTTCAGCGTCGACGAAGTCGCCGACGCGACGGTTCACTACACGGCCGGCGGTCAGATCACCACGACGAACGAGGACGACGAGGAGGTCACCGTCAACTCGCCACCGGTCCTCGTCCCCGTCACGCGACTGACCCTCGATACCGGGCTGAACTCCAGCTCGCGCAAGTCGCCGGGTGGCGAGAACTGGTCGACATCGCACGCGTCCACGATCACAGTGCACCACACCTTCTATCCGCTCGGCGACGTGACCGCGGGGCCCGTCGAACAGGTCGACGCCACGCAACCACTGGCGCTCTCCGCGCGCGTGCGTGGTGGCAGGCTCGAGGTGCCCGACACAGTGCCCACACGCTTCCTGCTCCGCGACCTGGACGGCAACGGGCTCGAGGTGGAAGGGAGCGTGACGGACGGGTCCACGATCGAGTTCACGGGAGACGCCGCGGCCGGGCAGACGCTCCGCGCACCAGTGGAAGTCTTCGGCAACGTGCTCCACGCCACCCGCGGCGAGACGGTCCGCGACGAGATTCTCGGCTACGGCGACGCGAGCATCCCGAACCAGTCGTTCGAACTGGCGAAGTCGCCGCTCACGTACGTCGCCGCCGCGGCCGATGACGAACGGGGCGTGGCCTCCACGCTCCGGATCCGGGTCGACGGCGTGCTCTGGCGCGAAGTCCCGTCGTTCTTCGGCGCGGGCCCGCAGGACACGATCTACGTCGTCCGCCAGGATGACGATGGGAACACGATCGTCACTTTCGGCGATGGCCGGCGGGGACGGCGCCTGCCGAGCGGCGCGCCGGTGCTCGCCACGTATCGCTTCGGCGCGGGCGAGGCGGCCCCGCCGGCCGGCAAGGTGACGCAGATCATCGACCCGGTCGACGGCGTCGCGTCGGTGAACAACCCGCTCCCCGCTTACGGCGGTGCGGACGCGGAGACCGCCGACGGCATCCGCAGGTACGCGCCGAAATCCGCGCTACTCCTCGGCCGCGCCGTTTCACTCCCCGACTTCGAGGCAGCAGCGGCCGGCCAGCCCGGTGTGCGTGCGGCACGCGCGCTCTGGCGGTGGCACGGCCGGCGCCAACGTCCGGTCGCGTGGATCCTGTACATCGGCGACCCCGGCATTCGCTCCAGCGTCGGCCGTGCGGTGCGGCGCATCTCGGAGACTTCGGTGCCGATCAAGGTCGAGCGCGCCGAGCCGGTCCCGCTCCACCTTGCCATCGACATAGAGATCCACCCGGCGTACCGCCACGAAGACGTCGTGGCCGACGTCCGTGAGGCGCTTCTGGGCGACGAGGGGTTCCTGACCCCGGCGCGCATCGGGATCGGCGCGCAACTCATCCGAAGCGCGCTGGTCGAGCGCGTCGCCCGCGTCGAAGGCGTGCTCGGCGTGCAGCAGCTCCTGGCCGACGGCGCACCCTTCACCGCGCTCGCGATCCGGCCCGAGGAGAACCAGTACTTCGACGTCGAGTCCGGCGGACTGGACATCAACGTTTGGGAGGGCAGCGGTGGCTGACGACGGCTTCGAACGCTACTTCGCCGAGAAGATCTGGGAGCTGATCCCGCCGGTCTACCGCCACGAAGACGGCCAGGGCGAGAACCCCGGTGTACTCCGCTCGCTGGTCGAGGTCGTGGCGAGCCAGGCGGCCGTGCTGCGGCGCAGCCAGGACCGGCTCTGGGAAGACCAGTTCGTCGAGGGTGCCAGCGACTGGGCCATCCCCTACCTCGCCGATCTCGTTGCGACACGTCTGGTCTCCGCCCTCAATCCGCGCGGCCGCCGTGTCGATGTGGCGAAGACCATCTACTACCGCCGGCGCAAAGGGACGCTCGGGATCCTCGAGGAGCTGATCGGCGACATCGCCGGCTGGGATGGCACCGTCGTCGAGGCGTTCCGGCGCCTCACCCGCACCTGGCACCACCTCGACCCGATCCCCGACCGACGGCTCGGCCGAGTGACGCGCACCCCCGCGGGCGGGCTACCGGATCTGCGAAACGCTGGCGGCGCGGAGCTGGCCGGCACCCCGTTCGACGAGTTTCACCACCTGCCCGACATTCGGAAACCGCGCGGACGCGATGGTCGTTACGGCATCCACCGGTTGAACGTGCACCTGTACCGCGTCCCGGCGCTTCGGGTGGCCGGCGCGGATCCGGCAGTCGCAAGCGGCGGGTCGGGCCGGTTCACCGTGGACCCGTCCGGTCGCGATATCGCGCTCTTCCGACCGCGCATCCGCCCGACCACGTGGGACGAATGGCGTGCCGCCCGGGAGTGGGAAGTCCAGGCGCCGATCCGGTGCCGGCTCCTGAACCAGGTCGAGTACACACTCACCGAGGCCGCCATCCTCCGGCTGCTTGACGACGGCATCGTCACGGCAGCGCAGGCGGATGAGCTGCGCACGCTCCGCGGCACCCGGTACGATAGCGACGCCCGGATCCGCCAGACGTTGGGGACGCTCCCGTCAGCCGCAACTTTCCTGGGCAGCGCCGCGTTCCGCGCCATCCGCGCCGCAACGCTGGGATCCGAGTGTGGGAAGGCGGCGCTCCTCCCCAATGCGCTCCGCGTCGATGTCGCGGGCGTAGCGCTCGCCCCCGAGGAGATCGTCGGCGCTGACCTGTCGGCGTGGAGCGTCCCTGCCGCGGTCGACGCGACGCTCGTCGTCGACCCTGCCCGCGGGCGCCTTTTCTTCCCGGCCGGCGAGCCGGACTCGCAGCCCGCCGTGACGTACCACTACGGATTCCCCGCCTCCATTGGAGCGGGCACCTACGACCGACGTCACGTCGAGGAGGTCCAGCCGGACGTCGTGCACACCGGCGGCGGCGCGCTCGCGGCGGGCGACATTCCGAACGACGGCGTCGCCCGGATCGACGATGACCGGACGTACGGCCCCGTCGCCAACAAGAACGCCGTCCGCAACCTGACGCTCCAGGCCGCCAATCAGCAGCGCCCATACATCCGCCTGACCGATGGGCCGGCCACCGTGTGGCGGCTCGCCACCGGCGCGAACGCGGAGAGCCTCCTCACTCTGGACGGGTTGTGGATTGGCGCGGCCGGCCCTGCGTCGATCCGGCTGGAAGGCGACTACGAGCACGTTCGCATACGGTATTCGACGATCGACCCCGGCGGCGCCATCACCGGCGATACCGGCTCACCGGAGCTGCCGCCAGTCGTCCTGGAGGTCCGCGGCCACGTCGAGCTCATCGAAATCGACTCGTGCGTCACTGGCCCGATCCGGACTGTGGACGACGGCGTCGTGGAACGCCTCGTCGTCCGGGATTCGATCCT
>Ga0180220_1001333_pt1 | contig 18587 bp, 12 predicted proteins | sample eDN5th37CBELigBY_FD_151335 | JGI IMG/M metagenome (GOLD analysis project Ga0180220, IMG submission 151335) | Enriched backyard soil microbial communities from Emeryville, California, USA - eDNA 5th pass 37_C BE-Lig BY (version 2) (version 2) | ecosystem: Environmental > Terrestrial > Soil >...
AAGCTCATCGAGCTGCAAAACGAAGCGCGCCGGGCGTCGGGGCTGCTCCCACGCGCCAAGTCCCAAGTGAGGAACCTCACGCCACCATCCCCCGCCGCGAGGGACCAGGAGCGGATGGAGCAACTCGAAAGCAAGCTCTCGAAGATCCTTGAGGAGTTGGAGAGCCTCAAGAAGCGAAAGTCCGAAGCCGACGCCGGGAAGGTGATCGCTCCCGAATGATCGCGGGAAAACGAAGCCGCCTTCCGCGTCTGAGGAACCCCCCGGGCGCTGGAGGCGGTTTGTTTTTTCGGTGGGCGGGGGATCCCTCCTCCGTAGGGGCGGGCCCCCGTGCCCGCCCTCCGGCGACCGGCATGGGGCGCGCCATCCCACGAGGGCGCCCACAGGGGGCCGCCCCTACAATGGGAGCCCCCGGGGGGCCATGCCGCGCGACTGGAGCCTGTGCGCCCCCCAGCGATCAGGAGTCGCCGGTGGCGCGGCTGGCGGATTCGAATTCGGCGAGGTAGGCGAGGGTGCGGTCGAGCTGGGTTTTGAGGTGTCGGACGCGGAGGAGGCTTCGGATCCGGCAGAGCAGCTCGACCTTGTTGACCGGCTTGGTCAGGAAGTCGTCGGTTCCGGCCTGGACCCCGCGCTCGAAGTCGGCCGCCTCGTTCAAGGCCGTGACCATCAGGATGAGGAGATCCTTGGTCTCGGGGTTGGAGCGGATCTTGCGGCAGACCTCGAAGCCCGAGAGCCGGGGCATCATCACGTCGAGCAAGAGCAGGTCGGGCTTGAACTCCTCGACGACCTGGATGGTTTCCTCGCCGTCTCGGGCGACTTGCAGGTCGCAATCCACCTCCGCGAGGTAGGCTTCCAGCAGTTCGACGTTCTGAGGGTTGTCGTCGGCGATCACGATTTTGGGACGAGTCTCTTTCGCTTCCAAGGCCAACCCTCATCGAAATAATCGAAGCCGACGAACCGTTCCGCGGATCCTCCCCGCCCTCTGTAAGACTGAATTCTACCACCTTGGCCGATTCCCAGGAATCGGAATCGATGTCCGGCGAGGCTCGCCAAGAGAAGCCCCGCCGAACGTCGCGGAGGTTCGGCGGGCTCAGGGCGTCGCCGAGGCGTCCTTCAACGTGAGACTCGCGGATGGACCGGCGATTCCGGTTCGAGAGATTCGGAAGACGGACGCCTCGTCGGCGGCCTCGGGGCCGAGGTCGATGAGCTTCGCGACGCCGGGGATCACTTGCGTGGTCCAGGCGTCGCCGCGGCGGGCCTGAATGACCCACCAACCGGGTCCCTCCTTCGCGCCCGGCTCGACGGCGATCCGGCCCGCCTTATCGGCCTTGAGCTTCGGCGCGGCGGGCGCCTTGTCGTCCAGCCAGGGAGAGGCGGGAACAAGCGCCGGCTCTTTGAACAGGCCCTCGGCCAGCGAGGTCGCCAAACCCCGGCGATTCTCGCTCAAGACCTTCATGCTGAAGAGGACCACGCCGTCGGCGCCGGGAGTCTCGCGCATGATCTCGATCTGGCGGAAGATCTCCTCGGGAGCGTAGCCGGTGTCGCCTCGGCCGATCCGGCTGATGCTCAGGCCCGGCCAGACGTGCCGCTTTTGCTGGTTGATGCTGATCCAGTATTCCAAGAGCGGGCGGTAGGGCTGGCCGGGGGCGTCGACCTTCCAGTAAAGCTGGGGGGTCCAGTAGTCGCACCAGCCTTCTTGCAGCCACGTCTCGGTGTCGGCGTAGAGCTTGGCGTACTGGTCGAAGCCGACGACGCCCTTTGGCTTGCCCGGTCGGGGGATGCCGAAGGGGCTGACGCCGAACATGACGTGAGGCTTGGTTTTCTTAATCCCTTCGTAAAGCTCGCGCACCATCCGGCTGATGTTCTCGCGGCGCCAGTCGGCCCGGGCCTTCGGGTCGTCGCCTTCGTGCTCTCGGCTCCAACTTGCGTCGTCGGGGAAGTCGATCTCGGCCTTGGTGTTGGGGTCGGCGACGGGATAGGGATAAAAGTAGTCGTCGAGGTGAATCCCGTCGACGTCGTACCGGCGGACCACGTCGAGCACGACTTCAAGCGTCTGGGCGCGCGAGGCCGGGTCGCCGGGGTCCATCCAGAGCATGCCGCCATACTCTCGGACGCGCTCGGGGTGGGTCTTTGAGACATGGTTCGGGGCGTCCTCGTACTTCGCGCCCGACTGCTTGGCCCGGAACGGATTGAACCAGGCGTGGAGTTGCAGCCCGCGCTTGTGAGCCTCGTCAACCCAGAAATGGAGCGGGTCGTAAGCAGGCGAGGGCGCTTTGCCCTGGGCCCCGGTCAGATAGTACGACCACGGCTCCAACTTCGACTCATACAGCGCGTCGGCCGCCGGGCGGACCTGGAGAATCACGGCGTTGAGGTTCGACTCGGCGCAGCGATCAAGGATCGCGATCGCCTCCTGCTTCTGAGCCTCCGCCGGCAACCCGGGGCGGCTCGGCCAGTCGATGTTCGCAACCGTCGCCACCCACGCCGCGCGGAATTCGCGGGGGATCGGCGGCGGACCAGTCTCGGCCGAAGGCGCCGAGGGATTCGCGGCCAGCAGACAACAGGCCAAGGCGGCGGCAATCGTCACCGGAGGTCCATCCTTTCTCATGCTCGCTTGCGGGAAGTGATCGAGAGCGTTTTTGACGACTTCACCCGATTCTTGCATGAGCCAACGGTCGACGCCAGCCGCTCCCCCCTCCCCGGGACCGTCAATCTCTGATCGGTTCTTCCCCTTGGGATTGAACGTCAATCAGGAGGTTGGCGTTCCCGGGATCGGGCGTCCCGCGGCAAGCCCATACAGGTAGCGCCAGAGCGGAGCGGCGTGGAGCGCCTGGACGACCCCGCCCCCGGCGAGGATGGCCCGCAATTTCTCAAGTTCGACGAGATGGACCCGGATGTCCTCGGTCTCCTCCAAGCGCGGTTCGGCGATCCACTCGACGTCGGTCGCCAGAAAGGAATGGGTCAGGTTGGCGTGAGTTCCCGGATTCGCCGAAAGGGTCATCAAGGAACCCCAATCGCCGCCGCCGTAACCGGTCTCCTCCAACAGTTCCCGCCTCGCCGTCTCCTCGGGCCCCGAGTCGTCCGGGTCGCAAACTCCCGCGGGAAGCTCGTAATGAACCGCCCCGAGCCCGTGGCGATACTGCCGAACCAGAACGACCCGGGCGTCCCTCGTCACGGCGACCACGTTGATCCAGTCGGGATACTCCAAGACGTTGTAGTCCTCGATCACCGCCCCGTTCGGCAACCGAACGCGGTCTCGCCGGAGCGTCAACCAAGGCTTGCGGCTGAGATAGGTCGAGTCCAACGTCTCCCACGGTTTCGGGTCGTCCTCGAAAGCGTCCATGCGCGGGCCTCTCTCTTCAGGTGTATCAGCGGAAGAATCGCGGCGACCCGCCATGTTCGCGATGTCGGAGGAGAAAAGACAAGGCCGAGACGCGAGGATCGGTTGGGATCACTCGGATCTCGCAAATTTTCTAAACATGTACAACCCCCAAATCATGAAAATGATCCCGACCGCCGCGAGCGCGTATCCCATCAGCCGCTGATCCCTCAAAAGCGGCAACGAAACGGCGCTAAGCGAAGCCCCCGTCACGATGAGGATGAGGCAATTGCTCAACTCCGGAGGGTACTTCGTAATCGGCATCGTCATTTTTGATTCACCCGGTCGATCCGGTGGGATCGAACAGCCTCGCGCCGACCGCTTCGGCCGTCAATACCTTCCCGCGGGCGTTAGAACGCTTCGCCGTAGGCGGCGAGTCGGAAGATTTTGACCGCCTCCTCGACCGAGACGCCTTCGATTTTCAACCGGCCGGGCTCGCCCTCGCGGGTGTTCGTTGGGATGTAGGTCGCGCCCAGGCCGAGCTGCTCGGCTTGGCGGAGGTGTTGAACGCCGAGGGTCTCGAAGCCGAGCAGGAAGGCGCCGACCGAGTCGACGGCCACCGAGTTGCGGCCGGCGAGCACCAGGCCCGTTTCGACCGCCTTGCCGCCGAGCGGGCCCTTGCCAATCATCGCCGGGTGGCCGACGATGATGCCCAAGTCGATCGGAAACCGCATCAGCATCCCCACGAGGAAGGCTTGCTTGTCCTGGAGGATGTTGTGCGGGTGGAACTCCTGGCCGACCCGGGGATGACCATAGAATCCGGCCGCGGGGTAACTCATGGCCACGTTCTTGATCGAGAGGGTCACGGTGGCCGTCGAGTGGACCTTCAGTTGCGAGAGCGAAACGAGCTTCTCATACTCGAAGATCCGCGGGTTGACCATCACCTGGCGCTGGGGGCCAAATGGCAGAATGACCGGCTCGAAGGGGGGTAGGTTGTGGTCGAACCACTCGACCTCCTCGGCCTCGATGACCTCCATGTAGCCCATGACCCGAAAAACCTCGTCGGTTCGGCGCTCCCCCGCCCCGCCGGTAACGACGATCTTTTTGGGATGAAGCCCCTTGATGAACTGGATCGTCGCGCGCAGGGTGTCGGCCTGGGTGCACGCGGTCTTGTCCTTCTCGGTCGCCGTGGTGTCGTTCGGATGGATTGCGACGACGCGATCCTTGAAGTCCTCCAGCGAGACCCCAAGGAGAGCCCGGTTGATGGCCTTGGCGATGTCGTTGGGATCGTGGGCGATCGAAACGGTCAGCGCGGCGTTCGAATCCATGGCGCGTGCTCCCCTCCAGTCGTGGCTATCTCGGTCGACTGAAGCGAAAGCACCGCATATCTTGGGCCGCGAGTCGATTAGCGGTGAACGTCTCCCTCGCCGGCCTCTTGCGCGATCGCCGTTTCCTCCCGGCTCGTCGCCCGAAGGAGAAACGGGTGGACAACCAGATAGCCGACGCAGACCCAAGGCTTCCGCGACGACGGAACAAGGATAAGCGTCACGAGGAACGAGGCGACGAAAGCCACCCACACGATGGCCGACCGGATGACAAACCGGAGCGCCCTGGGACTCTTGTTCGCGCGCTTCCAGAAACCCAAGCTCCCGGCGGCGCCGCCCACAATGCCCATCACAACGCCGACCAATCCGGCTATCTGTCCCGGGGTAAGATTCATCTTGCGGTCTCCGGTGATGGGGTCCCAACCGGCATCGTCAACTCCGGCGGCCTTCGTCGATTAGGTCGCGGATCGTGAGCCCTTCGCCGAGCGTGGGGCCGTGCTTCTCCCGCCAGGCCCACATCCCGATGGGTTGGCCAGGCGCTTCAGATGGAAAAGCCTATGTGCGGGTCGGGTCGGGCGCGGTGCCTTGGCCTCCGTCCAGAGGCGCCGCTCGGACAACCTTTACGCCGCCCACCCCCACTGGAAAAACGTGATACCCACAGTGCTCGGTGAACACCATGCATCGCTCGCCGGCCTCGTCCAGCACGGCGAAGGCATAATAAAACACGGCGAACGAGCCGTCTTCGAAGCACAGGTGGACCGACTGATCCCCGCGAAAGTCACGGGCCGATAGCTGATCCCGGTCCTCGCCGCAAGTCGCCCGCAGGTGAGCGCGGAGGCGGGGTTTCCAATCGTCCGGAACCACATGCCATTGCGACCACGCCATCCGTCGCACCTCCAACGCCCAAGACCAAAAGCCCGACGCCCAAGACCACCGTATGCGCCCCCCCCAAGGAAACTTCTCCATCAAGAGACTTGGTCGAAGACGGCTACCGGTTAGGGATAGAAGATCTCGCCAGGTATGAATTGACCGTCGGAGATGACCCCAAGAAACCCAGTCCTCATCGCATTCGGGTGTTGCTCAGCGAAGGATGCGGAGTAGTTTGCCTCATACGCTTCTTCGGTCGAGTACAGGCGGATTTCGACCCACCCCTCCAACGCGGTAATCCGCCGAGCGATCGATTCTCTCTCCACCGTCGGAGTGGACCGTGAGAGCGAAGGCATTAAGACATCCCCAGTTTTGCCCCCCTTCATCGGTTCCACGACGTAGAGGATTTTGTAGGCGGGTAGATCGGAAAGGGCCGGTCTGTCCACGGGAACGAAGGGCTCAGGCTTGTAGCTCTCTCCCCAGACGATTACTCGCTCCCTATCCGGGCTGCTTTCCCAGACGGTCATGACTTGACCATTCAATTCGTAGAATTCCAGTATCCGGCCCGACATGAACTCAATCCGCTGTCGCTTGCCTTTAACCCAATTCTGCGCTCTTCTCGCATGGATCGGACGGCCGAATTCGGGATGGGACTCAAGGAACTTCGACACTTCGGGAATCATCCCGGAAGGTCGTGAATTCCCCCCGTCGGGATCCAACAAAGAGCCGATCATGGCGAGAAGAATGAGGGCGACAAAGGGTAGACCCACAAACAAGAGGCAACTTCTCAGGCAGCCACGCCTCGCCTTTTTAAACGGTCGCCCGCACGCGGGGCAGTTAGGAGCAAGTCTGCTCACCGCTGCGCCACAGTCTGGGCATGCCATTAACGCGGCCTTGGATTTGTCAGTCGAACCACTGGATGATGCTCGAGGCACGGGCGCGCCCACATCGTGTTGCAGATTGCTTGGCGCGGCCCGCCCGTCGATTTTAGGAATAGCGGGAGGCTTGCGCGCGTGAGTGCCGGCGGGGGGAATGTGAACAACCGCCCCACATGCCTTGCAAGTCCCCATGCGCCCCGCGTACTTGTCAGGCACCAAGATTTGTTTACCACATTGACACGAAACACGGATGGCCATCGACCACTCCCGATTTTCCCGAGCCGATTTAAAGTTTTGTCGTGCCAATCAGGCGTCGGCTCGCCACCACTCTAACACGCTCGACCAACCACGCAAACAATCCAAGGAGCGGCCAGTTTGGAGTTAGTCCTCCATCACGAACTTGACTCCAAAAAATGAAAGAGCCTGAGCCTCAGCGACGGGCCCCCATCGTTTGATCTTCTCGGTTTCCGGCGACGGGGTTAGGATGCCGGCGCTCACGAGTCCGCTGGGGGAGGTGGCCCGAGCACAGGGAGGTCTCGAGCCGATGGGATGGCTGTTGCGATCGCGCGTGGTTTGGGTCTTGGCGGGGGTCGTCGCGCTGGGAGGTTCGGCGCTGGGGCTCTCGGTCCAGGAGGGGGACGACGAGGCTCCCAAGAAGGAATACACGACCCTGCGCGACGGGTTCGAGTCGCCCGGGATCGCCTGGAGGCGCGAGCGCGCCGACACGACGATCAACCTGTTGGCCCAGGAGCGCTCGGATCGGGCCGCGTACGAGGGGAAGCAGTCGGAGCGGTTCCAGTTCGAGGCCGATCTCGGGAGCCAGTTCTTCGTCAGTTATCCCCTGCCCAACGTGCCGGTTAGCGAGAAGCTGGAGATCGTGCTCAACGTCCGAGCCAATCGCGCCGGAGCGCAGGTCTTCGCCCGGGTCGTGCTGCCCTCGGACGTGGATCCCGAGACCCGGGCGCCGTCGTTCGTTCTGGTGCCGGGGACGATCTTTGATCGGGTCGACCGCTGGCAAAGACTGGAGGTCTCGCGGATGCCGCCGTCGATTGAGCGGCAGGCGCGGGTTCTTCGGGCGTCGACGCGGAGGCCGGTGAGCCTCGAAGGCGCCTACGTCGATCAGGTCATCGTCAACCTGATGGGGGGGGCCGGGATGTCGGAGGTCTTTCTCGACGACCTCAGCGTCGGCCCCGTCAACCAGGAACTCGCCGCCCGATGGACCAGGCCGGGCGACGCGCCGTCGGCCGAAGCCTTGGCCGAGGGCGTCGCCGAAGAGGCCCCAGCCCCAGCCCCGTCCAGTCGCATCCTCCTTCAGCGCAACCGTTTGGAGCGAATCGACGACCAGGGGCGGAAATACGGCTGGTTTCCCACCGCCGTCGAAGCGCCCGGCGCCGACCCGACCATGTTGCGGCGGTATGGGTTCGACGTCTTGATCGATGATCTCCGAATGGACCAGGACGAGCTTCGGCTCGCCGCCGCGCTGGGGTTTTCGCTCATGCCCCGGCTCTCCGACCCGAAGCCGGACGAGGGGATCGAGGGCCAGGTCAAGGAGGTTGAGAATTACCCGCTCAAGGAGGCCGTCGCCTTCTGGCTGGTCGGCCGGGAGTTGGGACGCGATCGGGAGCTGAAGGTCCGCGAGGAGGAGTTGGCTCAAACGCGCGGGCTGATTCGGGCCATCCACGGCATGTCGCCGACCTTTTCGAGGCTGACCCTCGGCCTGGTCGACGGCGACCTTCCCCTCTACGCCCGAGCGCCGGCGAACCTCGACACCGTCGGCGTGAGGCTCAGCCACTGGGCCGCGTCGCAAGACCCCGGGGAATTCCTCCAATTCCTGCTTCAGCGGCGGCGCCTGACCACCAAGGCCAACGCCGGCCAACTATTCTGGGCCTGGATCCCCACGACGGCCTCGCCCACGCTGCGGCGGAGCATCTGGGGCGAGGCCCCTCCCCCCGCCTGGGGCATGCCCCGGCCAAGCCCGGAGCAGCTTCGGCTGATGACCTACCTGGCGCTCTCGGCCGGATACCGAGGGCTCGCCTTTCAGGGAGACGCCGACCTGACCCGCCCGGCCGGACAAGCCCAATTGATCGAGCTGGCGATCCTCAACGAAGAGATCGACCTGGTGGAGATGATCCTGGCCAACAGCGCCGACCCGATCCCGATCCATCCGGTCTTCGACCCCGACCCCTCGGACCTGCCGCCTCCGGGAGGCGCGCCCAACGCCAGGGTGAGGCTGGTCAGGGAGTTCGTTCCCAAGCCCAACCACAAGGCCGCCGCGATCGCCGTGGGACGCAAGGGAGCGCTCTTGCTCCTGGCCGACTATTCCGCCTACTCGCAATACCAGCCTCCTCAAATGGCGGCGCACAACTTGGTGATCCGGGCGATCCTCCCTGAAGGGGCCCAGGCCTGGGAGGTCAGCCCGGGAGAGGTCAAGCTCCTGGAGCGCGTTCGGGTGCCCGGAGGCACGAACATTATCGTGCCCGAGTTCGGCGTCACCTCGATGATCCTCTGCACGACCGACATGGCCCTGGCCGAGCGAACCCGCGACGCCATCCTCCGGGCGCGGCCGATGGCCGTGCAACTGGCGATCGAGCAGACCCAGCAATTGATCAACGAGGCCGCCGAGATCAACGGCCGTCTCGCCGCCGACGGCTGGTCGATCACCTCCGAGAAAGACCACGAACAGCGCCGGGCTTTGGGAATGACCAAACCGTTCAACGACGCGGCCGACCTGCTGGCCAAGGCCGAGGCGAGCCTCCAATCCGCGCGGGACGCGCGCGACCGCGAGGATTTCGCCCTGGCCTGGGCGGAGGCCCGCCGGGCGAGTCGGCCGCTCCGCATCCTGGCCCACTCCCACTGGGTTCAGGCCGTCACCGAGTTCACCAAGGTGGCCAGGCGCAACACTTTCGAGCCGCCGGCCTCGGAGCCCTACGAGGCGGGCAAGCCCGCCAATCCTCCCGTCCTGGTCCAGCCGGTCAGTTGTCCCCCGGCCGTCTCGTACAACACCCTTCCCGAGCTTTATCTCTGGCTCGACTGGATCAGCGGCAAGACCGGCTACCGATTCGGCGCCAACCGAGTCCCCTCCGGGACGTTCAACGATCCCGAGGAGATGGCCGAGGCCGGATGGATGAACCTCAGCCATGAGATGGAGGGGATCGACGCCAAGATGGCCGTCGTCCCGGTCAAGGGGTCCGATTTCCGCCGGGTGCTCCGGTTGAGCGCGCTGCCGAAAAATCCGGAGGACGCCGACTCCACGCTCCCCCCGTTCCTCGACTTCCCCGCGGCCGCCGTCAGGTCGCCGGCCGTCCCGGTCGAGGCCAACAACCTGATCCGGATCTCCGTCCTGGTCAAGCGGCCGATCGCCAGCGTCCCCGGCCAAGGAGGAATCATCGTCCGCGACTCGATCGGCGGCGAACAACTTCAATTCCGATCCACCTCGCCCATCCCCCAATTCAGCCGGGTCGTCCTCTACCGCAAAGCGCCCGCCGACGGCGAAGTCTCCGTGACGCTCGGCTTGGCCGGGTACGGCGAAGCCGAATTTGACGACTTCCGCGTCGAACTCGTCGAGGACGGCGAGCCTCTCCTTCGCTCAAGCGACGAGATCGCCCAAGCCCTCGAAGAGGCTCAAGACGACGAAGGACTTGAGGTTATCGAAGACTCTCAGGCCCTCGAAGACCCCCGGATGTCCGACGATCCCTCCTCCCCGCCCGACTCTTCGGACGAGCCCACCGAACAAATTCGCGTTCGGCGACGTTAAAGTAAAGGAGACGCCCCGCGCGACCGAGACGACGACCCGCCCCGCGTTCGCCGGGGAACGGGTCGCTCGTGGTCGTCGGGATGTCGCCAAAACACGTCGAAACAGCGCTCTCGGCCGCCCTTCCGCGCGGTCCCTTTCACGAGACGGTTGACACGCCGCGCGCGAAATGATCGACTTTCGATTCCTTTAGGCTCTCGAAGGACGGAACCGCCGCGCCCAGGTTGTGGTAAACTCCCCCACGGGGACGGCGACGCCGGTTCCGCCTCCGGAGCCGGCCGGGGCGAAAAGTCGCGAAGCGACGGAACCATTCGCCGTTTCAACGCATCGAATGAATTGGGACCGTGAAGCGGGAGGAGCGGAAAAGGCCCTCGGCCCGAAAGCTCCGACTCGTCGCGCGTTCCCGAGAACAACAGGCCTCGTCCCGCGGGACGGGCGCGCTCTTCTTTTATTCCCAACTCGAATCCCAAACTTGCAATACGGATAAGGCCGAACGACCCGCCTTCGGGTTGCCCGCCCCCCTTTGAAGCAAGAGGAGTGTTGCCGCATGGCGAAGATCCAGTCCGTCTGGGCGATCGACATCGGTCAGGCCGCGCTGAAGGCGCTGAAACTGGTTCCCGGGGAGGCGCCCGATCAGGTCGTGGCCGAGGCGTTCGACTACATCGAGTATCCCAAGATCCTCAGTCAACCTGACGCCGAGCCCGAGGAATTGGTTCGCGAAGCCTTGGCGACGTTCACCGACCGCAACGAGGTGAAGGGTAGCCGGGTGGCGATCGCCGTCCCCGGACAGGCGGGTTTGGTCAAGTTCATCAAGCTGCCGCCGGTTGAGAAGAAGCGGATCCCGGACATCGTCAAGTTCGAGGCGAAGCAGCAAATTCCCTTCGCGCTGGACGAGGTGGTCTGGGCCTATCAGCAGATCGGCGAGGACGAGGCGGACGAGGAGGGGGGCGACGACGAGTTCACCATGGCCGAGGTCGGCCTGTTCGCCATGAAGCGCGATCAGATCAACCGGGCGATCCTGCCGTTGACCGTCGCCGGGATCGAGGTCGACATCGTTCAGATGTCCCCCTTGGCGCTCTACAACTTCATCACCTTCGATCAGATCAAGGGAAGCGGCTCGAAGGACCCGGTCGTGGTGCTGGACATCGGCGCCGACAACACCGACTTGATCATCACCGACGGCGCCCGCATCTGGCAGCGGAACGTGCCGATCGGCGGCAACCACTTCACCCGCGCCCTGACCAAGGAGCTGAAGCTCACCTTCGCCAAGGCCGAGCACCTGAAGCGCAACGCCACCAAGGCCCCCGACCCCCGGGCGATCTTCACCGCGATGCGCGGGGTGTTCAACGACTTCACCAGCGAGGTCAACCGCTCGATCGGCTTCTATTCGAGCATCAACCGATCGGCGAAGATCCGCAAGGTGGTCGGCCTGGGCAACGGGTTCAAGCTCCCCGGCCTCCAGAAGTTCCTCCAGCAGAACCTCAACCATGAGGTGGAGAAGGTCGACGACTTCGCCCATCTGGTGGGAGACGAGGTCAAGGCGGCGCCGCAGTTCCAGGACAACCTGGCGTCGTTCGCGGTGGCCTACGGCCTGGGGATCCAGGGGGTCGGCCGAGGGGGCCTGAGCACCAACCTGCTCCCCCCCGAGTTGGAGCGGATCCGCATGATCCGAGCCAAGAAGCCCTGGGCGCTGGCGGCCTCGGCCTTGATCATGCTCGGCCTGAGCGTCCTGTTCACGCTGGGAGACTATCGGGCGCTGGCGAAGGTGTCGACGCCCCAGTACAAGTCGGCCGTCGATCAGGCGAACAGCGTCGCCAAGCGCGGCGCCGACATCAAGAGCGGCCTCGACCAGGCCAAGGGGGCCTGGCAAACCAAGTTCGACGAGGGGAAATCGCTCATCATCGACCCCTCCAACCGCGGCATGTGGCCCCAGTTTCTGCAAACCATCAGCGCCTACTTCCCAGACCCGATTCGCGACTACGGCCTTCAGCCCAACAACCCGCAAGACGAGTACGCCGTCGAGAAGCTGACGGTCCACATCGACCGCATCATGCCGGTTTGGCGAACCGACGTGGCGATGGAATGGTTCGAGGACGTCAACCCGCTGTACAAGCGGCTGATGCACCCCTACGACGTGGAGAATCCCCCCAGCGGCGAGGGCTGGATCGTCCAGATCGTCGGCCACCATTACAACCCCTATCCCTCGGCCGAGCAGCTCAGGATGGGCGACGACCCCCGCCGGGTCGAGTACGGGCCCTACGAGTTTTTGACCAAGAAGGTCCTCAGCAAGCTGAACTCGCCTTCGCTTCGGCTCTACGGCGTCAACCACGTCACCCTGGCCTGGATGTCCATCGACAAGAACTGGACCAGCGAGAAGGGAACCGCCACCAACAACCTCGCCAGCCGAACCGTCCCGCTGCTGGACCGCGCCGCGCCGCCCGAGGGCGAGGATGGCGACATGGGCATGATGGGCGGAATGATGATGGGTCCCGGCATGATGTCCTCCGGGGGGATGGGCCGCGGCCGAATGATGGGCGAAATGGACGCCAGCATGATGCCGGGCTCGGGCATGATGGGCCCGGGCATGGGCATGATGGGCCCCGGCATGGGCATGATGGGCCGCGGCATGAGGGGAGGCCCCCTGGGCGCCGAGGCCAAACAGAAGCTCCGGACCCTCACCCGCACCGACTTCCTGCTTCAGTTCGTCTGGCAGCCCGAAGTGGTCGAGGAGGTCCCCTCAACCCCCGAGGAGCAACAGGCTCTGGTTGAGGAGCGAACGGCCAAAATGAGGGAAATCATCGAGAAGATGAGGGAGGCCGAGAAGGCCAACGCGGCCGTCACCGTTCCCCGCGAGGAGGAAATCGAGAAGGCGTCCGACGCCAAGACCGAGGAGGTCGAAAAGGCGATCACCGACGCCCTGGGCGGCGAAGCCGCGGCGGCCCCCAACACCGGCGCGGAGGGCTCCGACGCTCCGGCGGCCGGAGCGCCCGCGACCCCCGCCCCAACGCCCTGACCGGATCGGTCGCGCCTCGCGGCGCCGGACGAGGCTTGGGGCGCTCGCCCCCGCCCGGCGCCGCGTCGACTCGCCGCCAAACCCAACCGCCGCTCGACGCGGACAACCACGTCTTCTCAATACACGCATCTTCGCGCGAGGCCCGATCATCATGGATCAAGTTAAGGAAATCCTTCGCCAGATAGCCAGGTATCGCTTCTGGATCTCCGTCTGCGTGGCGGCCCTGCTGTCGGTCGGCGCCTACGTCGTGGGTTCCGGCCCCGTCAAGAGCCAAACCGAGGCGGAAATCGGCAAGATCAGCTCGGCCGCCAAGGACGTGCAGCAATACACCTCGCCGACGACCCCGACGCGCGACTTCCAGCCGGTCGTCGAGAAAAAAACGGCCATCCTCACCAAGGACGTCGACAAGGCCTGGCAAAACCTGTACGACCGCCAGGCGCCCCTTTTGACCTGGCCCGAGACCGTCGCCGAACGGTTCAAGAAATGGGGACGCAACTGGCCGGAGGACGTCGCCGCCGGCGCCGTGCAGTTGGCGATCGTCGACTACGTCGAGGCCTACCCCGAGTACGTCGAAAGCATCTACAAGATTTTCAACCCGTTCAACTACGAGACCGGCGAGGGAGTCGTCGCCGCGCCGCCGGTCAACGTGCTTCTGCGCCCCGCCGGCTTCGACATCAACGACCCGCCCGGCATGGGCAAGGTCTGGTCGGCCCAAGAGCGGCTCTGGACCCAGCGAACCGTCCTCGAAGTCATCGCCCAAGTCAACCGCGACGCCAAGGACTGGGACTCCGCCTACATCAAGGAAATCAAGGCCCTTGAGGTCGGCAACTATCTCTCCCAAGACCAGCGATCCGTCGCCAACGGAGAAGAGCTTGAGGAGGCCGACGACATCCTGGCCCCCGGCGAATCCGAGGAGTACGAGGACGAAATGGGGGGCGACATGGGCATGATGGGCCCCGGCATGATGTCCTCCGGAGGGATGTCCAGCGGCCGCGGCCGAATGGGCGAAATGGGCATGATGGGCCCGGGCATGATGGGTGGAACGGGGTTCACCGGCGAGGCCGAGAGCGTCCTGTTCCTCAAGCCCGATGACGCCACGCAGTACAAGATCCTGCCGATCATGTTCACCGTCTTGATCGATCAGGATCGCGTGCCGAACCTGCTGGTCGAGCTGGAAAACTCGCCCATGGTGATCGAGGTCAGGGACTTCGAGTTGCTCCGGCCCACCGAGCGGGTCGTCAAACCCGAACAAGGCATGGGGTTCACCGGCTACGGCGGCATGATGGGCATGATGGGCGGCCGCCGCGGCGGCATGCTCGGTTACGGCGGCATGATGGGGGAAATGGACCCCACCATGATGATGCCGGGCGCGGGCATGATGGGCCCGGGCATGGGCATGATGGGCCGCGGCCGGATGGGCGAGATGATGGACCCCAGCATGATGGCCGGGGGCATGATGGGCCCTGGCATGGGCATGATGGGCGCGACGCGCAAGGGCGTGGACAAGCGCGGCGTCGACCGGGCCGAAAAGCGCAAGGAGGAGGCGAAGGCCCGCGAGGAGGCGGCCAAGCCCACCACCCTCTTCGACCCCTATTACAACATCGTCCAGGTCACCATCTACGGACAGGCCCGCTTCTTCAACGAACCCACTCCCGAAGCCGAGGAGGACGCGACCTCTCTGGGCGAGTTCGAGGACGAGGGCGAGTTCGCCGAGCCGGCGGAGGCCGAAGGGGCCATGTCCGACGCGGCCGAGGAGGTTAATCCCGAAGCCGAAGCCGACGCGGCCGAGGAGGCCAAGCCCGAAGCCGAAGCGACGGACGCGACGGAGGAACCCAAGGCCGAAGCCGACGAGGCGGACGGCCAGGAGCCGCCGGCCGACGCCGAGCCCCAGTCGTAACAACGATCACGGAGTTGCTTTTCCCGATTCATCCACTCCCCGACCAGAACGGCCCTCCCTCGTCCGGAGCGCCGATTTACCCCATCCAGGAGACGCTCGCATGGCCAACGCCGTGGAGAAAATGAAAGACATCGGCCTGCGATTCGGCGACAAGTTGGTTGTCGTCTTGGCGGTGGCCCTGTTTGTGTGGTGCATCATGCAGGCCTTCTCGCGGCCGACGACCGATCTGACGCCCGAGCAAATCAAGGGCTACGCGGAGGCGTCCGAGAAAAACATCGGCCGCCAGGTCGACCCCGAGGACATCCTCGCCACTCTGACCGAGCAGGGCATCAAGAACTCGGACTTCGCCAAGCAGGCCGAGGAATCGGCCAACATCCGCCTGGTCGCCAGCGACTTCAAGCCCCAGCGCGAATGGGTCACGCCCGAACCCGGCGCGGGCTTGATTCGCGACACCCCCGTCCTGATCGCCGCCACCAATGTTTTCGCCTACCCGGGACGCGGCGGCGCCCTGGTGTACGAACTCGACGCCGAGGGGAACCGCGTTCCGGACACCGAGCCCGAAGACGCCGCCAAGGCCTCCACCCTCGCGCGTCGTCGCAGCCGCATGGGCTCCGGCATGATGATGGACCCCAGCATGGGCGCCATGGGAGGCATGGGCCAGTCCCTCACGCCCGAGCAGGAAAGGCAAATCCAGGCCGAGCAGGAGCGGCGGCGGCGGGAGAGGCGAAACCTTCTCGCCGGCAAGGCCGAGCCCAAGGCCGAGCCTGAGGAGGATGAGCGCATGCCCGGCATGCGCGGCATGGGCGGCATGATGAGGCCGGTGGGACCGCCTCCCAAGGAGGTCACCAGAGGCCTGCGCTGGGTCGCCCTGACCGGCACGCTCGATCACGGCCAGCTCCTCGAGAACTACCGCGACGCCCTCAAGAATCCCGCCATCGCTCAACCGAACTACGCTCGGCTCGACATCGAGCGTCAGCAGAAACAGTCCGACGGATCGTGGAGCGATTGGGCGCCGATCGAGATGGAGAAAAACCTCGACATCCTCGACAACCTGCCCGAGGAGGACGAGGAACTCACTCCCGAGAACGTTCGGCCCGACAACCTCAACGATCCGCTCCCGTTCCTAACGGCCGGACTCTGGGAGAAGGTGCATATCGCCAGCCTCGTCCCCGAGGAGCTTCGGGACGTCACGCCAACCCAGCCCGGCATGATGGGCGGGGGCATGATGGGCCCCGGCATGATGGGCTCCGGCATGATGATGGACCCCGGCATGATGGGCGAGGGCATGATGGGCTCCAGCATGATGCCGGGCTCGGGCATGATGGACCCCGGCATGATGGGAAGCGGATACGGCATGGGGATGATAGGCATGGGGGGCGGGGAAACCCTCGCCAACTTCTGGCGATCGGATGCGGAGAAGGTGATGATCCGCGCCCTGGACTTCACCCCGCAACAGGACCAGAGCTATCGGTATCGGGTCCGCATCGTCGTCTTCAACCCCAACCTCAACCGCGACGATGTCAGCCCCGGCGTCGACAACAAGTCCACGGAGCTGTTCGGCCCCTGGAGCGAGCCGACCGACGAAGTCCACATGCCGCCCGACGTCACGGCCTACGCGATGGGCACCTTGCCCGCCGGCGCCAAGTCCGACATGAAGGTCGTCTTTCAGGTCGTGAAGTTCAATCCCGAAGACGGCGTGACCGTCCCGCGCAACTTTGAGGCTGGCCCCGGCGAGATCATCGGCGAGGTCCGCACCGCCGACGTCCCCGTCTCCGACGGGACGGGCAAGCAGTCCAAGTCGATCGACTTCAAGAGCCATCAGCTCGTCATCGACGTCGACGGCGGCTTCCAGCCGCTCCCGACCGACTTCCCCGGCGGCGTCATCAACCGTCCGGCCCTCGCCGTGCTGCTGCGAGGCGACGGGGCGGTCATCGTCCGCGACGAGGCCGACGACCGCGTCGACGAGGTCCGCAGAGACCTCGACGCCAACTACAAGCGCGAGATCAAGGAATCCGACAAGATCCGCGCCAATTCGATGGGGGGCGCCTATGGCGAGATGATGGGCTCGGGCATGATGGGCCCGGGAATGATGCCCGGCATGATGGGCTCGGGCGGACGCCGCTGAGCCCCCCTCCTCCAAAAACTTCGGCGCGGGGGCCGGTCCGCCGGCCGGGCCCGCTTCGAGCCGCCCAACCGCCCCGAAACGTCTTGGACGCCCCATCCCCGCCGGATGGGGCGTTTTTTGATGCGCGGCGATCGGGCCAATCCTCAAAAAAAAACTCCGGTCCCTCTTGACCGAATTCCCTACAAGGGGTAAGACCCGCACATCTCCTCTCGTTCTCGACGCGCGTCTTCGCGACTACACCTCTGAACCAGCGCGGCGGGTGAGGGATCTTCCACCTGGGTGAAGAAACCGTTTCGCGGCGTCGCGACGGTTCGTACGCGGGTACCGTGTTAATTGACTCTCGCCTCAGGGACTCGAACAAGGCCGCGCGCAGGGATGTCGCCGGTCGTCCGCTTGACGGCGAAAGGAGGTCGCGTTGAGAAGGCTAAGTGCGCTCACAATCATCATGATCCTCGGTGCGGGAGGGGGAGCGTCCACGGAGGGAGCTACCCCCAACGACGCGGTCGCCTCGCCGGCCGCGACGGCTCGCAAGCCGTCGCCGGCGCCGCCAATCAAGTACTTGGAGGCCGGGGCGCGCCTCTTCAACAGTGGTCAGTTCGATCTGGCCGCGAAGTATCTGGACGCGGCTCAGATGTACCGCGACCAACTGCAGGCCGACGAGCGGACCATGCTCGACGCCTACCTAAAGGAAATGAGCAAGGTCAAGGGGGCCGCCGCCGCGACGGTGGCCGAGGCCGCGCCCGCGACGCCGGCCGACCCGCCGGCCACCGCGCGGCCCGATCCCAAGCAGCACGCCCGTTGGCTGCTGCACGAGGCCCGCGAGCAGATCCTTCTGGGCGAGTACGACGCCGCCGAGGAGAAGATCGCCGAGGCCGAAGCGATCGACGTCAAATGGGGGCTCTTCGACGACACGCCGGCCAAGGCGCGGACCGCGCTGAACAAGGCCCGGCCCAAGACCGACGTCGAACTGGCCAAGACGAGCGGGACCGGCGATCACAAGACCGCCAAGGCCAAGCTCCGCGAGGCCCGGACGGCCATCGCCAACAGCGAGTTTGAGAAGGCCGAGGCCATCGCCCTTGAGGTCAAGGGGTGGAACCTCTCCTACGGAATGTTCGAGGACAACCCCGAGAAGGTCGCCTCGGCGGCCCGGGCGCTCCGCAAGCGCGACGAGATCCGCGAGACCCCGACCAGGGAGCAGGCCAGCCAGGGCGTTTACGACATTCTCGTGCAGGAGTCTCGAGAGCTGCTGAAGGCCGGCCAACTCGACGAAGCCGAGGAGAAGGCCCGGCGGGCCCAGCGGATGAACGTGGTTCCTCCCCTCACCGCCGATCGCGCCGAGTCGGTCCTCCACGACATCGCCATGAGCCGGTCCAACGCGACGGGAGAGGCGACCGCCTCCGCCGAGCCGGCCTCCGAAT
>Ga0180220_1001334_pt1 | contig 18583 bp, 23 predicted proteins | sample eDN5th37CBELigBY_FD_151335 | JGI IMG/M metagenome (GOLD analysis project Ga0180220, IMG submission 151335) | Enriched backyard soil microbial communities from Emeryville, California, USA - eDNA 5th pass 37_C BE-Lig BY (version 2) (version 2) | ecosystem: Environmental > Terrestrial > Soil >...
TCATCCACACGTGGCACGCCCCGCGGCTTGTTCGGAAGCAGCGGCTCGATCACAGACCATTCGAAATCTGTCAGCTCAAAACGGCGACGCATCTCCAAGACTCCTTTCCCGAGCCTTGAATCAATCACTGCCGCCTCGCGCAACTCAGTTTATGAGTTTACCGCCTAGAACGCTCGCTCTCTAGGATACCGCAATTTGCTGGTTAGACTTCGATGCCTTCCGCGAGGGTCAATGCATCTTCAACATCGACGCCGAGGTATCGCACCGTATTTTCAATCTTGGTGTGCCCGAGCAGAATCTGCACCGCACGCAAATTCCCGGTCGCCTTGTAAATGATCGACGCCTTTGTTCTGCGCAACGAATGAGTCCCATAGTCTTCGCTTCGGAGTCCAACCGCGGTGACCCATTCGTCAACGAGCCGAGCATACTGTCGCGTGCTCATATGCGCCGAGTGATCGATGCGGCTCGGGAACGCATAGTCCTCGATCGATCCACCGCGCCGCTCAAGCCATGCCAAGAGGCTTCCACGAGCATCCGACATGATCTCGAACTGAACTGGCCGACCGGTCTTCTGCTGAATCACCATCGCCCGTGTTCTCAACTCACCGCCGGTGACAAGGTCGCCGATCCTGATCTTCACCAGATCGCAGCCTCTCAGTTTGCTGTCGATCGCAAGATCGAAAAGTGCCCTGTCTCGAAGCCGATGCTCTCGATCCAGGTGAAAGCGAATAGCCCAAATCTGCCGTGGTTTTAACGGCCGCTTTGCGCCAACCTTTCGACCGGCATTCCACGCCGGTCGTGGAGGTAAATAGTCGAATTCTGACCTACCCATGATCGTTCTCCTGTGGCCAAAATGGCCAAAAAGGGAAACGCATGGATCAAGCCGGTTGGCCGCTTGCAGCCAGCCAGCTTTGGGGCTCCAAACAGCGAGAGCGGACGTTCGGACTGCCCAAGCGTTCGCTCCAGTTCATGTGATGCGTTCGCTGTCGGTCAGACTTCAATTCCCTCGGCCAACATGGCCGACGGAAAAACGTTCGATCGATGCGTTCGATCGATACACAAGTCCTGATTCAAGCCTCGCTGTTTCCCGTTTCCGCCGTTGAACCGGTACGGGCCGAAACTGAAATTCCAGACCTAAAAGCGGGGCAGCGAGAGCAAGGCAACGGGCGGAAAAGCCCCGCTTTTTATGGTCAGGTAATAGCGCCGAGACGAACCTTGCTCCCTGGCGATCACATCAATCTGCTCATTCTGAAACCACACCCAGAAGCGATGCGTCCCCGCGTTGATCCAGTCGACGATCTGATCGGCGAGAAACAGGCTCTCGCCCACCTTCACCGCGGCGATATGATGGGTCCGGCCATTACCGGTACCTTCGCGGACGGCGATAATCTCATAGTCGGCCATATCGTGACGTCCGATCCTCTTGCGCGGACCAGCTAGTAGCGAACCGGAACGATGCGGATCCGGTCGATAGCGCCAGGGGACGCTCGCGACCGGGCGATGGCAGCGGCGCGAAGCTCATCGAGAGCGATGACTTCATAGCCGTTTTCGTCGGGCTGCATGGGAAGATCGGTTTCGACGACGAGAATGACCTTTCGCGCAAGGCCGTCGATCTCCCACTCGAACCAGCAGCGGACGATGTGACTGGCACCTGCTCGATCATCCTCCATGCGGCGCATCCCGGACAAGGGATCGTGCGCGAAGCTCGCGCTCGACGCTGGCATAGCCGGCGTCGCTTCGCGTCGCGACCGCGATGGGACGCCCGCTCAGAATGGTGTCTTCGGTGTTGAGAAAGTCGAGCGCCGCGTCGCGTCCGCCAAGCAGTTGGAACGCGAGCGCGCTGATCGCGCCCTGCCGCTGCGCATCCTCCGGCGCAAGGGGTATGACCTTGCGATTTCGCCGAAACGGGTTTGTACGCGCGCTCGCCAAAGCGGTGCGCGGCTTATCCTGCTCAGGCGTCATTGGCTTGCTCTCCTTCCGCTCCACTGCCGGAACCTTGACGCCGGAGCGCGGCGCGCGCGTCGTCGATATTCGAATATCGGAATGGCCCGACCCGGAACTGTTCTACATATGTGTGGACGATGCCTGCTTCCGATAGCGACCGGAATGGCTGGAGGTGCACCGCATCACTTTGATTCAAATCGGACGAGGCGGGCAACTTGGCCGCAAGCGCGGCCAGGCTGTCCTCGTCGAGACCAAGCGCGCGGTAGATGTCGCGTCCGATAACCCAGATATCCTCCTGGACCGCGGCAAGCCGGCCGACGACGTCCTCCAACCCGAAGGCAACCCTTTCCTCTTCGGTCATCGCCAGCGCCTCGTTGACGAGCAACTCGGCAATCAGCGTGTCGCCAACAAAAACCGGGTAGTCGGTTGCCGGCTCGGAAACCGGTGGGTCGGCCTTAGGACCATCATGGCCTTCCTCGATAATCGCAGAAAGGCCGTCCGCCAGCCCACGGCGCTCGCGATATTCGTTGATCCGCTTCGCATAATAGCGGGGCAGATCGAAGTTCGGAAGCAAGTGACCGTCGCGTCGGGCCTGGCTCACTGCCATGAGCGCCATCTGGTGATGATAGAGAAGTTGGTTGAGATCCATGTCTGCTCCCTTTTGCGGGAGCGCGATTGTCTCTCAGTCACCGGCATGCAGTGCCAAGCCGGCGATAGCCTTATGTGGGCGTCCGGATGTTGCATTACAAGCCATCTGCATGTCGAAAGGTCCTGATCGAACCTCAGGCGCCCGGGCGAGCATCGACCTCCTGCTCTCGGCCGACTATTTGTCGACAAACTGAAAGCCAAGGAATTCCTTGATTTTTTGAGATCGCTGCCTTATATGTAGATCGCTAACGTCGCCTGCGACGGAAATTTGATGCCCCCGCGGGGGTCGCTTCTTCCCTTCTCACGCTTCCAGCTCTGCCGGTGCTTTTGCCGGCGGATACCCTGTTTTCGTGAAAGGAAACATCCATGCCGATCGGCAACGTCAAATTCTTCAACAGCGACAAGGGCTACGGCTTCATCGCAGCCGCGGATGGCTCGGGCGACAGCTTCGTCCACATCACCGCCGTCGAGCGCGCCGGGATGGCGACGCTGAACAAGGACCAGCGCCTCAGCTACGACCTCGAGACCGGCCGTGACGGCAAGGTTTCGGCCGTAAATCTCGAAGCGGCCTGACGCGTCGGGTGGCCAAGGAAGAGCTTCTTACCTTTGACGGCATGATCGACGAGATCCTGCCCGACGGGCGCTTTCGCGTCGAACTCGAGAATGGCCACCGGCTCATTGCCTACACCGCCGGACGGATGCGGCGTTTCCGCATCCGCTCGGTGGTGGGCGATGCCGAGCGCGTCGAAATGACGCCCTACGATCTTACCAAGGGCCGCATCGTCTATCGCGATCGCGGCCCAGGCAACCCGGGCGCCGCAAGCAAGCGGCGCTGAAACTTCAATCAAGTAGACCAACATGTTTCAGAATAATATCTACCCCGGCCTTACAGGCCTTTCACAGGCAGGGAGGCCGATACGCCTCCGCCCGGAGGCGCGGCGCTCGCCGACGTTATCGCGCCGCGAACTCCGCCGTCTCATCGCCGACATGATCGACTGATCGAAAGGACCTCACCGTGGCCGCTACAGCAACAAGCGTTCATTATCGCGAACAGGCAGAACGGTGCGAGGCCGAAGCCGCTGCAGCCGAGCTGACGCAGGTGCGTGATCGCAGCCTGCGCTCGGCCGCCGCCTGGCATGCCATGGCGGTTCGCAAGCTGAAGTCCGAAAAGGCGCGAGCCGAAAGAGACCATATCGCGAATGAGGTGCGCAAGCAATGCCTCGCATGAGCGATGGTTCGGCAACGCCATCCTAACGCTTCGGGCTGCATTTTCCGAATATTCAGCCGGGAGATCTTAATGTACGCAGCAATGGCTTCCGGTGGAAAAAGGGTCCTACCAAGCGGGGGCCGGACCGGCCGGCGACCGAAGTACCACCCCATCCCGATCCAACACGGCGTCTTCCGGACCCCATCGGGCAGAAAAATGGCTACACACCGAAGCCCACCCTTCAATAGCTGTTCCATATCGCCAGCGGCCGGGCGAACTCTCCGATATTGCCCGAGCCGAGTTACCGGCCAGCCCGCTCGACCCATCGGATATTTCCGATATGAATTGACGGACGCAGATGTATCGGATAATTCCGATGCATGAATATCGATTCTGCGCTTCCCGCTCTCGCTGCCCTCGCCCATCCGACACGTCTCGAGGCTTTCCGCTTGCTCGTCCGGCATGAGCCGGAAGGTCTGTCGACCGGCGAGCTTGTCGACGCATCGGGTCTCACGCAGAGCACCTTTTCGACGCATCTCGCGGTGCTGGCCAAGGCAGGCCTCGTCAAATCCGAAAAACAAGGTCGGCAGCAGATACAGCGAGCCGATATCGACGCACTCCGGGATCTGATGCTCTTCCTTGCGAAGGACTGTTGCCAAGGCCGCCCCGAGCTATGCGAGCCGCTGCTCGCCGAACTCACCTGCTGCTGAAGGAACGGGTTCCGTGACCGACATCATCATCTACCACAATCCAGACTGCGGCACGTCCCGCAACACGCTCGCGCTAATCCGAAATTCCGGAATCGAGCCGCATGTCGTCGAATATCTGAAGACGCCGCCGTCTCGTGCAATGCTCGAACAGCTGATCGACAGGGCAGGAATCACCCCCGCGAATTGCTGCGGGAAAAGGACACACCCTATGCGGACCTCGGTCTCAGCGACGAAAACCTCGCCGACAGCGCTCTGTTGGATGCGATGATGGAGCATCCCGTCCTCATCAACCGCCCGCTCGTCATCTCGCCGCTCGGAGTCAGGCTCTGCCGCCCGTCCGAAGCCGTGCTCGACATCCTGCCCCCACGGCAGCTTGGCGCCTTCACCAAGGAAGATGGCGAACAGGTCGTCGACGCCAGCGGCAATCGCGTTCAGGCCCGATGATCGGGTCATGACTGCCACAAAGCGCGAACGCCTGTCGTTCCTCGACCGCTATCTGACGCTGTGGATCTTTCTCGCGATGGGACTGGGCGTGTTGCTGGGGTCGGTCTTCAAGGGGCTGCCCGCTGCGATCGACGCCATGTCCGTCGGCACGACCAACATCCCGATCGCCATCGGCCTCATCCTGATGATGTATCCACCGCTCGCCCGCGTGCGCTATACCGAACTGCCGCGCGTGTTCGAGGACAAGCGCGTGCTCGCGATCTCGCTGATCCAGAACTGGATCATCGGACCCATACTGATGTTCGCACTCGCGGTTATCTTCCTGTCGGACAAGCCCGAATATATGACAGGCCTGATCCTCATCGGCCTCGCGCGCTGCATCGCGATGGTGATCGTCTGGAACCAGCTCGCGAAGGGCGACAATCAATATGTCGCCGCGCTCGTCGCCTTCAACTCGATCTTCCAGATTCTCTTCTTCAGCATCTACGCCTGGTTCTTCCTGACTGTTCTGCCGCCGCTGTTCGGCCTCGAGGGCAGCGTGATCGACGTAAGCTTCTGGACGATCGCCGAGGCAGTGCTCATCTATCTCGGCATCCCTTTCTTCGCAGGATATCTCACCCGCCGCTTCCTCGCGAAGGCGAAGGGAGACGAGTGGTACGAAACGCGCTTCCTTCCCAGAATCGGCCCGATCACGCTTATCGCGCTGCTCTTCACGATCGTCGCGATGTTCAGCCTCAAGGGCGGCGAGATCCTTTCTATCCCCGGCGACGTGATCCGTATCGCAGTCCCGCTGGCCATCTATTTCGTCGTGCAATTCCTCATCAGCTTCTGGATGGGCAAACTCATCGAAGCGGACTATCCACGCACGACTGCGGTCGCCTTCACCGCGGCAGGCAATAATTTCGAGCTCGCGATCGCGGTCGCGATCGCTGCCTTCGGCCTAGCTTCGCCGGTGGCCTTCGCCGCGGTTATCGGCCCGCTGGTCGAAGTACCCGTCCTCATCCTGCTCGTCGGCGTCGCCTTTCGGCTCGGACGCCGCTGGTTCCCAGCCACCACCCCTTCACAAGCCTGAGTATGATGACTGAACAGACCTACAGCCGCCTCCGCACACTCTCCGACCCGGACCATCTCCCGGCGCTCAGCCCCGATATCTTCGCGCGCAGCCGGCGCTCGGCCTCGGGCCGCTCGATCCCGCACCGCGCATTCTGCTGCTCTACGGCAGTTTGCGCGAGCGCTCCTATTCGCGGCTCGTCGTTGAGGAGACGGCGCGCCTGCTCCAGCTCTTCGGCTGCGAGACCCGCATCTTCGATCCGTCCGACCTCCCGCTTCCCGACCAAATCGCCGAAGATGATCATCCGGCAGTTGAAGAGCTCAGGCAGCATTCCATCTGGTCCGAAGGCCAGGTCTGGTGCAGCCCCGAACGCCACGGCCAGATTACCGGCATCATGAAGGCGCAGGTCGATCATCTTCCGCTTGCCTACAAGGGCCTTCGCCCGACGCAGGGGCGCACGCTCGCGGTGATGCAGGTCTCGGCCGGGTCGCAGTCGTTCAATAGCGTCAACACGCTCCGCATCCTCGGCCGCTGGATGCGAATGATCACCATCCCGAACCAGTCGAGCGTCGCGAAGGCCTATCAGGAGTTCGACGAGGCCGGGCGCATGCTGCCATCGAGCTATTATGACCGGATCGTCGACGTTGCTGAGGAGCTTGTCCGCTTCACCGTCCTCACACGCGGGCATGCCACCCAGCTCGTTGACCGCTATTCGGAACGCAAGGACCGGAAGGAGCCCGTCGTCACGCCAGCCGAACTCGCCGGAATTCCGGGAACGCGCTGATAGGTTCTGGCCGATTTCGGACTGACTGCTTTCCGGCATGAAGGGCGAATTTCAGACGTTCCGAGAAAACCAGTGCTTTGCGCGACTAACGAACTGGAACGGACAAGCTCGCCAATGCTTTAAAGACTTCATTTTTCGCTGATGATCGGGACAAGGTCGATGTCGTCCCGCTTGGCACGGCGTTCGATCACAATGATCGAGATCGCGCTTGCCAGCGTGAGAAGCGACAGCGGCGCCAGCGCGAGCGCATAACTGTCCGTCGCATCATGGACCCAGGCATAGACGTTGACCATCAGGCCGCCACCGATGAGGTTGGCAGTCGCATTGATCGCAGCGATGCCGACCGCGGCGCTCGCGGGGCTGAGCCACCCCGACGCGAGACTCCAGAACGGCCCCTTGAAGCAATAAGCGCCAACAAGGATGCAGGTTAGCATCAACACGACCAACGCAAGCGACGGCGCAAAGGCGGCGAGCGCCGTGCTGAGCGTGATGAGCAGCAACGGGATCGCCGTGTGCCAGCGGCGCTCGCCGGTCCTGTCCGAATGATAGCCCCAGAGGAGCATTGCGATTGTCGCCACGCCATAGGGGATCGAATTGACGAGGCCCGTGGTAAAATCGCTGAGTCCGAAGGATTTGAGAAACTGGGGCTGCCAAACGCCAAGCACCGATCCTGAAGCCGAGGCACCGGCACAGGCGAGCACTAGACCCCAGAACTGGAGATTCTTGAAGACATGCCATTTGGGCTGGTCGGCCTGGCCGCCGACGGGCCGCTTCGACGAGACCATCTCGGCCTCGAGCCACGCCTTCTCCTCTCCCGACAGCCATTTCGCCTGCGCGGGCCGGTCGGTGAGCATCCAGAGACAGGCAATGCCGAGAAAGGACGCCGGCAGCCCTTCAAGGATGAATAGCCAGTGCCAGCCGCGCAGCCCCCATATGCCGTCCATGGCGAGCAACGCGCCCGAGAGCGGCGAGGAAATGAAACTCGCGAGGGGGATGGCGACGGCGAACATCGCGAGGATACGGCCACGATAGGCCGGCGGAAGCCAGTAGGTGAGGTACAGGATGATGCCTGGAAAAAAGCCTGCCTGGAAAAAAGCCCGCCTCTGCCGCGCCCAGTATGAAGCGCAGCACGTAGAAGGAGGTCGCCCCCTGCACGAACGCCATGGCGGCCGAGATCAGCCCCCATGTAATCATGATCCGCGCGATCCAGCGGCGCGCGCCGAACTTCTCGAGCGCGAGGTTGCTTGGCACCTCGACGAGAAAATAGGAGACGAAGAAAAGGCTGGCGCCGAAGGCGAATTGGGACTTGGTCAAGCCGATGTCCTCGGTCATCTGCAGCGACGCCATGCCGACATTGGTGCGGTCGATCAGCGCGAACAGATAACAGACGACGAGGAAGGGCAGCAGGCGCCACTGGACCTTGCGCATGACGGTCCGTTCGATTTCGTTTGCGACCACGTTCTTGTCCTTACAATCGGCAGGATGAGTTAGTCCCGAAGGCCCTTGGTAATCGCCCCGGATTCAACAGCGTCGAGATAGGCCGAAGTGCAGCGTTCGAGAATCTGAAGATTCTTGCGCGAATGGTCCGCGCTCAGCACGAAGGGATTGGGACGGCTCGGGACAAGGATTTCGTCGATAATCCGCGGGATGGTCGCGTCGCCCCAGCTATGCGTGTTGAGCGGCACGTCGACCTTCAGCTTCTCAGATTCCGCAGTGAAAACGGCAAGCGACTGGATCATCTCGCGGATCGAAGCGGCATTGGGGCGCATGCCCTTGCCGCCCCAGAAGGATGCCATATGGCGCTGTCCGTTCGCCTCGACGGGCGCAAAAACCGAAATGGTACCCTTGGTGTGGCCCGGCGTCGGCAAAAGGACAATGTCCGTCTTTCCGAGCTTGAGCGTCATGCGCCCTTTCACCGAAACGTCGAGGGGCTTCATCGATTCCGGAAACGAAAGCTTGCCGTCACCGAACGGCGCATCGGCGCCCGCGACGATCTTCGCGCCCGTCGCGGCCTTCAGCAGCGGCGCGCCGGCGAAATGATCGAAATGCTCGTGCGTGACAATGATATATTTGAGGTCGCCGGGCGAGAATCCCGCTTTCGTCATCCAGTCGAGGATCGCGCGCCCGTGCGCCTCGCTGCCCCCCGCATCGACCAGCACAAGCCCGTCGGGGGTGCGGATCGCATAGGCGGCCAGATTGAGGTAGCCGAGATAATAGACATTATCGAGAATCCTGGTGCCGAACAGGAAATCGGTCGTTTCCATGACGCTCGGGCGGAACGGCGCTGGCACCGGGTCGACATAATAGCAATGGTAGTTGCGCATCGCGCGCAGCAGCATGTCGTCGCCGGCAAGCCGGTCGGCTTCGGCGATCTTCGCGCGCGCCGTCTCGGGCAGCGGCACGCCGACCGGCTTGGTCTGGCCCGAAGCGCTCGCGACGAACGCAAGAGACAGAAAGGCTGCGGTCCCGGCGGTCAGGTTTTTCCTCGTCATTGTCTCACTCTCCCATATATGTTCGCCGTCGACCGCGGCGCTTATCAATCATGCTGCCGAGGGTAGTTTCGACGGTTCTGTGGGCTTGGCCGCGTTCACGACAAAAGCTGGATCCAGCTCCCGTCCGGCCAGGCAATCGAGCACTTGCGTCATCGCAAGCATGCCGACCCGTTCCCCGGCCTCGACCGTACTCGCGCCGATGTGCGGACTGAACACGACGTTCGGCAGGCTGCGCAGCTCGGCGTCCAGTTCAGGTGGTTCGAACGGGAAGGTATCGAGCCCCGCCCCGCCGATTGGGCCGTCACGTAGCGCCGCTGCGAGCGCAGCAAGGTCCACAAGCCCGCCCCGTGCCGTGTTGATGAGGATCGCCCCCTTCTTCATGGCGGCGAGCTGCGGAGCGCCAATCATGTTGCGCGTCGCCGGCGTCAGCGGGCAATTGAGGCTCACGATATCGCTCCGCACGATCAGATCCTCAATATTCGCCGCCACGGCTTCACCGAGATCGGAGGGTTCCACGTCGATCGGGTCATATTTGACGATCTTCATCCCGAACCCGCGTCCAATGCCGGCGAGATGGCGACCGATCGCGCCGAAGCCGACGATGCCGAGGGTCTTTCCGAAAAGCTCGGTGCCGAGGAAATGGGGTTTGTCCCAATGACCGCCGCGCATGCGCGCATCGAGATGGGCGACGCGACGCGCAACGCCAAGCATGAGGGCGAAAGCCTGCTCGGCAACGGAAATCGCATTCGCACCGGCGGCGATCGTCACAGGAATTCCGCGCGCCGCGGCCGCCGCTACGTCGATGCTATCGTAGCCGACGCCATGCTTCGCGATGATTTTGAGCTCGGGCGCCAGCGCCATCGCCGCGTCGGTCATCTCACCGAGCCGCACGATCACGCCGTCGGGCCGGTGCCGGGCCATGAAATCTTCAAGCTCGCTCCCACGCAGATAGCGATCGCTGGTCACCACGATAGCGCCGGCATCCTCTGCAAGAGCCATCGCCTGCGGCGCTATGGACTTTCCGAGAATAGCGATCGTCGGTTTGGCGGACGTCATCAGCCTTCGGCTCCCGAAACGCCCGCACATCCGAGCTTGATCAGGGTCCGGTCGACCCAGCTGCGATCGTTGGTTCCGGCCGCGATGGCGTCCAGCTGCGCCGTCTCCGCCCGATGCTTGGCTTGTGCCGCGGCATGGATTGCGTCGGTCTCCCGAGCCGGGACGGCGATGACGCCATCGGCATCGCCCAGAATTAGATCGCCGGGCTCGACCACGAGGCTGCCCAGCGCGATGGCGACATTCACTTCACCCGGACCATCCTTATAGGGACCGCGGTGCGTCACCCCCGCTGCGAAGACGGGATAGTCGTCCTGCGAGATCGCGCCGAAGTCGCGGATCGCGCCGTTGAGAACGAACCCCGCCACGCCCTTTTTCTTCGCATAGGCGATCATAAGCTCGCCGATGAGGGCGTTGGTGAGGTCGCCTCCGGCATCGACGACGATCACGTCGCCCGCTTCGGCCATGTCGAGCGCCTTGTGGATCATCAGATTGTCACCGGGCCGGGTTCTCACAGTGAGAGCCCTACCGGCGAGGACGCCGGCCCGGTGCATCGGCCGCAGAGATGGACCTGCAGCCGGAATACGGTTCATGACGTCGCTCACATTGGCAACGGGGAGCGAACGAAAGCGTTCGATATCGGCATCGGTGACGCTTCGGGTCCGCTGATGGACGCTAAATCCGGTCATGGGTGGTCTTTTTCCTTCTCTGCGCCGGGTCAGAATTTGAACCGGACGCCGGCGCGAAAGAGGCGGCCGAAGCTGTCGTGAAGCGTGGTGTTTACCGCGACCGGAACGTTGCCGGCCGACGGATTGATCGGCGGATCGTTGCTCAGAATATTGCGGACGTTGAGGAACATCTCGACCTGCCCGTCGCCAACGTCGGGCTTGAAGCTGATCTGGCCGTCAAGATAGGCCTGCGCCGGGATATGCTGGAGGTCGATTGCCGTCGGGCCGCGGGTCACGTCGTAGCGACCGCCCCCGACATAGCGCATCTGGAGAAAACCACCGAAGCGTTCGGTGTCGTAATTGACCTGCGCGACGCCCTGCCAGCGCGGGAAATTGCTGAGCCCGACTTCGCCCGCGCGGTCGATTGGCGCCGCGCCCGGCGTGGTTTGTTCCTGCTTGCCGATATAGGCGGCGAGCGCGCGGAGGCTGAGCGTCCCCTGCCCGACGCTGGTGCGATAGCCCGCTTCGATGTCGACGCCATTGACCTTGGCCGACGCAAGATTGATCGGAAAGGCGTTGAAGCGGATGATGTTGTTCGATCCGTCGCGCACCACCACCGCGCACGCTGCCGCCACGCCGTCGAAGCACTGATCGACGGCGGTCTGCGCCGCAATCGTGCCGATCGCATCGTCGATCTTGATATCGTAATAGTCGACCGAGACGTTGAAGCCCGGCAGCCACGACGGGCTGTAGATCGCGCCGAAGGTCAAGGTGTCGGCAATTTCCGGCTTCAGATTCGGATTGCCTGTGTTGAGAGTCGGGATTCCGATCACGCGGATCCCGCCGTTCACCGGATCGTCGACCGAGGAAATATTCTGGCGCCCGGCCTGGAACAGCTCGGAGAGATTTGGCGCACGAATGTCGCGCGACCGCGTGCCGCGGAAGCGAAGATCGTCGAACGGCTTGTAGCTGAGGCCGACCTTCCAGGTCTTCACCGAACCGCTGGTGCTGTAGTCGGTGATGCGGCCCGCGGCGTTGAGATCGAGTTCGCGGATCAGCGGGACGTCGCGCAGCAGTGGCACGACGAGTTCGGCATAGGCCTCCTTCACATTATAGCGACCCGACCAGGGCGACGGATTACCAAAGAGGAAGGCACCGGTGGGCGAGATTGCATCGGTCGTGACGTTGGCGCGTTCCTTGCGATATTCGCCGCCGACCGCGAAGTTGATCGGACCCGCCCAGCCTTCGACGAGAGGACCAGCGAGGTTGATCGCGGCGACTTCCTGCTCGATCACCGCATGCGACCAGCTCGTGCCGCGGGTATAATCGAGCGCAGCCTCCGAAGGCGAGCCGACGCCAAACACATTGAAGGGCACGCAGCCGTCGTTCGGATTGGTGAGTGTCGAACGGCAGACGATCTGATCGTTTGCCGGATTTACCACCGCATCGACGGCTTGGGTGAAGCGCGTCACGATCTCGCTGTTGAGCGTCGCGTTATCCTGAACAGTTCGGCCATATTGATAATAGGCATCCAGCGTCAGCGAACCGAATTTCGCATCGAAGCCGAACACGCCGCGCATCGTTTCGCTGTCGACCTTGGTCTTCACCATTCCGCGTTCGGGCGAGAAGCGCAGCATGGTGAGCGAGGTGACGCCGCGCGCGACCATCTCGTCGCGGATGGCTTGCGGAAGATAGGCATTGTCGCGGCGGATCGTGATCGGATTGGCGGTCTGGTGGCGGTTCCAGCTGTTATCGACGGTCGAAGTCGAGGCGCCGTAAAGACCTTCGGCATAGAGCGTGACATTGTCCGAAACGTCGAAGCTGGCGCGGCCGAAGATGCTCCCGCGCTCGAGCGGACGATTGATTTCCTGAATCAGTTCGCTCGGAATGCCGTCGCCGCCGATCTGCTGCGTCGAGGTCGTGCGCGTCCCGAAATCATAAGGCGCCGCGACGCCACCCGGAAGAAACTGGATACCGCGGAAGAAGGCGTTGTTCGCCGCCGTGCCGCCAGCGCCCGTCGTGATCAGCCCGCCGAAAGATCCGACAGTCAGGACATTCTGCTCCAGCGTCTGCGCCGGATTGCCGCCCGGATTGGCGATGAAGCCATAGCCTTGCCTCGCCCATTTGCGGGCGCCGGTCTTGATGCCCTTGTTCTTGAAATACTCGCCGCTGAGAAGGATATGGCCGCGGCCATCCGCAAAGGACAGGCCGCCCGACAATGTCGCGCGGAATTCCTGATTGTCGCCCTGCTCGGCGATGCCGGCGTTGACCTCGCCCTTTACGCCTGTGAATTCCTTGTCGAGGATGAAGTTGACGACGCCCGCGACCGCATCCGAGCCATAAGCCGCCGATGCGCCACCAGTTACGACTTCGATGCGCTGGACGATGCCAGCCGGAAGGACGTTGAGATCGACGCTGCCGGTGAGGTTCGTCGAAACCACGCGCCTCCCATCGAGCAGGGTCAGGGTGCGTGTTGCACCGAGCGAGCGCAGATTGAGAAAGCTCTGCCCGCCCATCGTCGTACCGGAGTTGCGCTGCGGCCCCGACATGTTGGTGAGCGCAGGCAATTGGCGCAGCGACTCCGCGAGCGTCGAGGGCGAGGATTTGACGAGCTGGTCATTGCCCAGAACGGTCACCGGCGTCGGCGCGGTGAAGCCCGCGCGCGGAACGCGCGACCCGGTGACCACGATATCGCTCGCGGGTTCGGCGGACGCATCGACCACAGCTTCGTCGGATGATTCCGCAGCTTCGGCAGCAACGGCTTCGTTATCGTCGGAAACCGTCTGTGCCGCCACGGGCGCGCTCAAGGCCAGCGCCAAAAGCGAAGCGGTGCTCGCCAAAGTCCGGTTGATCGCGATGAACTTCATGTCTCTCTCCCTTGCTGGCCGCCGCCCGTCTTCGCGAGCCGGCCTTGAACCCTCCAGCCTTCGCAGTGCGTCCGGCGTCCTTACGGGACACGGGCGGTCGATGGCTTGATCGCCGATCTCGATGTCGGCGTGCGAATCGCTCTACATAAAACAGAACGACGTTGCAATTTTTTTAGAACGGCGTGTCATTTGCGTCGATTTCTCTTGGATTCCCTACAAATCCTGATTGCGATAGCGCGGAAACCGATCTAGCTCTCGGCTCGAAGAGCGGAATTTTTGGATTTTCAGATCGGTGTTCCGAATTCTTCGAAGCCGAGATGATTTGATCAAAGGGAGGCGATTGATGGGCAGGAATTGCGAGCCGCAGGGCCGGGGCAATCGGCACGGCATGGCGCGCCGGGAGTTGATGACAATCGGCCTTGCTAGCCTCGCGACCGCCTGCGTCCCGCGCTCGGGAATGGAATCACCCTATTCGTCCGGTGCCGCGCGCCCTCTCTTACGCGTTCCCCGACTGGCCTGCGACAGCCATATCCACATTCTCGAGCCACGCTTTCCGGCCACGCCCGGCTGGAAGGGCGAACCTGTCGGCGATGCGTCGGTCGCAGCCTATCGACAATTTCAGGCACGCATCGGAACCGAGCGGGTCGTCGTCGTGACGCCGTCGACCTACGGCACCGACAATAGCGCGACGCTTGATGCACTGGACCAGTTCGGAGAAAAGGCACGCGGCGTGATCGTAGTCGACTGCGACGCACCGCCCGCCGATATCGCGTCGATGCGAGGCCGAAGAGTCCGCGGCATTCGCGTCAATTTCGTTTCACCACAACCTTGGGGTCGGTCCGACGAACGCCGCCTGGTCGCCACGGCGCAGATCGCCGCGGATCTTGGCTGGCATATACAGATTTACGCGAAAGCCGAGCAGATCGCCGCCATGGAGCCCGTCATAGCAAAGCTTCCCGTCGCTACCGTCATCGACCATCTGGGATCGGTCGATCCGGCCGGCGGAGCCGGCAGCCCGGGTCATGCGGCAATCCTGCGCCTGCTCGCCAGCGGCAAGACCTGGATGAAATTGTCAGGCGCCTATATCTCGAGCAAGGCGGGGCCGCCCTATGGCGACCTGCAGGCGATAGCCGGGAGCTACGTTGCCGCGGCACCGGAACGAATGCTGTGGGGAAGCGACTGGCCACACCGCGGGCAGTCGCGCCGCCTCCCGGACGATGCCGCGCTGCTCGACCTGCTCATGCAATGGGCGCCTGACCGCGAAACACGGCGGCGTATCCTTGTCGACAATCCGGCGGAGCTTTACGGCTTCGGCTGATCGCCGTTCGCCGCCCCGATCAGGTCGAGATTGCCGCCGAGCGCGCGGCTTAGCTGGCCCGCCGCCCGAAGCACCGTTTCCTGGATGCGCGAAGCCGCTTCCCAGGTCAGGCGGGATATCGGCCCGGTGATAGTCAGCGCACCGACCAGGCGCTGATCCTGACCCAGCACGGGTACCGACAGCGAGGCCGTGTGGGGCGTGGTGGCGCCAGCCGTATAGAGAGGCAGCACGGGTACGGAGGGTTGTTCCTCGGGCCAGCGCTGGAACAGCTTCAGGATTTGCGCCGAAGACGCATTGTCCATCGGACGGAATGAGCCGGGAGCAATGTCGAGACGAAGCGCAAGCGGCGAATTCACGCGAAACTGGCAAAAGCGCTGACCATTTTGCTCGGTGTAGAAAGCGGCGGTTTCCTGCGTCTCTTCGGCAAGCGTCCGCAACACCGGCATGATGATCTTGTCGAGGCCCATCGAGGCGTCGTAAATGCTGTGTAGCCGGACGATCTCGCTACCGAGCTGATAGCTGTCGTCGACCCGCAGGATCAGACCGGCTTCTTCGAGAGACGTAATGAGCCTGAGGATAGTGCTTTTGACGAGCCCGGTCCGGCGAGCAATCTCGGCGAGTGTCAGCCGATCGTCGCCCTGCCGAAAACAGGTCAGGACGCTAAGCGCGCGATTGGCTGACGCGACACCCTCCCCAGCAGTCTGCCGCCTTGCTTCGCTCATCAACGCTCCCTTTTCGCTACGCCGTTCTAAAATGCTATAGTCGAAGAATAGGCTGGTTTGGAAGGCTGCGTTTTGCAGGCAATGGCCGACAGCGGAATGTCCGCTTTGCGACCTGGAATGTGAATAGCAGCCCTTCCAACGGACAATCTAAGCGTCCCTGGCAATATAGCGTCAATCGACGCTTATTCCTCTGAAGTGCGTCGCAGATCCTTCGCCTGCACTCTCAATGTCATCGAGGCGCGCATGCCCGGCCGCGCTTCCGTATCGTCGACGGCGCTGTACCGAATATCCGCTTTGTTGGTACGAGCCAATGCATCTATCAGTTTCGTGCCGAGACCTGTCCCTTGGACGGTGCCGTTTGCCGGCATGCCGGGCCCGTCGTCCTCGACGCTCAGTTCAATTTCCTTATCCGCGGTTCGGCGGAGATATAGGCGCATCTCCCCATCCTCGGCGTCTCCATAGGCATATTTGCAAGCGTTGCTGATCCATTCGTTGGCGATCATGCCGAGCGCCACTGCCTTGTCGGTCGGCAACCGGATCGGATCGACCTTTGCGACGACCGTGCGCCGCGCACTGCCAGTCGACCAGGTCGAGCCGATGTCGTCGGCGAGCCCGGCCAGGTAATCGTCCATTGCAACGAATTCGACGTCGTCGGTCGTGTAGAGACGCCGGTTCACCTGCGCGATCGTCGCTATGCGCTGCTGCGTCTTTTGGAGCGCTTCACGTGCCCCCGCGTCCGCAAGGCCCTTCGACTGCAGCGCAATAAAGGACATAACCATCTGAAGATTGTTGGCGACGCGGTGGTTGACCTCTTTGAGCATCGCCTCGAGCCGCGCGTTGCTGGCACGCAGTTCAGCCTCGGCGAGCTCGCGTGCGCGGCGAAGCTGGGCGCGCTCGAGAACCTGCGAGAACGTACTGGCGAGCAGATCGAAAAATTCCTCGCCAACCGATTTCGCGACATAATCGTCGGCGCCAGCTTTAAGGGCTGCGACTGCAACGCGGCTTTCTTCAGAACCTGTGACGTAGACAATTGGAGGGCAATCGCGCAGCGCGCGCAGTGCCGCGATCGTCGCAAGACCGTCCTGTCCCGGCATGTAATGATCGACGGCGATAAGATCGAAGTGCGTTGTCTGCGCCATTGCGACGCCCTCGCCGCCGCTGGCGGCAAGGCTGACCTTGAGGCCTTTTCGGCCGAGCGCGCGCGAAACGAGGCGCCTGATGCCCTCGTCGTCATCGATGTAAAGGATATGCGGTGGCACGCGTCTCAGACAGGATCGGGGTCGGGAACCTGGATTACCGACAGGAAGAGGCCAAGCTGGCGGATCGCATCGGCGAAGTTCTCGTAGTTCACCGGCTTGGTGATGTAGACGTTACAGCCCAGATCGTAGCAACGCTGAATCTCGACCTTGTCGTCGGTCGTCGTCAACACCACGACCGGCGTACGGCGAAGCGGGCTGTCTTCGGCTTTCAACTTTGCAAGAATATCGGTGCCGCTCATATCGGGCAGGTTCAAGTCGAGCAGGACAAGCGCGGGCCCGTTGCGTACAGGACCATCCTTGCCATCATAAAGGAACTCGAGCGCCGAGGTGCCGTCGAGAAAATGATGGATCGTGTTCGAGATGCCGGCGCGGCGAATATTTTTCTCGATCAGTCGGGCATGGCCCTCATCATCCTCGATCATCACGATATTGACTGGTTTTTGGTCAGGCATCTTCATTCTCGCTCGCGTACTCGGTCGGCAGGATCAAGCGAAAGGTCGATCCTTCGTTCAACACCGACTGCAACTCTATGAATCCGCCGAGGCGATATGCGAGCGCACGGGCATGCGCAAGCCCGATCCCCTCGCCCGGCTGGTCCTGCACGCCCGATCGTCGAAAGAGATCGAACACGCGCTCATGGTCGCGCGGATCGATGCCGCGCCCATTGTCGGTCACCGCAACGACCGCGCGGCCTTGCTCGATGCCCCCGCTCACCCTGATCGTCCCCGGCCTTCCGGGCAAAAGATATTTCAGAGCGTTTTCGACAAGATTGGATAGTATCTGCTCGACCGCAACGCGGTCGCTCACGACGGTTGGCAGCGGATCGATGTCGACCTTCGTGCCGGTTTCCTCGATCCGGTGCTGCAGGCTCTCGACAATGCCTTGGACGACGGAGGTCAGATCGAGTGCCTCGGGAGCAAGCGTACGCCGGCCCTGCCGCGACAGGTTGAGGATAGCATTGATCAGCCGGTCCATCTTCTGCGTCGAACTTCGAATGAAGCCGATCGATTCCGGCAAATCCTCCTCGATCGCGAGGCGCGTGATGCTGTCGGGCGCCTGCCAGCCTTCGGCATCGCTCTTTGCCAGATAGCCTGCGATTGCCTTGCGCGCGGTCTCGAGCTCGGCGGTGAACCCCATGACGTTCACGAGCGGCGAGCGCAGATCGTGCGAGACGATATAGGCAAAGCGCTGGATTTCGTTATTGGCGCGCTGGAGCTCGGACGTGCGCGCGTCGACGAGATATTCCAGCCCGAGGTTCAGACTGTGAAGCTCTTCCCGCGACTTCCTAACCGCTCTTATGCACCAAGGGGTGTCTGAGCGGTAGGCGGGAGTAGCGTAAAGCTCTGTTCTGAAGTAAGAAATTGGGTGTCTAAGCCGTCCCTGCTCCGGGACAGAAATTGCCATAGGCTACACCCG
>Ga0180220_1001335_pt1 | contig 18569 bp, 18 predicted proteins | sample eDN5th37CBELigBY_FD_151335 | JGI IMG/M metagenome (GOLD analysis project Ga0180220, IMG submission 151335) | Enriched backyard soil microbial communities from Emeryville, California, USA - eDNA 5th pass 37_C BE-Lig BY (version 2) (version 2) | ecosystem: Environmental > Terrestrial > Soil >...
ACGGCGCTGGTGGTCTGCACCGAGAAGATGAGCGCGATCACGGACTGGTCGGATCGCTCGACGTGCGTTCTCTTCGGCGACGGCGCCGGTGCGGCGGTCGTCCGGCGTTCGGACGACGATGCGGGGATCGTGTCGAGTTATCTACGGTCGGATGGCACGCTCGCCGAGCTGCTCTGGCGGCCGGCCGGCGGTGCGCGGATGCCGCTGACGCACGAGCTGCTGGAAGCTCAGGCGCACATGGTCAAAATGGCCGGGCGCGAGGTCTTCAAGGCGGCCGTGCGTTCCATGGCCGACGCTGCCGACCAGGCGCTCGCGGCCGCGGGGCTGACGGGGGCAGACATCGACCTGCTCATTCCGCACCAGGCGAATTACCGAATCATCGAGTCCACCGCGCGGTACGCCGGTATCCCGATGGAGAAGGTCTTCATCAACGTGGACCGGTACGGCAACATGAGCTCCGCCACCTTGCCGATCGCGCTGGACGAGGCCGCGTCGGAAGGCCGGCTCAAGCCCGGAGATCGGCTGCTGCTGGTGGCCTTTGGCGCCGGCTTCACCTGGGCGTCCATGGTGATGAATTGGTAGGCCTCCTCTTCCCGGGGCAGGGCTCGCAGCACGTGGGTATGGGTGCGGATCTCGCGGCCCGGTACCCGGAGGCGAGGGACACGTTCGCGGAGGCGGACGACGTACTCGGCGTGCCGCTCTCGCGGATCGCGTGGGAAGGCCCTGAGGCGGAGCTGACCGCGACGAACAACGCGCAGCCGGCGCTGCTGACGCACTCGGTGGCCGTGCTCCGCGTGATTGGCTCGCGGCTGGGCGGCGTCGCGTGCGCCGCTGGCCATTCGCTGGGCGAGTTCACTGCATACGTCGCCGCGGGATCGCTCGCGTTCGCGGACGCGTTGAAGCTCGTCAGGCATCGAGGTGAGCTGATGCACCATGCCGGCGACGAGCGCGCGGGGGCCATGGCCGCGATCATCGGCCTGGACGACGATGTCGTCGCTGATCTGTGCGAGCGGGCTTCCGGTGAGGCCGGCGTTTGCGTTCCGGCCAACTACAATTCGCCGGGCCAGGTCGTGGTCAGCGGAGACACCGCGGCGGTCGAAGCCGCCATGGCACTCGCGCGGGACGCGGGCGCACGTCTGGTGACGAGACTCAACGTGTCGGGTGCGTTCCACTCGCCGCTGATGGAGCCGGCGGTCGCAGGGCTTGCGGCTCATGTGCGCGATGTGCCTTTCGATAACCCCCGGTTCCCGGTGCTCTCGAACGTCAATGCCCGGCCCGTGACCGACGCAGCGACCGCGAAGGAGGCACTGATTCGGCAGCTCACGTCGGCGGTGCGCTGGACGGAGTGCGTGCGTGCGATGGCGGGGTGTGGCGCCGAGCGCTACCTGGAGCTGGGCCCGGGGCAGGTGCTGGCGAAGCTGCACAGGCGGATCGACAGGGATGCAACCGTGCAGGCCGTTGGCACCGTGCGCGACGTCGAAGCGTTGCAGCTCTGAGCGGGGGAGGGAGGTCCGATGCGGGAACTCGAAGGACGGATCGCGGTCGTAACGGGTGGCAACCGCGGGATCGGGCGAGCGATCTCGGAGGAACTGGCGGACGCTGGCGCCCGTGTCGCAGTCGTGGCGAGGTCTGCCGAGCGGGCGGAAGCGGCGGCGAAGGAGCTTCCCGGCGAAGGGCATCGCGGGTACGAATGCGATGTGTCATCGGCCGAAGCCGTCCAGGCATTGTTCACCGCCATCGAGTCCGACCTGGGCGGCGTGGATATTCTCGTGAACAACGCGGGTATCACCAGGGACAACCTGCTGCTGCGCCTGAAGGACGATGACTGGGATGGCGTGCTCGACACGAATCTGAAGGGAGCGTTCCTGACGATTCGGGCGGCCACTCGTTCGATGATGCGCCGTCGGAGCGGTCGGATCATCAACATCACGAGCGTCGTGGGGTTGACCGGAAACAAGGGCCAGGTCAACTATGCCGCGGCGAAAGCCGGCATGATCGGGTTGACGAAGTCCGTCGCGAAGGAGCTGGCGTCGCGCGGAATCCTGTGCAACGCAGTTGCGCCAGGGTTCATTGATACGGAGATGACCGAGTCCTTGAGTCCCGCGGTGCGCGAGGAGCTGATCTCGCGTGTGGCACTGGGCCGACTCGGGGAAGCGCGGGAGGTCGCCACTGTGGTTCGATTTCTCGCCGGGCCTGGTGCCGGATACATCACGGGCCAGGTGATCGTGGTGGATGGCGGCATGGTGGTGTGAAAAACCTATCCTGAGAGGACAACCATGGCTGAGAATCTTGAGGCGCGCGTTAAAGAGATCATCGTGAACGAGCTGGGCGTCGAGGAGGAGAAGGTGACTCCGGAGGCCCATTTCGTCGAGGATCTCGGTGCGGATTCGTTGGACACGGTCGAGCTGGTAATGGCGTTCGAAGAGGAGTTCGGCGTCGAAATTCCGGACGAAGACGCCGAGCAGCTCCAGACGGTCGGCGACGCGATCCGCTATCTGCAGGAGCACAAGCAGGGATGAGCCGCGTGCGCCTCACCGGACCGGGCTCGGTGATTGGGTATGGCTGAACGCAGCGCCCGGCGGCGGGTCGTAGTCACGGGTCTCGGCCTGGTCACGCCGATCGGCAATGATGTCGGGTCGACGTGGTCGGCGCTGCTGGAGGGGAAGAGCGGCGCCGCGATGATCACGCATTTCGATCCGACGCCGGATTTCGACGTTCGCTTCGCGTGCGAAGTGAAGGGGTTCGAGCCGGAGCTCTACATGGAGCGGAAGGAGATTCGGCGGACGGACCGTTTCGCGCAACTCGCCATTGCGGCGGCACACCAGGCAGTCGAAGACTCGGGTCTGTTCGCCGGCGGATCGGTCGATCTCGACAGGGTCGGCGTCCTGATCGGGAGTGGCATCGGCGGGATCGCCACTTTCGAGGACCAGGCCCGAACCATGATCGAGCGCGGGCCGCAGCGCATAAGCCCCTTCTTCGTGCCGATGTTCATCGCCGACATTGCTGCGGGCCACGTCTCCATGCGGTACGGTGCGCGCGGTCCGAATTTCTGCACTGTTTCGGCATGTGCGTCGAGCGCGCACGCGGTTGGTGAGGCGTACCGGATCATCCAGCGTGGTGAGGCGGACGCCATGATCACCGGCGGAGCGGAAGCCACCGTGACGCCGCTCACCATGGCCGGCTTCGCGGCGATGAAGGCGTTGTCCCGGCGCAACGATTCGCCGGAGACGGCGAGTCGTCCGTTCGACAAAACGCGCGACGGCTTCGTGCTCGGGGAAGGCAGCGGAATGCTCATCCTGGAGTCGCTCGAGCACGCGCAGGCGCGCGGCGCGCGCATTCTCGGCGAGATCGTAGGCTTCGGGCAGTCGGCGGACGCGTATCACCTGACGGCGCCTGCGCCGGAAGGTGCGGGCGCGCAGTCGGCTATGCGGCTGGCGCTCGAGGACGCGGGCGCGGCCATCGACGACGTAGACTACATCAACGCCCACGGTACGTCGACGCCCCCGAACGACCTGAACGAGACACTCGCCATCAAGGCCGTTTTCGGCGAGCACGCCTATCGTCTCGTGGTCGGATCGACGAAGTCCATGACCGGTCACCTGCTCGGTGCCGCGGGCGCCGTGGAGGCCGTGATCTGTATACTCACGTGCCGGTCCGGGGTGATTCCGCCGACGATCAATTTCAGTGAGCAGGATCCGGAGCTGGATCTGGACTATGCACACAACCGGCGCGTGGAGCGGCAGGTCCGCCTTGCGCTGAGCAACTCATTCGGATTCGGCGGGCACAACGCCTGCCTTGCCTTTCGCGGCTGGTCCGACTGAGATCCATTCCCCGCCGTCCGGCGCCAGGCGCGCGAGCCCTTGGCTCGCGCGCCGCAGCCCGGGCGGAACTACGCCACGCCGGACCTCGAGCGCACGATGAGCAGTTTCGCAACGCGCTTTTCGAGACGTGCGGCCTTTCTAATGGCCCTGTGGGTTGCGGGCGGATGCTCGATCATCCCCTTCCGCTCCAGGCCCACGCCCCCGCCGTCGCCTCTGCCGGCGAGCACGAGCGCGGTCCAGCTCGATCGCCAGGGTGGCAAGAGGTCGTACGAGTCGATCACGCGTGATGCGGAAACGCGGTTCGGGCTCTTCAACACACACCTCAAGGCTGACACTCTCTTCTTCGAGATACCGCGTTCCGAGCTGGGGAAGGTGATGCTCCTCCTCCGGCGCACGGCGGCCGGGAACCCTGACGTCAACGCGCAGGCGGCCCGGACCGTCGCGTGGGAGCTCGAGAACGACAGGGTCGTGCTGCGCGAACGCAGGTTCGCGGCTCTTGCGCCCGAGGATTCTCCCATCCGTGAAGCCGTGGACGGCATTCTGTTCGGCGGTTACATAGCCACGTTCGACGTGGTGGCGTTCGGTCCCGACAGCTCACTGGTCATCGTGGTGACGCCGCTGTTCACGACGAATCGCGGCGAGTTCGTCGGCGTGCGCAGCATCGCGACGGACCGCAGCTTCATCGAGAGCGTTGCTGCGTTTCCGGAGAACGTCAACGTTGTAGCCGTACAGACCGGCGTAGCGCCGCCGGCGAACGCCACCGCGAATGCGCCATCGGTGGCGTATTCGGTCCGCCTCGAATGGAGCCTGCTGAAGCTGCCGGAGGACCCGATGATGCCGAGGCTCTACGACAGCCGCGTCGGCTACTTCACGGCCGACCGCATTGCGTTCGGGGCGGACGCTCATACCACCCGGCGAGTGCAGAACATCCGCCGGTTCCGGCTGGAGAAGGCGGATCCTGCAGCCGAAGTATCCGATCCGGTGCGACCCATCGTCTTCTGGGTGGACCGGGCCACGCCCGAATGGCTCGTGCCCTGGGTAATGCGGGGGATCGAGGAATGGCAGCCGGCGTTCGAGGCCGCGGGCTTCAGCAACGCAATCGTTGCGCGCCGCGCGCCGTCGCCCGAGGAGGACCCGGACTGGTCCCCGAGGGACGCTCGTCACTCCATTGTCTACTGGCGTCCGTCCACCACCCGCAATGCCATTGGCGAACAGGTGGTCGATCCGAGGTCGGGCGAGATCCTCAAAGCGGAAGTCAGCATATACCATGACGTGATGGCGCTGCTCCGGAACTGGTATTTCGTCCAGGCATCCGCAGTGGACCCGCGTGCGCGCACGTTGCCCTTCCCGGATTCCCTCATGGGCCGCCTGGTGCAGCATGTCGTGGCGCACGAAGTGGGGCACGCCATAGGGCTGCAGCACAACTTCAAGGCGAGCGCCATGGTGCCGGCCGACAGCGTCAGGAGCGTGAGCTTCCTGCGGCGGATGGGCAGCCACACGCCCACGATCATGTCCTACTCACGCTTCAACTACGTGGCGCAGCCCGGCGACAACATTCCGGTCGATCTGCTCATTCCCAGCGTGGGGCCGTACGACCGCTTCGCGATCATGTGGGGGCACCGGCCGATCCCCGGGGCGACGACGCCCGAGGAAGAGCTGCCGACGCTCCACGCGTGGGCGAGCGTCCAGGATACGGTGCCGTGGTACCGGTACCAGACACCCGACGCGACGAACGATCCCGCGAATGTCACAGAAGCTGTCGGCAATGCCGACCCGGTTACGTCGAGCCGGCTCGCGCTCCGCAATCTCGAACGCGTCGTCGTCACCATGATCGAGGCGGCAGAGCAGCCCGGTGAGGACTATTCGCTGCTCCGCGAACTGTACGACGCGGCGGTGACGCAGTGGGGCAATTACATGCGGCATGTCGTCGCCTTGATCGGTGGTGCGGACTCCCGGGAAACCCGGGGTACGGGTCCGCGCTTCTTCCCGATACCACGCGCGCGGCAGGTCGAGGCCATGGCGTTTCTGCGCGATCACGCGTTCAGGCCGCCAACCTACCTGCTGGATCCTGAGATTCTGCGCAGGCTCGAGCCATCGGGCGCACTGTCACGGATCGCCTCGGCTCAGAGCCTCATCCTCGCCGATCTCTTCAACGACGTTCGCCTGTCTCTGCTCGTCGAATACGAGGCGCTCGCCGCGCGACCCGGCGACGCCTACACGGTTGCCGACCTGGCGAGGGACACGAGGGCCGGAGTCTGGGGCGAGCTCTCGGATGAGCGGGTCAGGATCGACGTCTTCCGGAGGACCCTCCAGCGGAGTCACATCGGCGCGCTGGGTCGTGTGGTCCAGTCCGGACTGCAGAGTGACGCCCGCCCGATATTGCGGGGCGAGCTGATCGAGCTCGACCGGCTGATCGAGCGCGCGTTGCCCCGCGCAGCCGACACGGCTACGCGCCTCCACCTCGAGGACGCGCGACACATGATCGCTTCGATCATCGACCCCGAGGCTCGAGGCGTCGGCGTCGTACCGTCCGCTTTCGCGTCCCCCACGAATCTCGATGATTCGAGCGGCGCGTACTTCCTGATCGACGACTGCTTCCAGCCGGACACGAACGGCATTGCCCTGGCGCCGGATATCGAGATCTGGCAGTGGTGACCCTTTCGCACGCGCGCTGCGTACCTTGCAGCGGCGAGTGAGCGGCGCGGGCCGCCTGTAATGGAATCCGAGATCTTCAACTTCATAGCCGGATACCTCGTGCGGTTCGGGCCGGTCGTGCTCTTTTTCGCTTGCATGCTTGAAACCGCGATATTCGCGGGACTCGTGCTGCCGGTCGGCGCGCTCATCGCATTCTCGGCGATGCTCTCGTCGCGTGGGGTTTTCGAGCCGTGGAGCGTCGCGGTGGCAGCGGCTGCGGGCGCGCTCGTCGGCGATCAGCTCGGTTTCGCAGTGGGCCGCTTCCTCATCCGAGCGGCGGGACCAGCACGCGGAGTTGCCAGGGTCTGGAGCGCGGCGCTCAAATACACTGAAGCATTGATCATCGGACGGCGCCACGCGGGGATCGTGATCGGGCGCGTGATCCCGTTCGTACGCACGGTGCTGCCGTGGTTCGCCGGAAGGTCAGGCGTCACGTGGCCACGCTTTTTCGTATTCGATCTAGCGGGCGTGGTCATCTGGGCGGTCATATACGTTGGCGGCGGCTTCGCTGCCGGCGAGGGGTGGCGGCAGGTGGCCGACCAGTACGGCGAGATCGCCGGCGGCATCCTCGCGATTGCCGCGCTGATTGTCTTCGTCGTGCTGAATCGCCGCGTGGCGCAACGGCTCACCCGAAGCAGACGGCCGATGGCCGAGGCCGACACGCCGGTAGGGCCGCGCGAGCGTTGAGCGCGATTCGCGCGCGCACCACGGGTCCGCCGAGCGCAAGGGCCAACGGGAGCCGCCCGCCAAAGCCTGGAATTGCGACACTCTCCCATCCAACAAATTGCTCGCAGAGGAGATGCATGCCCGAACACAGGTTGCCGGCCGAAACCAGCCTCGGCCACGTGCGAATTCGAGTGACCGACCGCGCGCGAGCGGAGTCGTTCTACCAGAAAGTGCTGGGCATGACGCTCTGCCGGTCGAGCGATCAGGAAGCCGCTTTCGATGTCCGGCCGGACGGGAGCGGTATCGTCGTCATCGAGGCCACACCCGGGGCGGAGCAGGGGCCACGCCGGGCGACGGGACTTTTCCACTTCGCGATACTCTTGCCTGACCGGCCGTCGCTGGCGCGGGCATTCAGGCATCTGCACGCCGTCGGGTGGCAGCTCCAGGGCGCCTCCGACCACGCCGTGAGCGAAGCACTGTATCTCGCAGACCCGGACGGCAATGGCATCGAGATCTATTGCGACAGGCCGCGCGAGTCGTGGCCGCAGATCGGTCCGGAGCTGCAAATGACGACCGAGCGTCTCGATCTCGCGAGCCTGCTGAGCGAAGCGCCGCCATCCATGGACGGGTCCCCCTGGCGGATGCCGCCGGGGACCCGGCTGGGCCACATACACCTGCGCGTATCGCAACTGGATGCGGCGGAGCGGTTCTACCATGGCGTGCTGGGATTCGACATCGTGACGCGCGCGTATCCGGGCGCGCTGTTCATGTCGGCGGGCGGTTACCACCACCACGTGGCGGCCAACGTCTGGGCGGGTGTTGGAGCGCCGCGGCCGCCAGCCAATGCTACGGGTCTGATCGATTTTTCAGTGGTGATTCCGGGCGACGACGCGCTCGAACGCGTACTCGATCGCATCCGGTCCGAAACTTCGACTGAACCGCAACCAGTCTGGATCGGTGGCAGGGCGGGTTGGCGAGTCGAGGATCCGGACGGGAACGGCGTCGTCCTCATTCCGGAGGACTGAACCGACCCGGTGGCCGGGTAAGACCCGGCCACCGCGGCGGACAGGTGGTGCAGCGGTCAGGCGATACGGCCGAACCAGACCATCGACAGGCCGGCCGAGACCACAGTCAACAGCGCGGCGATTCCCGCGAACAGAGCGGTGATTTCGATCTCCTGGCGTTCCAGGTCGAACTGGCTGGTGAGCGACTCGTAGACCTGGTTGAGGTCCGCCGCGCTGCCGGCGTGGAAGTACCGCCCCCTCGTGATCTCGGCGACCTGACGCAGCGTCTCCTCGTCGAGCTGAACGCGCATCGACATTCCGCCGAAGCCTACCGTTTCGCCTTCACGCGAGCCGAACCCCACTGTGAACACCCGGACCCCGCGATCCGCGGCCATGCGCGCGACTTCGATCGGGTCCGGTCCCGTTGTGGCCTGCCCGTCCGTCAACAGCACGATCACTGCGTTGTTGTAGCTGCCCGGCTCGACGGGCACGAACTCGTCCGGCGGCCTCGCCTGACCGAGCGGCGCTCCCTGACGAACGTTGTAGAACCTCGGGCCGAAATCGAACTCCGCGTCCGGGAAGATAGTCTGGAGCGAAGCCAGGATCCCGGCGCCGATGTTGGTCCCGCGCTGCAGCCTGAACCGCTCGATGGCCGAGTAGATTTCTTCCCGGTTGGTGGTGGGCTGCTGCACGAGTTGCGCACTCCCGGCGAATGCGACGATGCCGATCCGCGTGGACCTCGGCTGGTCGCTCACGAAGTTCTTCGCCGCCTCCTGCGACGCGGTGATCCGGTCCGGCACGACGTCCGCCGCCCGCATGCTGCCCGAAACATCCATGGCGAGAATCACCGTCTCGCGCTGGGACGGGAGCAGCATCAGCGCAGCGGGACGGGCAAGCGACAGGATCATGGCCGTCAATGCCGCGAGCATCAGCGCGGGCGGCACATGCCGTCGCCACCCCGGTCCCTTGCCCAGCGCCTCCCGCACAATGCTCAGGCTCGCGTACTTGAGAGCCGTTTTGCGGCGCCGCTTCAGGATCTGCACGTAGGCTGCGATGAGCGCGGGCACCAGCGCCAGCAGCCAGAGCATGTGAGGCCACAGGAACGTCATCGGTTACCCGTCAGGTGGGTTGGCAGGCGGCCGTTCGCTGCCAACTGGCTTCGGTTCTTGCGCAGGTCGGCGAAGCGCAGTAGGACATCGAGCAGATCGTCATCCGTCGAAAGCTCGAGCACATCGACGCCGGCGCGTTCGAAAGCACCGCGTAGCTCTGATTCCCGGCGTTGTGCGGCCGCCGCGAAGCGTTCGCGGAACGCCCTGTCGTGCGTGTCGATGATGAGCTGCTCCCCCGTTTCGGCATCCTGCACCGCCACCAGGCCCAGATCCGGGAGCGCCATTTCGAGCGGGTCGAAGAGCCGGACGGCCAGGAGCTCGTGGCGCTTGGCCAGGAGCGACAGCGGGCCATCCCACCCCGGCGTGCTGATGAAGTCCGAGATGACGAAGACCAGCGATCGTCGCCGCATGATCTGATGCGCCGAACGCAGGAACTCGCCGAGGTCCGTCGGCCGTCCCTCGCGTTGTGTGGGCGGCTGGCCCAGAACGTCGAGGATCTGCAGGACGTGCGCCCTGCCGCTCCGCGGCGGGATCGTCCGATCGAGTCCAACGTTGTACGTGATGCACCCGACCCGGTTGCCTCGCCGGGTGAGGAGCCTGGCAAGCACACCGACGAAATCCAATGCAACGGTGCGCTTGTCCACTTCCTGCGACCCGAACTCGATGGACGCGCTGGTGTCCACGAGGAACCACGCCGTGATGTCGCGATCTTCGTGGTACTCCCTGACGTATGGCTCCTGGAGGCGCGCCGTGACGTTCCAGTCGATGAGTCTCACATCATCGTGGAACTGGTATTCACGCAGATCCGCGAGGTCGAGACCGAAGCCGCGGAAGAGCGTGCGGTGATCGCCCTGGAGCAGCCCGTCCAGTCGGCGGAGCACCGTCCATTCGAGCCGTCTGAGGATCGCTTCAGGATTGTGACGTGACCGCAAAGTGCGCCTCCATCGGTTTTTCCGGCGCGGGTACCCGGCGCATGATGCGCTGAATGATGCGGTCGGCAGTCAGACCATCGGCCAGCGCCTCGTACGACAGGACGAGGCGGTGCCGGAGAACATCCGGTGCGAGGTCGGAGACGTCGTCCGGGAGTACGTAGTCCCGCCCACGCAGGAACGCCAGTGCACGCGCACCTTCGATCAGATTGATTGTGGCGCGGGGGCTGGCACCGAACGACAGGTATCTGGCCAGGTCGCCGAGCCCGGCTTCCGCCGGCTTGCGCGTCGCGGCAACCAGCCTCACAGCGTAACGGATCAGCACGGGGTCCACGTACACGGCACGACATTCGGCCTGGAGGGCAAGGAGCTGCTCGGTGTTCGCGACCGCGGTTACGGCAGCGGCACCCGTCGTCGCCCGCTCCACGATCACGAATTCCTCGTCCTGATCGGGATACCCGACCAGGATCTTCATCATGAAGCGATCGATCTGGGCTTCGGGCAACGGGTAGGTGCCTTCGGTCTCGATCGGGTTCTGCGTGGCCATCACGAGGAATGGCTCGGGGACTCGATGCGTCTCGCCGGCGATCGTCACCTGCTGCTCCTGCATCACCTCGAGGAGCGCGCTCTGTACCTTGGCCGGTGCACGGTTGATCTCGTCGGCGAGGAGCAGATTCGTGAATACCGGCCCGAGCGAAGTCGTGAATTCGCCGGTCTTCTGGTTGTAGATGCGTGTCCCCACGAGGTCGGCGGGCACCAGATCGGGCGTGAACTGGATGCGCTTGAAGGCGCCGTGCATCGTCCTCGCGAGGGTCTTCACGGTCAGCGTCTTGGCCAGCCCCGGTACCCCTTCCACCAGCAGGTGCCCGCGCGCGAGGATCGCGACCAGGACCCGTTCGAGGAAATGGTCCTGGCCAACGACCACCTTCTTGACTTCGTAGAGCAGACGTTCAGTCAGCCGCTGTGCGGTATCGCCGCCGGTATACGCTTCGCTCATGATCTCCCTGATTCAATCCTTCCGCGGGTAAAGCGACAGCATCGCTGTACGGCCGCGCGCTGGTTTCCAACCTGCGGGCGCCGTCCTGCCGGATCGGCGCGGATATTCGCATTGCCCGCGTTCGCCTCCGAAATTCGTCGGGCGCCGGCGCTGTCGGTCCGCCGCTGGCGGGTTTCCGTCGTCAGAACGGCGACATCCCGGCGCCGGCCGCCGCGGTCTCGATCGGGACGGCGAATCCGATGCCGATGAATACGCGCTGGGCCGTCGGATTGAGGATTGCCGTCACGATTCCGACGACGTGGCCGTCGGCATTGACCAGCGGTCCCCCGGAGTTGCCCGGATTCACCGCGGCATCGAACTGGATGAGGTTCGAGAGCACGCGCTCGCCTTCCGGCGTCTGGTACTCCCGTCCGAGACCGGATACCACGCCTGACGACAGCGATGGGCCGATCCCGAATGGGAATCCGACGGCGACCACGCGGTCGCCGACCCGCAGGTCGCGAGTAGACGCCAGGGTGGCCGGGACGAGGTCATCCGGTATCGAGTGCGCGCGAATGACTGCCAGGTCCTGTTCCGGCTGCACGGACACGACCTCGGCGGTCGATTCGGTGCCGTCGGCGAAGATGACGCCGAGCCGTTCCGCGCCCACTACGACGTGGAGATTGGTCAGGATCGTGCCATCGTCGACGATCACGACGCCGGTACCGAGACTCTGCGAAATCGGTACTTCGGGAGATTCCGCACTGTCGGGATCCGTGACCAGGCGACGCACGGACACCACCGACGGCCGGATCGTCTCGAAGGCTACGGCTTCCACGGTGGGGCCCCGCGGCATGTTCGCGAGGGTGTGGAGCACGGCCTGGTCGATGTCGTATTGCGTGATCTGGGGACCGGAGGTCAGGCGAGTGACCACGATTGCGGACGCCGCGCCGACGACGAGCGCAATGGCACAGAGGGCCGCGAGCCGCGCGCGCTGGCGGCGCTTCCCGCGGGGCCGCGCTGGTTCGGGCGCAACCGGCGCTTCGCTCTCGATCGGTTGCGTCAGCTCCGGCAACGCGCTTGGTGGCCGTCGGCCCGAGCTGCTGTACCGCGAAGTCTTCATACGCGACCTGTCCCGACGGAGCCGCGCAGGACGGCACCACGGCAATCGAACGGTGAGTGTTCATGATACAACGACAACGCACCTGCGGCCACCCCCTTACCGAGTGTTCGGCGATGGACTTCGTTAATCGAAGCCGCTCCGGCCGTCGAGGTGCGACGGCAATGCAGGAGAGAAGCGCAGTTGTCTGCGAGGGCCGTTCGCGAGAGGGGCGCGCTCCAGGCGAATGTCGGCGGCGCCGGCCTAACTGAGGGGGCGAACGCGCGGGCCCCGTCAGGAGCGGGAGAGCCCGCCGCCCCGGGTGGTTACGCTTGCTACGTCGAGACGTCAGCGGGCGGCTGAAGCGGATCAACGCCCGGCAACGTCTTGACGACCTGGAAGTCTGATTACGAGTGGGTGACGGGGGAGGGCGGCGCCAGAGGCGCCGCCCCCAGGGGATGGGTCAATGGCCGGCGTCCGCGGTCATCTCCCGGATCTGCCGGTGGAGACATGCCGCAGCGACGAAAGGCGCATATGCGAAGCTGAAGCCCACGAGCAGCGGAGCAGCCAGAGGCGTGCCCCAGTAGAGCAACGAGCAGACGGCCGCAGGCAGCGTCAGGATCAGTCCTGCCAGCAGAATGTAGACAGCAGTCATTCTTCCTCTCGCGAAAAGGTTAGGCTACGGCCCCGTGCCGAACGCGGCCGCGAACCTAACCCCCTGGGCGTGCCGCCAGCAATCCTGCGGAGTGCTCAGGCTGGTTCGATGCGAACCCGGGTGTGGCCTTTCCGAATGAATCCGAGCTCCTCGGCCGCGGCCCTGGAGAGGTCGATGATGCGACCGCTGACGAACGGGCCACGGTCGTTGACCCGCACCACTACGGAACGACCGTTCGACAGGTTGGTAACCCGGACGCGCGTCCCGAGAGGGAGCGTCCGGTGGGCGGCGGTCATGGCTTCCGGCCGATATGGCTCGCCGCTGGCCGTTTTTCGCCCGGCAAGGGAATTGGCGTAGTAGCTGGCGGATCCGATTTCCGGAGCTATCGGCGCTGGCGCAACCAGCCGCGCCGGCGCGACTGCCGCGGCTCCGGAGATGCCGAGCGGCGCGGCTTCAGCGGTGCCGATGGTGGCTCCGAGCAAACCGCCCGCGAGCAGGATTCCGCCACGAAGAGAACGATTCAACTTCATTCCACCTTCCATGAACGTGCCCTTCGGCGTCGTTGCGCCGGGGACGTGATCCACTTGCCCGGGAGCGATCGGCGCACCGGCTTTTCCGGACAGAATTCTATTAAATATCGTGCCTGTAAACAGATACGTCAATGACTGGCGGACCGATGTGGGCGTTCAGGGTTGGAGTAGGAAGGTGGATGGGTGCCAGTGGGAGGCGCCGCAGCTCGCGCCTCCCACCGATTCCCCTAGTGATTGGGGTAGTGGTGCCGATTGTGACCGAACACCTCGATTTCCAGGCGCTCGGCCTCGGCGAGGCGCGCCGACAGCATCGATCGCATCGCGCTGAGCTCCTGCCGGGCCTCGGACGACGTGAGCGTCGGCATCACTGCATCGATGGTGCCGATCAGCCAGCGGTGATTGGCGATCTCCGATTCCAGATAGAGCCGGTCCACCTCGAGTCCATCAGCACGACGGAGCGCCGTGACGGTCTGGGCCGCATTGGATTCGATCTGGTACGCGATCGCTTCCGGCTGGGGAGTGATGCCCATCAGGAAGAGACCCTGTTCAATGCGGCGTTCGGCTTCCTTGCTGTCCCGCAGCACACGATCCGCGAATGCCCTCACGCGCGCGTCGGCTGCGTCGGACCGCGCCACCATGGCCCGCTCGATCATCGCCTGATTCGCCTCGACGACGACGGCCGCGACATTCGCTGGCGTCAGTAGCGCGCTGGTAGTCACGACCGCGCCGGGCGGCGCCGGCTGAATGACGGCCACGTCCGGAGCTCCCGGCTCACAGGCGGTGAGCGCCGCGACGGCAGCGGCCGCAGCGACAACGTGTCTGGGTCTCATGTGCGACGTCTTCATGACTCCTCCCCATCTCCCATCGTTGACCCCCGGGGCCTCGCCTTCGCAACCGGCGCACGCCCCCGGCGATCACGAGTGCAAGCGAAATGCCTGCATGGACTTAGGCCGGAATGGGGCGGCTGCGGACGGATGTGGTTGGAGGCGGAGGCCCGCGGTGCAGGGGCGTCGTTGACACCGAAGTCGGTGCGGAGGGCGCGAGCGTTCCCGGCGTTCCCGGTGTGAATAGCCCCTGATCATTCATCAGGAGTGCAGCTTCACGATGGGCCGCCACCCGGAGATGCCACGAGAGTTGCCGGCGAAGTCGAGAAGCGCGGGCTGCGGCGCGCCGATCATGCGGCGCAGGAGGGAAGCGTACGAACGGAGGGGGTGCACGACGGCGCCACGTAGCCGGGGTGTGCGGTACGGCGCAGCACCCCGGCAGGGAGAAGTGCCCGTCAGGCCGCGCGCCGGGGTTGTTCCTCGTCCATGCCCCGTTCCCGGAGGCGCCGGCCCATCGAGCGCATCCGGCTGGACGCAATGAGGAGGAGGACCCCCTTGACGATCGCGTAGATCCCCAGGCCGAACACGAGCACGGCCAGCCCGGCGGGTGAGAAGAGGATGTACAGGCCGAGAACGATGGCCGCGATCCCGACGAGCCACTGGGACCAGTGGCGTTCGTATGGAGTCCCGCGCAGAGAGGCGGCAATGCGCATGATACCCGCGACAATGGCCCAGATACCGACGAGGGTGGCGAGAAGGGCAACCGTGAGCCCCGGCCAGACGATCGCCAGGATGCCCACGATGATTCCCGCCGCGGCGTAGGCAACGAGTGGCCAGCGCGATTCGCCGTGGCGCGCGGTGAACAGCGCGGCCACGGCCGTAATGCCATCCAGCAGAGCAAACACGCCGAACAGCACGGCAAGGGTGAGGAGTGTCGTTATGGGTGCGAAGATCAGAATGAGCCCGAGGAGCAGGGCGATGACACCCTGGGCAGCCACCGCCTTCCACGCATCGGCGAAACCGTAACCCGGCTGTGCGTTCATGGTCCCCTCCGTTCGCCTGGATTGGCTAACGTCTTGTGACGGGGCAACTTCCGTTCCTGTATGGCGGTGGTGGCGGCTCAGGGGAATAGATCGATGTCGATCCCGGGGCGGAACCGTTCCGGATTTGCGCGGATGTCGGCGATGAGGTTCTGCACGTCGACAATGGCCTTGAGGACCATGTCGTACATGGCCGGATCTTCGAGGAGCTGCTGTACGGTGCCGCCGCCGCTCGTGAGGAGCTCGGTCACGCCCGACAGCCGGGCGAGGAGCGAATCCGCGTCGGCCGTGAGCGCGACCGCGCGCCGGTACAGCTCGTCATCGGTCAGCAGGAGGCCGAGCGTGCCCTGACCCTCGTTGAGCGATCGGCTGAAGGTTTCGAGCTCGTGGAGCGTCGACTCCAGCAGCATGTACACCGCAGGGTCGTGCAGGAGGCGGTGGAGCGTCCCATCCGCCCGGTTCACCTGCGCGAGAGCCTGGGCCAGTTCCCTGGCGGCCGCGTCAGCGTGCACGTAGAGAGAATCGTCGGTCAGGAGCCTACCGAGAGCCCCTCGTCCCGCGATCAGCCCGCTGACCACGCTGCGCAGGCCGAGAACGAGGTCGCCCGCGTCGAGCAGCGTCTGGGCGAGCGGTTCCAGAATGTCCTGCTCGATGTCGACCGGCGGCACGGTTCGCACGGCGGCGCCAGGTTCGAGGATCGGCGCCTCCGGCGACCCTGGTTCGATATCGAGGTACCGGTCGCCCATCAGGCCTTGCAGGCGGAGCCGGACGCGCGAGTCGGAGCGCACCTGCTCGTGCACGTCGTGGGCGATCCAGAAGCGCACGCGCACGTTGCCGTCGCCAATGCGGTCCTGGGGCGGCACGAACTCGATGGACGCGACCTGTCCCACGCGATAGCCGGCGAGGCTCACGGGCGCGTCTTTCGAGACTCCGGTCACGTTGGGGAAATAGGCGACCAGCTCGTAGCGGCGGGTCCAGACGTCGAAGATGTCGCCGATCTCGTAAGTCAGGTAGGCGAGGAGTGCGAGTCCGGCGAGGATGACGACGCCAACCCTGGCGAATCGCCAGCCGGCCTGGCCGTTTCGGATCGCCCGGCGTCGCATGCTCAGGCGAGGAACGCGCGCAGGTACGGGTCATCGGTGACGGCCATCTCCTCGGGCGTTCCATCGAAGACTATGCGGCCGTCGCGCAGAACGTTGACCCGCGATGCCACGCGGAACCCGGCGCGGATGTCGTGAGTGACGACGATCGAGCTGACGCTCAGCTCCCGCTGGAGCTTGCGGATCAGGCGGAGTATCGTGGCCACGGCGATCGGATCGAGGCCGGCGGTCGGTTCGTCGTACAGGACGATGTCCGGCTCGGTTGCGATCGCGCGGGCGATGCCGACCCGTTTGCGCATGCCCCCGGACAGCTCCTCCGGGAGCATCGGCATGACCCGGTCGGGATCGAGATCCACGAAGCGGAGTCGTTCACGGACCACCCGTTCGATTTCGTGCTCGCGAAGAGTCGTGTTTTCGCGCAGTGGATAGGCGACGTTCTCGTAAATGGTCATGGAATCGAATAGCGCTGCGTTCTGGAAGACCATGCCGATCCGGCGCCGGTAGTCCTGCGCCTCCCGGTAAGAGAGCGTGGTGATCTCGACACCGCGGACGCGAATGCTCCCGCGGTCGGGGAGGAGCAGGCGGAGTATGAGTTTGAGGAGTGTCGACTTCCCGGTACCGGACTGTCCGGCGACGAGCAGCGTTTCACCTGCCGCGAGCTCGAGGTCCACACCGCGGAGCACCGGCTGATCGAACTCGAGCCAGACGTCCGATATCGCGATGACCGGGTGCCGCGGATCGCCGCCGTCGGGACTCCGGGCCTCGCGGGCGAGCTCCCGGCGAACTTCCTGGAGGTGGAGCTCCGGGGTGGTCATCAGACCTCGTACAGCAGGGCGATCAGGAGCTGGGTCAGGAAGAAGTTGACGGCAAGGATCAGGATCGATGACATCACGACCGAACGGGTGGTGGCGCGCCCGACGCCTTCGGTCCCCCCCGTGACCGCCAGCCCGTAGTAGCTGCCCGTCAAAGCGATGATGGCGCCGAAGACGACCGGCTTGGTGAGCCCGAGGATGAAATCCCGAGGGATGTACCCGAACACGAGGCCGGACTGCGCGATCGTCGAAACCACGCCGCGGAGATAGGTTTCGTAGGTCAGATCGAGGCGATGGACGGCGATGAGCATGCCACCGAGGATCCCGACGGCGTCTGTTATCGCCGTGAGGGCGGGAAGCATCACGACCACCGCGACGAGGCGAGGTGTCACGAGCTTGCGGATCGGATCGGTGCCCATGCTCTCCATGGCTTCGATCTGCTCCGAAGCGCGCATCGAGCCCAGCTCCGCCGCGATCCCGGATGCTGCGCGCCCGGCGACCATGAGACCGGCCAGTACGGGGCCGAGCTCCCGGATCATGGACGCACCGACGAGGTTGCCGACGTAGACGGTCGCCCCGAACCTTTCGAGCTCGATCGAGCTGTGGAGCGCAAGGACCATCCCGGTGAAGGAGCCGGTGAGCAGGAGGATCGGCACGGAACCGGCGCCGAGTCGGTCCATCTGGCGGAGGGTGTCGAGCGCGTAGAATGGCCGGGTCACGGAGAACCGGGCGGCGCGCTGGCCGAGCGTGAAGTACTCGCGGACGCCGATGGCCACACTCAGCAGCCACTGGTCGATCCGGGCCACCACCCGTTCCATCCACCCCTCAGCTCTCGTGCGCGCGGCTTTACAAGCCACCCGGCCGCGGGTAGTTTGCGCCGGGCGGTTTCCGCGTGAGATCACACAAGTTCCGTGCCCCCGGCAGCCTCTGGCCCATGATTTCCCCGTCGAGCGAACGGCTGATATCCATACTCGAGCGCATGCGCCGGGTGCGCGCGCTGGTGGTCGGCGATGTCATGCTCGACACGTACCTGCGCGGCGCTGTAAGCCGCGTGTCGCCGGAAGCGCCTGTGCCGATCGTGCACGTCACGGAAGAGTTCCATGCGCCCGGCGGCGCGGCCAACGTGGCCGCCAATGTCGCCGCGCTCGGCGCAACGTGTGACCTGGTCGGACTCATTGGTCGGGACCTGGCCGGCCTCGAGCTCGAGCAGCTACTTGGCCGCATGGGGATTGCGTCCGACGGCCTGCTCCGAACGGACGATCGGCCCACCACCGTGAAGACGCGCGTCATGGCCGGCCACCACCAGGTCG
>Ga0180220_1001336_pt1 | contig 18568 bp, 16 predicted proteins | sample eDN5th37CBELigBY_FD_151335 | JGI IMG/M metagenome (GOLD analysis project Ga0180220, IMG submission 151335) | Enriched backyard soil microbial communities from Emeryville, California, USA - eDNA 5th pass 37_C BE-Lig BY (version 2) (version 2) | ecosystem: Environmental > Terrestrial > Soil >...
CCAGGAAGGCCGCGGACGAGGGGTCCGACGGCACGGTCACGGGCCGGCCTTCCAGCTCGGCATCTCCGACCACCGTGATCGCATGCTTGCCGTCGCGGACGCCGGTCCGGACCTCGGCGCCGAAGTAGCGGAACATGCGCTCTGTATGATCGCGCGTCGTCTCGCGCTCGATGACCGTCGTCTCACCGGTGGCGGCGAGCCCTGCGAACAGAATGGCCGATTTCACCTGCGCTGACGGTACCGGCGTCGTGTACTCGATCGGCAGGAGGCTGGACGTGCCCCGGATGGTCAGCGGCAGCGTCTCGCGGTCCTCGCGCACGCTGAGGCCCATCTGCCGGAGCGGGGTGAGCACGCGGCGCATCGGCCGCCGTGAGAGCGAGGCATCTCCGACCAGCCGGACCTCGATGTCGTGGCCTGCGATGACCCCCATCATCAGGCGGCAGCCGGTGCCCGAATTGCCGAAGTCGAGTGGGCCAGACGGCTGCGACAATCCACCGACGCCGCGTCCCCGCACCTCATAGCTGCCGTCCGCGCGGTGCTCGACGGTCGCCCCGAGCGCCGCCGCGGCCTTCGCCGTGTTGAGAACGTCCTCGGCCTCGAGAAGCCCCGTGATTCGCGTGGTGCCGGCCGCCAATGCGCCGAGCATCAGCGCCCGGTGCGATATGGACTTGTCGCCGGGAACGCGTGCGCGCCCCGACAGCGGGCCGGAGCGGTGGGCGGCGGTGGGTTTCGGTTGGGCGTGGCTCACAATTTCCCTCGGACGCGTTGCGCGCTTGACTTGAGCAGCGGATGCCATAGACACGGCGTCCCAAGCGGCTGTCAACGTGGGCGAGCGCTGCGGTTCGTTGCAGTCCGCCGGAGCATCGTACCATGTCTTTGACATGGCCGACACGTGCATGCGATAGCACCGGACTTTTCTTCCAACCTCGTCGAGGTTTGCCATGGCCGACAAAGCGGCACGCGGCACCAAGAGGACCTGCCAGAACGGGTCCTGCGGTTCCCGCTTTTACGATCTCGGGCGCGATCCGATCGTCTGCCCGATCTGCGGATCGACATATGTCATCGCCCACGGGCCGGCCGAGCCCGAGCGCGAGGAGCGCCGTCCCGCGCGCAAGCCTGAACCGGTTGCCGGGCCCGCGGCCGAGGTGGAGGTCGAGGGCGAGGACGCGCTCGTCGACGTCGAGGGCGGCGACGAGGCGCTCGCCGATGCCGACGACGATACCTTCCTCGAGGAGGAAGAGGATGCCGGCGGCGATATGTCGGACATCATCGGCGGTGGCGACGAAGAGGACGAGGGCTGAGGCGGGGCCTCCCGTCCGCCTCGCACCCGCGCGTTCGCACTCCGCCGGGGGGTGCGTTCCGGGGGCGGTTGCAGCCATTCTCCTGATGCGGCACCCTTGCGTCGACAATCAATCGACCAGGGAGAGGCACCATCATGTCGCTCAAGGGGAAGGCGGCCATTACGGGAGTGGGCGACACACGCTACTCCCGCCAGTCCGGAAAGAGCATTGCGTACATGCAGATGGAGGCCTCGCTCGCGGCCATTCGCGATGCTGGCCTCGATCCCAAGGACATCGACGGCATCATCGCCTACGGCAGTATGGCCGTCGTCGCCGAGGACTTCATCACGAGCTTCGGCATCGCCGACTTGCGGTTTTCTGCCGTAACGCCGCTCGGCGGCGCCAGCGCGGTAGCCTCCATCCAATGCGCAGCGGCGGCCGTGGCGGCCGGCATCTGCAACCATGTGCTGATCCCGATCGGGCGCAACGGTGCGTCGGGTGTCGGCGGCCGCATCGGCGCGCGCGTGCGCGAGATGCCCCAGTTCCGCCTGATCGGCGAATTCGAGATGCCGCTGGGCGCCATTGCCCCGGCTCAGCTCTACGCGCCGATGGCACGCCGGCACATGGAGCTCTACGGCACCACCAGCCGCCAGCTTGCCGAGATCGCGGTCTCGACCCGGCATAACGCCATCCTCAACGGCAACGCTATGATGACCAAGCCGCTGACAGTCGAGGATCATCAGGCCTCGCGCATAATCTCGGACCCCCTGCGTCTCTTCGATTGCAGCCTCGAGAGCGATGGAGCCTGCGCCTTCATCGTCTCGTCGGCTGAGCGGGCCAAGGACTGCGCCAAGCCGGTCGTCCAGGTGCTCGGCGTGGCGGAGGGCCATCCGGACTCGCCGTCGGCCATCACGCAGCGGCCGGACATGACGCGGCTCGGTCTCGCCAAGGCGGCGCCCAAGGCCTTTGCCATGGCTGGTGTCACGCACGACGACATCGACGTGGCCGAGGTCTACGACTGTTTCACCTACATCGTGCTGTGCCAGCTCGAGGACCTGGGCTTCTGCAAGAAGGGCGAAGGTGGCCCCTTCGTCGCCTCAGGCGCCATCCGCCTCGACGGCAAGCTGCCCATCAACACGCACGGCGGCTTGCTGAGCCAGGCTCACATGGCGGGCTTCAATCACGTCGTCGAGCTGACGCGACAGTTGCGGGGCGAGGCGGGCAAGGCCCAGGTGAAGGATGCCGAGGTCGGTCTCGTCACGGGGTATGGCGACATGGGCGACGGCTCGATCGCCATCATGGCGCGCGCTTGAGGGAGAACGACCGATGGAAGCCCAGGACTACCTGAAGCCGACGCCCGATCCGACGCCCGACACGGCGCCTTTCTGGGAGGGCCTCAAGGAGGGCAAGCTGATGCTCCAGTGCTGCTCGGAATGCGGTAAGGTCCGCCACTATCCGCGGCCGGTGTGCCCCGAATGCTATTCGATGGAGCACCGATGGGTGGCAGCCAAGGGCACCGGCAAGGTCCATTCGTGGACCGTCTCGCACCATGCCTTTCATCCGGGGTTCAAACCCGACCTGCCGTACACCTTGGTGACAGTCGACCTTGATGAGGGGGTCCGCATGCAGGCACAGCTTAGAGGCGCCGATGCGAGCGCGCTCAAGCTTGGACTGCCGGTCAGGGTCGCATTCGAGGCGGCCACCCGCGACCTGACCCTGCCGGTCTTCGTGCTGGCTTAAGCCGCACCAAGCCCATCTGGGACAAGGCCAGCGCGAGAGCCCGTTCCCGCAGGGTCGACGCGGCGGAAGCGACGGGCCTTCTACCCATCCCCGACGAGTCCCGGGCGGCGTGCCGATCCGGGACCCTCACACCTACCGTTGGTGTAGTGACCCCTGATCTGCGCGCACCTGATGGCGCGCTTGGCTGGGGGCTCGGAGGTGAGGTGGCGCCAATGAGTTCATGCGACTTGAGCACTTCCAACGATCCGCGGGCCGGTTGCTGTCCTTGTCCTCAGCTCAGGCTGTCGCTCCCCTCATGCACCGGCCGGGGCGTATCGGAACGTGAATGCCGGCGCGCCGCCGAGAACCACCTTGTCGCCATCCGCCAGGACCGCATGCTCGTGCTCGACGCCATTGATGGTGATGGGGTTGGCGTTCGCCCTGTCGGCGGTCAGGTTGTGGATCTCGAACCTGCCCTCCTGGTTCTGCGACAGCCGGGCATGATGCCGAGAGACGCGGATGTCGTTGATGCGGATGTCGTCGTCGCTGTGCCGGCCGATCTGCGCCGTGGGACTGGTGACATCGAAGCTGCCGAGTCCACCGTCGAATTCGAGTGTTGCAAGGGCCCCCTTGGCCGAGACTGCCGGTTGGGAGGTGACGATCGGGGATTCGATTTCCAGGATAGGGGGCCCCTCTCGCCCACCGTCCTTCAGGTCTTCGCCGAAGCGCGCGAACATCATGCGCATGACTGGTGTGGGAAGGCCCGTCGAGAACATGCACATGAACACTGCGGCCGAGAACATGAGCGGCGACACGACCTCCTTCTCGAGGAACACCACGATGACGATGAGGCCCATCAGCCCCTTGGTCTGGAGCATGATGCCAATGCTGATGGCGAACGGCCACGTCTCGCCGGTCATGCGCGCCGCGATACCATGTCCGATCGTCTTGCCGAAAACGCAAAGGAAGGTGCTGACGGCAAAGAGGATCCAGACATTGGGATCGAAGAGATCGAACACGGTATTGAGGCCCGTGTTCAGGAAGAAGAACGGCATCAGCACCAGCGTTGCTGCCAGATCCAGTCTGTGGGCCGCCATCTCGCGCACGCGATCAGGCAGAAAGAAGCCGGCGATGAAGGCCCCGAGCACGGGATGCAGTTCCGTAATTCCCGTTATGGCTGACGCAACGAAGATCGATACTGCGGCAAACGTGATGATGGCACTTTCGGGCGCCTCCCTCTTGAACATATTCGTGAAGATGGGTGTGGCCACGAGTTTGATGAAGCCGATGCTGAGGGCGCCTCCGAGAAAGGCCTTGGTCAGCGCAGCAGCCAGATTGCCTCCAAGTGCGAGAGCAACAACCAGCCCCAGCCCGAGCCACATCATCGTATCGGCGATGCTGGCGCTTGCCAGTGCCACGGCTCCCATCCGTCGCCGCGTAATATCGAGTCCTCTGAGAATCAGCGCCAGGACGGGCAACGCCGAGACAGCGATGACGAGGCCGTAGGCAATCGAGAAGTTGAATGCGGTTGCTCTGGCACCCCGTGCAACTGGAAAGGCGTGGTAGAGGAGATACCCGGCGATGATGGCGAGGCCCCAGCCGACCACCATGCCGATGACGCCAATCGAAAGCACACTTTTGCCGGACTTGCGGATCAGCTCCTTATCCGCATCGGCACCGGCAAGGAAGCCGAAAAGGCATACCGCAATCGTTGCGACCGACCCTATGCCCGCGGCTCGATTGACGATGCTATCACCATGATAGCACGTCGTGCCGAATAGGGCGTTGAACAGCTCCCGCGGCGCAGGATTGGTGCAGGCATTGATGGCCTTTGCAGGATCGAATGTTGGACTCGGATTGAAAAACGCCGCGTCGATCGCCCCGAAAATCGAGGGCCCCAGCAGCACACCCGAAAAGATCTGCACGACGCCGAGCGGGAACCAAGCCTGCAACCCTAGCGTTCGCCACAGAAAGTAGGGGAATGCCACGATGACGCAGGCTTGGACGAGAAGGATATAAGGTGGTTTGAGTCCTTGGAGCAGGTGCACGAGCTCGGCATACATGCAGGAGCGCCTATCTTGAATAAGATATCGAGACCGAAAGTGGTGCGTGCTCGCGCGTCCCGGCAGGCGTTCTGCAACCCGGTTTGAGCTGCCAGGCGCTACCGCCTCGCGTACAGCGCCCGCCGAAAGACACGCTTCGCAACTGACATTGAGAGGTGGTGAGGTGTTGTCGTGGCAGGTGGCACGGTTTGCGCGCCACCTGGAGAAGGTGGTCGAGTTAACTGCTCACTTGACGTCGGCCCAGTCGAAGTCGGCGCCGCAGAGTGGGACGAACAGGAGCGTGGTTCGGCCCATGGTGATCTTATCGTGCGGCTTGAGCTCGCTGTTCGAGAGCAGTGCCGAATCGTTAAGATGCACGAGGTTGGGACGCTCGAGGTTCGGCACGAGCTGGTACTGGCGCTTCAGGCCGTCGTAGACGAGGAACGCCTGCTTCTCACTCGAGATGGCATCGTCACCGAAGTCAATGGGGATGCGCTGCCCGGGCGACCTGCCGATCGTGTTGGAGCCGCTGAAGATCGGGCGGAAGCTGCCCTTCCCGGGACCGCTGAGGATCACCAGCCATCCCACCACGGGGTCGCTGCGAACGTCCAGCTCAAGTCCCGCCGGGCGCAGGATGCGCGTGTGTCCGGGGTCCGCTGGAATGGCCTTCGCCATGGGCTGCAGCTCCGGCTTGGTCTGTGGGGCGAGCACCGTCTCTTGGCTCGTATCCTCGGCGCCGATGATGATCGTTGCCTCGTCGGCGGCATCGCGACGGCTGATAGCGTCGGCGGGATTTCGTGTAGGATGCTTCATTGTCTCGTCCAATGGCCAGGAAACGTTGACAGTGCAGTACTTGCCGACACAAGCCTCCGCGAGCACTCTCGAACGAGGACCTCGGAGCTGCTATCGGCTGGCAAATCGCCCGAACATAATGTTCCGCTACCTACGATAAAGGAACATGGCAGTTGCAGTGAAAGGCAATCTCGCGAATAAGTGAACGACGTTTGCAGATTGCCAATCAAGGTTCGCGAACTATACTTTGTCTGCGGTATGCCGCCATTCTGATCGGAGTTGGAACGTGGGTCGCCAGCCTCTGCCAACCAATACTATTCTTGGCAACGGTAGCGATCAATACAGGATCGACACCGTTCTCGGACCTGGCGGCTTTGGCGTCACTTATCTTGCCCGCGATCTCCGCTTCGATCGCGACGTGGCGATCAAGGAATACTTTCCGGCCGAGTTCGCCTACCGGGAGGGCTCGACCACCATTCGCTCCTCGACCCGGGGCAGCGATCAGAATTTCTTCGAGCAGGGCAAGCGGCATTTCCTCGACGAGGCGCGAACGCTCGCCAAGTTCCGCCACGAGCACATCGTCCGTGTGCTCAACCTGTTCGAGCAGTTCAATACGGCCTACATGGTCCTGGAGTTCGAGGAGGGGCAGAGCCTCAAGTCCTGGCTGCGATCGATCGGGCATCGTCCGAGCCAGGCCGAGCTCGATGCGATCCTCGATCCGCTGCTGTCGGCGCTGGACGTGGTGCACGCGAAGGGCATGTTCCATCGCGATATCGCACCGGACAACATCATCGTCCGGCCGAACGGCAAGCCGGTCCTGATCGACTTCGGGGCGGCCCGGCACTTCGTGCGCGAGCACAGCCACACCATTGGGGCGATCGTCAAGCATGGGTTCTCCCCGCCTGAGCAGTATACGCTCGACACCAAGCTCCAGGGGGCCTGGAGTGATATCTACGCGCTCAGCGCGACGATCTACACGGCTCTCGTCGGATCGTTGCCCGAGGAAGCCTCGAGGCGCCAGCTCAACGACACCCTTCTTCCGGTCCAGTCGCACGTGGAGCCGCACCGGCGCGACCTCTACCGGCCGTCCTTCTATGCCGCGCTGAACGCCGGCCTGGCCCTGAGGCCCAAAGACCGGCCTCAGACGATCCAGGACTTCCGCGCCATCCTCCGCGGTGACCATGCAGGCTTTTCCGAGCCGGAGCTGGCGGTTGCCGGCGCGTTCGGCGCGAACGCCGGATCGGAATTCGAGCCTCGGCGTTCGCCCGTATCGTCCGGCGTTTCCGGCCTCGCGGCATCCTCCCGGCCAAGGGTGCCCGCCGCCCTCGAGCTGGTATCGAGCCCTACGCCATCCACGCCGCGCGAGGCCGGGGGCGACGCGGAGCCGCCTTCGGACGGGCGGGCACAACCAGAGATGGCCAGCCGTGTCACCGCGATAACGTCATTGGTCGTTGCGGGCACCGCAGCAGCCGCGTTTCTGTGGATCGGTGGCATCGCGCACCCCGGTGGGCTGGCGGCGGCAATGTTGGTTTGCGCTGGCGCGATCGGCGTGGCCGTCGAACGCGCCGTCGCACTGGGGCGCGCCGGCCGCCTCGGCATCGGCCGCGTCGCGACGGCCGCCGCGGTGCTCTCATCGTTGGCGCTGGCCATCTTCTGGCTACCGTTCTTTTTCTGGCAGATTTCCTTGGTTCTCCTGGCCGTTGCCGGTCTGTTCGCGACGAGGCCGGTCGGGCGATGGGTTCCGGTCACCTTGCTGGGCGTATCTCTGCTGCATCTTGCAGCCGCGGCTCTTCTCATCGCGCTGTCCACGCGATCGGTGCAGAAGGACCCGTTCTTCCTGCCCCTGATGGGTGGAAGTCTGGCTATTCTGGCGGCGCTCGTTCTGGTCTCTGCCCTTCAAATTCAGCGGCGCCTGGAGTCCCCACGCACATGATTGCGGAAGCACAATTGGCCGATTTTGCAGCGCGAGGGCGGGCACATTCGCGCGCACGTGCTGATACCTTGGCCGACCCGTCGCCGCTCACCCGCCCGAAATCAGTCGAGGGCTCTCCCTGATGCAGCTCGATCTTGGCATCGCCGAGTACATTGGTGCGCGCGAACAGCAGCAGGACCTCGCGACTGCGCACGTATTCGCGGGCGGCGCTCTTCTCGTGCTGGCTGATGGCCTGGGCGGCCACGAGAGCGGAGCCGAGGCTTCGCGCATCGTGGTCACGACCTTCAAGGAAGCCGGTGCCGCCGGTCGCTTCGAGAACCCTGGTACATGCCGACAGGCGCTGCGCGAGGTGCTCGATCTCGCCAATACCCGAATTGCCGAGGGGGTGGATCCGTCACACGGTCACCGCGGCATGGCGAGCACGGTTGTTGCGGCCGTCGTCGACAACGGCGATCTCAGATGGGTCAGCGTCGGCGACAGTCACCTCTATCTCTGGCGTGACGGACGCCTTCACAAGCTGAACGAGGACCATTCTCAAGCGGGGTTGATGGTTCGATCGGGACAATACAAACCGGAAGATCCCGAGGTTCTCGCCGTGAAATCGGTTCTCGTGTCGGCGTTGACCGGTCGCAAGCTCGAGATCGTTGATCTGCCTCAGTCGAGTTTCCGCCTCGAGCCTGGCGACGTTCTGATGCTTGCCAGCGACGGCTTGAACACGCTTGCCGACGACGAGATCGAGCGAGTCGTCGAGGATGTTCGCGCTCATGGAGCGAAAAAGCTTGCCGCCACATTGCTCAAGAGCGTGAAGAGCCGCCGCCTGGAGCGGCAGGACAACACAACGGTCGTCGTCGCGCGTGTCCTCGAGCCTGCCCGGATAGCCGTTCCGGCCGCCGCCCGACGCCCCGAGGTCGCCACGACCGAGGCATTCGACGACACCAGCGAGGAGCGCACGCAGCGCATCACGGACGAGCCCGAGCGCGCAGAGGCACCGGAGGTCGCAACGAAGCCCGTCACCCGCCCGGCAGCGCCGAAGGCTCGCGAAATCTCTTCCTCGGCGACAACGGACCCCGGACCGGAGGCGTCTCCTTCGGCCCCCGCGCCGGAGGCGTCACCAGTGTCTGAGGCCGCGAGAGAGGCGAGATCCCCCTTGCTGAAGCCGAAGAGCGAACGGCCTGCGCCGCCTCGCCTTGCGGACGCACCGGACGGGCCGGAAAGCGAGCCGGTGGCCCTGGGGGCCGCGCCGGCGGATGTCGCGCCCGACGTAGTGCCGGCTTCTCGGCCGCGGGCCGTACGCCTGCCGGAGGCATCCGTGCCACGTTCGAGCATGGTCCGCAGCGTCCTCGTTCTCGTGCTTCTGCTGCTGCTGGCGAGCGGCGTCGCCATCGCTGCACTCAAGCCGGACTGGCTGAGCAGCATTGTCCCTGGATACGGCGAAGCGAACGCGCCGGCGCCGGCGTCGAAGGTCGAGGCGGTGGTCGAGCCGAAAGCAAACGCGGCGGCTCCGGAGCTGGCGAAGCCGCCTGCCCCTGCGACGAAGCCGACGGCAGACGCGCCACCGCAGGCAACGTCGGCACCGGAGGCTCCGAAAGCCGCTCCCGAAGCCTCTCGGGCGGCAACCTCCCCGCCGGAGGCCGCATCGACGCCTTCTGCCACGCCATCAGCCTCGGTCACGAGCGAGCCTTCGGGTAAAGCGCAGGCAGCCGGCGAAGCGGCCGCGCCCGCTGCCTCATCAACTCAATCCGCCCCGCTTCCCGCTGCCAGCCCGCCTCTCGTCGAGCCGGAGCGCCCCGCTGCCCGCCCGGGCGCACGTGGCCGCACGCCTTGACCGGACCGGACGACTGGGCATCCGTCAGAGGATGTACTTCGAGAGATCGGCGTTCCTGGCGAGATCGCCGATCCGCTGGCGGACATAGGCGCCGTCGATTGCCACCGACTGTCCGTTACGGTCCGATGCCTCGAACGAGACGTCGTCCAGCACGCGTTCCATGACCGTCTGCAGTCGCCGGGCTCCGATGTTCTCCACGGTCGAGTTCACGGAGACGGCGATGTCGGCAAGTGCGTCGATCCCGTCGTCGGTGAACGTCAGGGTGACGCCCTCGGTGGCGAGCAGGGCAATGTACTGCTTGATCAGGCTGGCTTCCGGCTCGGTCAGGATGCGCCGGAAGTCCTCCTTCGTCAGCGGCGAGAGCTCGACCCGGATCGGCAGCCGCCCCTGCAGCTCCGGCAGCAGGTCCGACGGCTTCGCGATATGGAACGCGCCGGAAGCGATGAACAGCACATGGTCGGTCTTTACGGGGCCGTACTTGGTCGAGACGGTAGTGCCTTCGATCAGCGGCAGCAGGTCCCGCTGCACGCCTTCGCGGCTGACGTCGGCACCCGCGCGCCCGGCATCGCTGCGCGAGCAGACCTTGTCGATCTCGTCCAGGAACACGATGCCGTCGTTCTCGACCGCCTTGATCGCCTCGGCCGTGATCTGATCCTGGTCGATCAGTTTGTCGCTCTCCTGCGCCATCAGCAGGTCATAGCTTTGCCCGACCGTCGTGCGCCGCGTCTTCTGGCGCTGGCCGAATGCCTTGCCCAGCATCTCGCCGACGTTGATCATGCCGACCTGCCCGCCGGGAACATCGAAGGTCGGGAACGGCGAGGCCGTATCCGCGACCTGAATGTCAATTTGCTTGTCGTTGAGCTCATTCGCCCTGAGCTGGCGGCGGAAGCTCTCCCGCGTCTCGGGCCGTGCGTTGGACCCGACCAGGGCGTCGATGATACGCTCCTCTGCATTCTTCTCCGCCATGGCCCGGACTTCGCGCCGCTTCACGTCGCGCACGAGGCCGATGCCGACCTCCACGAGGTCGCGAATGATGGAGTCGACATCGCGGCCGACGTAGCCGACCTCGGTGAACTTGGTCGCCTCGACCTTGATGAAAGGCGCGCCAGCTAGCTTCGCGAGGCGGCGTGAGATCTCGGTCTTCCCGCAGCCGGTGGGGCCGATCATGAGGATGTTCTTCGGCAGGACCTCCTCTTTCAGGTCCCCCGTGAGCTGTTGCCGCCGCCAGCGGTTGCGCAGTGCAATGGCCACCGCCCGCTTGGCCGGCTCCTGCCCGACGATGTACCGATCGAGCTCCGATACGATCTCGCGAGGAGAGAATGTGGTCATGACGTCACTGGGCTCTTGAATGGGCGCAAACGCTTCTTCGCCGGCATGGCGATTGGGAGAGCCGGCTGCCGACGCGAGCTACCATCATCGGGAGAGGCGACCGCACGCTGCGCACAACCCACTTGAGATGGCGCCGTCAAGGCCGACCTGCAATGGGCACATCTATGGATCCACGAAGCCCCATCACATGAGGGCGAAACGCAGCGTGGTCAATCCGATCTTGATCGTGTCGCCGTCGAACAGGGGGCGGTCACCTGACAGGCGCTCGCCGTTGACGTGGACAGGGTTTTGCTTCCCGCCGTCGAAGATCCGGAACGCGTTGCTGCTGGCGTCGTAGCTGATGACGGCATGTTGCTGGCGCGAGATCGTATTGTCCCCGAAGTCGAGGGGGATACGGTTGTCGATGCTGCGCCCCAACTGGTTGGTGCCGCTGAACACAGGGCGCTCCTGGCCCTTGCCCGGGCCGTCGACCACCTTGAGGATTGCGACCTTGGTGTTGGTGGAATCCAGGATGACCTGCGTCGGCAGGTTGTCCATGTTGGCACCCTGACGCGGCTCCTCGGCGCCGGGGATATGCAGGGTTCGGGTCCGTTCGCGGTCGCTCATTTCGGTTCTCTCTGTCGATTCGTTGTGCTCAATCGCTGCCGTCGCGCGATCTGCGGAAAGTGAAGCTCACGCCACCAAGGGAAATAACGTCACCGTCGACCACGTCTGCGCGCTCGAGGGTGGCGCCGTTGACGAGCATCGGATTGGGCTCAGACCGTCGTGCCGTCAAATTCAGTATCTCGCAACGGTCGGAACCCGCCGTCAGGCGCGCATGGTGGCGACTGATTCGCACGTCGCGGACCCGCACGTCATCCTCGCTGTGCCGGCCGATGACGGTTTCGCCGCGCCTGATCGGCACCAGCCCGGGCGGGCCGTCGAACTCCAGTACCGCCACCGGTAGATTCTCGGGGAGTGGCGGGATGTGGGTGTGCGGAACATCGCCAACCCAAGGCGAGTCTGGCCGCTCCTGCTCCACCCGGGACGCTTGGGCCTCACGTCCGTTCCCGAAGCCTTCACCAGGAACGCTCCGCCCGTCGCGTGACGGCCCGACGCTGGAGCCCCAACCGGCCAGCCTTCGTGACAGAATGGCGATCCAGTCTCTCATATGCGTTCGGGTGCAGCTTTTCTTTGCGAATTATTCTAGACTGTCCGGCTCGAAAGTCACGAAAATCCGGATTCTCGGTTTCCGAGACCGAAAAGACGAACTCTTTGCGGGGACTGAGCAATGGTTGCCAATCGAGATCGCCGGCCTATCCTTGTCGCCTGAGCAAGAGCCGCTGCCGCGCCCGCAGCAACCCAGCCATACGGAGGACAGCCATGGCCGAGCCGATCCACATCGAGTTCACGCGCTTTTCGGCATTCTACAGCCCCCTGATCGCGACCATCGCCGGCGGCTTCCTCAAGGATGAGGGTTTTGCGCCGACGTATGCCGTATCGGCCCCGGGCAAGAGCGCGATCGAGGGCTTGGTCGCAGGCACGGTGCAGGTGGCTCAGTCGGCGCCGAGCCAGGGCTTCGGTCCGCTCGAGAGAGGTGAGCAGCCGCCGGCGGTGCATTTCGCGCAAATCAATGAAATGGATGGATTCTTCCTGACCGGTCGCGACCCGCAGCCCGACTTCGACTGGGCCAGCCTGAAGGGCAAGCGCATCGTGCTCGACGTCGGCGGCCAGCCGCTCTTCATGTTCAAGTATGCGCTTTACAAGAGCGGCCTCGACTACAGCCAGATCGTGCCCGTCAATCTTGCTTCCGATGCCATGGACTCCGCGTTCCGCAACGGCGAGGGTGATTACATCTCGATGCAAGGTCCGGCACCCCAGCAGCTCGAGCACGACAACGTCGGCCACATCGTCGCGTCCGTCGGCAAGGCGATCGGCCCGTGTGCGTTCTCGAGCCTCGCCGCTCGTCCCGACTGGATCAGGACGGACCAGGCCAAGCGCTTCATGAACGCCTACCGCAAGGCGAGAGCTTGGGTGCGCGAGGCGCCGGCTGAGGAGATCGCGAAGGCCGAGCAGTCGTTCTTCCCGCGAATCGCGCCGGAGGCCCTAGCCCGGACCATTGCCACCTACCAGACGCTCGGAAACTGGACGCCCCACGTCGAGATCACCCGGCCGGCCTGGGAGGCAACCAACGACATTTTCCTCTACAACAAGCAGATCACGAGGCGGCATGCCTACGAGGACGTGATCGCCCCGCCACCCGGCTAGAGGTATCATAATACGTCGGAACGGATGCCGCCGTGGGGCGATGCAAATGGCGGCACCGCATTGTGAACAAATTTTCACGTAAAAATTTCGGAATTCGGTAACTCTGTTGCGGGTGAGTTACGGTGAGCTTTCCCCGGAAATGCCGGGTTTTTCCGGGGCCTCGGCCATCGGAGACCGGTGGGAGTCGGGGAGGCGCGTCGAGACGTCACCGCGCTCGATTGCCGGCGTCAGCGGGAACCGGTCGTCACGTGGTCGCGTTGTGCTTTGCGGTTCAACACGAGGACGTGATCCCATGGCTGAGATTGCGCGTTTGTCGCGGTCCGCTGCGAAGGAAAACCCTGCTGAGGTGTTTGAAAGCCCCGCGGCGCTGGTCGCTGAAGTAATGCTCACACGTGGCGAAAAGATCGGCGCCCTGGAGCGTTGGCGTCGCGACGTGCTGTTGGAGATGACGGCGACGGGCGAAGGCATGAGTGCCGAGCCCCAGACCGGACGTCTCGGTCGCCTGATCCGCGAGATCGATACGGCGATTCGCGAGTTGAGCCGTGACGAGGATCTCGTCTCGGCAAAATAGACCCCTTGTTCCCGCCCCGAAACGCCTGACCAAAGCCCTATGGCTGCGGCAGGCGCTTCGCGGCTATAGTCCAAGAACATCCATCATCGAGAAGAGGCCCGGGCCTTTCCCCCGGCCCCACAACGCCGCCTTGATGGCGCCACGCGAGAAGATCCCGCGATCGGTCGCGATATGGGACAGCACCACCCGCTCGCCATCCGCCGCGAAGATCACCGAATGCTCGCCGACGACATTGCCGCCCCTGAGCGTCGCAAACCCGATGTCGCCGCGCCGGCGCGCGCCCGTGTGTCCGTCGCGGCTCCGCACGCCGTGGTCCTTGAGCGAGATACCGCGCCCGTCCGCCGCCGCCTGCCCCAGCATCAGGGCCGTGCCAGAGGGCGCATCCACCTTGTGCTTGTGGTGCATCTCGAGCACCTCGATGTCGAAGTCCTCGTCGAGGGCTTCGGCGACCTTTCGCGTCAACGCCACCAGCAGGTTGACGCCGAGGCTCATGTTGCCGGCCTTGATGATGGTCGCATGTCGGGCGGCCGCCTTGATCGCCGCCTCATCGGCTTCCGACAAGCCTGTGGTGCCGATCACGTGAACGATGCGCGCATTGGCGGAAAGCCCGGCAAACTCGACGCTCGCCTTCGGCACCGTGAAATCGAGGATGCCGTCCACCTTGGCGACGATCTCCAGCGCATCGGAGGTGATCGGCACGCCCAAAGCACCGACGCCAGCGAGCACGCCGGCGTCTTGCCCGAGCGCGTTCGATCCCGGCGGCTCAATGGCCCCGGCGACCACACACCCCGGCGCCTCGTGTACGGTGCGCACCAGCTCTCGGCCCATTCTTCCGGCAGCACCCATCACGGCGATCTTCATGTCGGACATTGCGGCGTCTCCTCGCTCTCGTGATGTCGCGCATTAAGCGTTCAGCCTAGCATCTTGCCTCGGCGTTGCCAGGGGCAGAGCCGAAGTCGGGAAGGAAAGTTCGCGTGGACGCCCGCGCTTGAGACGTGGCAGCATCAGGCCGACTTTGCAGGCGGCGACCCATAATGGCCGCCCCGATGAACGGAGACCCCGCCCATGTCCGAGCCCATGAACGGCGCCGAGAGCCTTGTCCGCACCCTCCTCGCCGGCGGCGTCGACGTGTGCTTCACAAACCCGGGCACGTCCGAGATGCACTTCGTGGCGGCACTCGACAAGGTTCCGGGCATGCGCTGCGTACTGGGCCTGTTCGAAGGCGTGGTGACGGGCGCAGCCGACGGCTACTACCGCATGCTCGACAAGCCGGCCTCGACGTTGTTGCATCTGGGGCCGGGTCTCGCCAACGGCCTCGCCAACCTGCACAATGCCAAGAAGGCGTCGTCCGGCATCGTCAACATCGTCGGCGAGCACGCCACCTACCACATCGCCCACGATGCCCCGCTCACGTCCGACATCGAAGGCGTCGCGCGGCCCATGTCCCACTGGGTGAAGACCTCGCCCTCCTCACGCGGCATCGCCAAGGACGGCGCCCTCGCCATCGAGGCTGCGCGCCAGACGCCGGGCCAGATCGCGACCCTCATCCTCCCGGCCGATACCGCCTGGGGGCCCGCCGACGGCATCGCCGAGACGGCGGCTCCCACGGCTCCCCCGCAGGCATCGTCCGACGCCGTCAAGGCCGCAGCCGAGATGCTTCGATCCGGCCAGAAGGCGACGCTGCTGATGGGCGGCGCAGCGCTTCGTCAGCGCCCGCTCGAGCTCGCCGGACGCATCGCGGCCAAGACCGGGTGCGGCATCCTCACCGAAGGCGCCAACACGCGTCTCGAGCGCGGCGCCGGGCGCGTCCAGGTCGAGCGTATCCCTTATGTCGTCGACCGTGCGCTGGGCGTCATGAAGAACGCCGGCAATCTCGTCCTCGTCGGCGCGCGCGAGCCGGTCGCGTTCTTCGCCTATCCTGACAAGCCGAGCCTGCTGATGCCGAAGGATGCGCGCTCGACCAAGCTCGCCGGCACGAACGAGGACATGGAGGCAGCACTCGAGGCGTTGGCCATCGAGCTCGGTGCGATCGCGACGCCGCCCGCTCGCATTGCCGATCCGCGCCGACCGGCGGTTCCGACCGGCGCCATCTCGCCCGACAAGATCGCCGCGATCATCGGAGCGAAACTGCCCGAGAACTGCGTCGTCGTCGACGAGAGCGTCACCACCGGCCGCGAGTTCTTCCCCGAGACCGCGGGCGCGCCGCCGCACGACTGGATCAACAACCGCGGTGGGTCCATCGGCTACGGCATGCCGGTCGCGGTCGGCGCCGCCATCGCCTGTCGGGACCGCAAGGTCCTCGCCATGATCGGCGACGGCAGCGCCATGTACACGGTGCAGTCGCTCTGGACGATGGCGCGCGAAGGCCTCGACATCACGGTGATGATCTTCGCCAACGGCTCCTACAACATCCTCCGGGGAGAGCTGACCAACGTGGGCGTCAAGAACCCGGGCCCGCGCGCAGTGGACATGCTGACGCTCGGCCGGCCCGACATCGACTGGGTCGCCATGGCGAAGGGGCACGGCGTTCCGGCGCGCCGCGTCGAGGACTGCGAAAGCCTGGCGAAGGCGCTCGAGAACGGCCTCCACAGCAGCGGCCCGAACCTCATCCAGGTCGTAATGTAGCCTTCGGCAGGCGAACGGCCCCTCCAGGAAGGTGCGGACTGCCATGGAAGCCACTGCCACGCCGCAATGCATCTGTGCCCGCGGGGAAAAGCGTGCGGCCCTCCTCGCGGCGGTTGACGGCATTCGGGAGACTATCGCCGGGAATGCCGGCGAAGCGGAACGGCTCGGCACGCTGCCCCGCGCCATTGTCGATGCCCTGGCAGGGACGGGGCTTCTGTCATTGAAGCTGCCACAGGCGCTCGGCGGCTTCGAGGCTGACCCGGCGCTCCAGCTCGAGGTCGTCGAAAGGGTCAGTGCCATCGACCCGTCGACCGGCTGGTGCCTCCTCATCGGTGGCACGGGCGTCGGCCTGCCGGGCGCCTTCTTGCCCGACAAGGCCATCGATCGCATGTTCGAAGGTGGCCGCATCCCCACGGCTGCGATCGTCGCCGTACCCAGCGGCGAGGCGATACCCGTGGACGGAGGCTACCGTCTCACCGGCCGCTGGCCTTTCGTGAGCGGTATCCCGCACGCCGAATGGGTGACCGTGGGCGCGATGGTCCGCGGTTCCGCGGCCGCCGAGCCCGAGCCGCGTCTCTTCGTGGTGCCCGCGGAATCGGTCGAGATCCACGACAACTGGCACGTGATGGGCCTCAAGGGCACGGGTAGCTGCGACGTGTCGCTCTCCGACTGCTTCGTGCCGGAGGCATTCTCGTGGGACCGGCTGAAATCGCCTCCACAACGCGGCGGCGCACTCTACCGCATGGGGCATCCGGGCTTCGTCGCCAATGAGCATGCGGCGTTCGCGATCGGGGCGGCACGCGGTGCGCTCGGGGCCGTCCAGCGACTGGCGCGCGACAAGCGCCGAAGCTTCGCGCCGGGTCCATCCTCGATCGAATCACGTCCTGTCTTCCAGCGCTTCGTCGGGAACGCGGACATGCGGCTGCGCGCGGCACGCGCTCTGGTGCTGGAGGTCTACGCAGAGGCATGGGAGATCGCATCGGGCGGCGAGGTGCCGCCGCCGCACATGCAGGCCGCGATCCGCAGTGCGTGTGCCTTCGCGACTGAGGTCGCGGCGGAGGTGACGCTGGAGGCGTTCCGCTTCGGCGGTGGCGAGGCCGCCTACGAGACGCACCTGCTGCAACGTTACCTGCGCGACGTCAACGTCGGCGCCCAGCACCTGATGATGAGCGCGGTCGCCTACGAGAATCACGGCCAGTTCCTCATGGGCCTGCCTGGCGCCGACCCTCTCCGGTGAGGAGTCGGGCCGGCCCCGTAGGCGCTCACCCCACGTAGCTGCCGCCGTTGCAGTCGAGAATGGCACCGGAGACGTAGGATGCCGCCGGTGTCAGCAGCATGGTGATCATCCACGCGATCTCCTCCGGCTGCCCCATGCGGCCGCGCGGCAGCGATTTCGGATCGATCGTGGAGCCGGCGGTCATGGCCGTCTGAACCGGTCCGGGCGCTACGCCGTTGACGAGCACGCCCCGGCCGACCGCATTCCGCGAGAGCCAGCGCACCACCACGTGCAGCGCCCCTTTCGACGCGGAGTAGTCGAGCGGCGTCGCCGTCGACGTGCCGCCCGTGCGCCCGGCAACCGAGCCGATCATTACGATCGAGCCGCCGCCGCGCGACGCCATGTGCTCGACCATCGCCGAGCCGAGCAGGATCGGCGCCAGCACGTTGACATCCATGGTCTGCATGAAGCGCTCGCGCGGATTGTCCGCCTTCAAGAGCGGCGTGCGGCCGAGGATGCCCGCGCAGTGCGCGAGCCCGTCCACCGGACCGCGGGCCAGAAGCTGATCGGCGAAGCCGTCGGCCGTGATGTCGCCTTCGAGCGTATCGACGGACGCGCCGGTCGCCGCGATCTCGCTCTCGATGCTGGCGAGCGGTGACCGGTCGGCCAGCAGGAGTGTCGCGCCGAGCGCCGCGGCCGACTTTGCCGTGGCTCGGCCGATGCCGCTCGCCGCACCCGTGACGACGATGCGCCGGTTGGCGAGGCTGAGTGCGCCTGGAAGCGGGATGGGCTGCGCGGTGTCCGACATGGGGCTCCTCCAGTTGGTTTTCCGGAATGCCCCATGATCGGCTAGCACACCTCCTTGATGTCAACCGCGCTCGATTGCACGGCGCGCAGGCGTGGCCGGCCGGCAATGATCAGGAACACGCCTGCGACGAGCCCGGCCACCGCAGGCCAGACGCCCCATTCGACGGCAACGGGATGGAGCC
>Ga0180220_1001337_pt1 | contig 18558 bp, 14 predicted proteins | sample eDN5th37CBELigBY_FD_151335 | JGI IMG/M metagenome (GOLD analysis project Ga0180220, IMG submission 151335) | Enriched backyard soil microbial communities from Emeryville, California, USA - eDNA 5th pass 37_C BE-Lig BY (version 2) (version 2) | ecosystem: Environmental > Terrestrial > Soil >...
GCGCATATCCGCCCCGGCTTCGGTCCCGCACAGCGTCGCTTTGGCTTCGCCGACGTCCAGCGTGTTCAGCGCCCAGCTCGATTCCAAAATGACGGTCGCCCCGTTTTCCATGGTGATGAATCCGAACGCCGAATCTTCGACGGTAAACTGCTCGGGATCCCACGGACCAAAAGCGTTGGCTGCGTCCTTTTTGCCGCCGAGCTTATGGTACACGTTCCCCACGACGCTTTTTACTTTGTAATTATCCATCAGCCAAAGCGTCAAATCGAGCGCATGCGTCCCGATATCGATCAACGGGCCGCCGCCTTGCTCCTCTTCGTTCAGGAACACGCCCCATGTCGGTACGGCGCGTCTGCGGATGGCATGCGCCTTCGCGAAATACACGTCGCCCAAATCTCCCCGCTCGCTGATTTTTTTGAGAAGCAGCGAATCCGGACGATAGCGGTTATCATAGCCGATCGTCAGCTTTTTGCCCGTGCGTTTGGCCGTTTCCAGCATCGCTCTGGCTTCCTCGGAGGTTTTGGCCATCGGCTTTTCGCACATAACGTGTTTGCCGGCCTCCAGCGCATCGATGGTAATGAACGAATGGGATTTGTTCGGCGTGCATACATGAACCAGGTCGATGCTTTCGTCCTTTAACAGTTCCTTGTAATCCGTATAAATCGCGATGTCTTCCCTGCCGATTTTTTTGGCGGATTCGACCGCCCGCTCTTCGATGATGTCGCAGAACGCCACCAGTTCCACGTTTTTGTTCGCGTTCAAATTCGGTATATGTTTGCCGTTTGCGATGCCGCCGCAGCCGATCACGCCGACGCGCAGCGTTTTTTGTTCCTTAACCGCCATAACCTGATTCATCTCCTTGGATTCATAATTTATAATATTTGTCGAAGGAATGCGAGGCTTGCTTTGATGCTTTCAAGCTGAGGAATTTCGAACTCCTCTTGTTCCACCGTATACCACTGTACGCCGTACCGCTTGCCTGTCTCGGTGATCGCCTTGAAATCCATGATGCCGGAACCGATTTCCGTGTTCCGCTTGTCCTGCTCGCTTTTCATATCTTTGATGTGCAGCACCGCACAGCGTTCTTTCAGCGATTCGATCCAATCGACGGAACGAAACCCCGCGTACTCCGCCCAGTATGTATCCAGTTCGAAAAACAAGTGATCGGGATCCGTGTGCCGGGCAAGCAGCTCGATGCCGGTGAGTCCGTCATGCTTCTCGAATTCGACCGCATGGTTATGGTAGCCGAAACGAAGTCCGTTTTCCTTGCAGCGCTCCCCGATCCGGTTAAAGGCTTCCGCCGTCCGTTTGTAGCTGTCGACGTCGTTTCGCATCTCCTCGGGAATCCCCGGGCAAATGATGTAAGGGCTTTCGATGGCTAGCGAATATTCGATCATCCGATCAAGTTCGAGCTGCAGGTCGGAAATGCCGATGTGGCTTCCGGCGGCCCGAAGACCGTGAGCGTTCAGCGCTTTTTTAAGTTCCGAAGCAGAGGTGCCGAAATAACCCGCGAACTCGACGCCGTCATAGCCGATTTCCGCCACCTTGGCAAGCGTTCCCAAAAAATCGGCGCTTGTCAGTTCTTTAATGGAATACAGTTGAAGTGCTATATTTTCCACCGTCTTGCCTCCTCCTGTGTCTCAAGTCAAGGTAAGGATACCAAAATCGGATGATTCGTTATACAATGAACCTATTCAAAAATATAAAATTTTTGTCATGGTGAAAACGAGGTGCTGCAGTTGACGACCGAACCGTATTTCGAATCCAACCGTTCCGCAGACGGGTCCATCCAATACCCTTACGAAAGCATGATCCACTCCAGCAAAGGCGGAAGCGTCGTCGTAGATCCCCACTGGCATATATATATCGAAATCCTGTACTTCCTTTCCGGCAAAGCAAAGGTGTTTCTGGGCGGGAAAAGCCATCAGCTCGAAACCGGCGATCTGGTATTGATCCACTCGCATGAAACCCATTCGATTTATTCGACGGATGAGCCGGTTTCGTACATTGTCGTAAAATTCGACCCGGAAATTTTGTACTCAACCTCGCGTACCTTCCTGGAATCGAAATACATCCTTCCCTTCACGCTAGCGGATGCGGGCGGGCAGCGGGTATTTACGGCGGCTGAAATCCATGATACACCCATTCCCGGCCTGATCCGGGAAATATACGAGGAATTCACCTCCAAAGGATTCGGCTTCGAGTTGGCCGTCCGCACGCTGATCTGCCGCGTATTTCTGTGGTTCCTGCGCCGGACGCACCCCCAGCATTGGGGCTGGGAGGTTTCGCGCTCGCTGAATGACAGCGACTACCGGATGCTTCAGCAGGTTTTCGAATACATCGACTATAACTATATGAACGATATCAACGCGCAAACGGCAGCCAAGCTATGCAATATGAGCTACAGTTACTTTTCGAGGCGATTCAAAGCGATCATGGGCAAAACCTTCACCAACTACCTCAGCTATATCCGGATCACCGAAGCCGAAAAGCTGCTGCTGACGACCGATATGAGCATGACGGACATTGCCCTTGAGGTCGGCTTTTCGAGCTCGAGCTATTTCATCCAGCAATTCCGTCAGTACAAAAACATTTCCCCCCATCAGTTCCGCAAAAAAGGAAAAGCCTGATTCGAAGGAATCAGGCTTTTATTTGCATGTATGGATAATTAAAGAGTTTGTGCGCGAAAGCCGGCGTTCGGTTCGTGAAACGATTTAACCCGGGGACGCCTGGGTTCCTTGTTTGCAGGACAATCTTGCCGCGACTTATTTCAACAAGGTTTGAATCATCGTCTTCAAACCCTTCAGCATCGTTTCATGCGACAACGACGGCAAACCCGGCTTGCTTGCGGCCATCTCTTCCGAAGCCGGAAAATGGACGAAACCGCCGATCATGGTCGACCGGTTTGTCCGGATATAGTCGAGAAGCGCATACATCGTATTATTGCAAATGAAGGTGCCCGCCGAATATGAAATCGAAGCCGGAATCCCCTGCTCCTTCATCTTCTCCACCATCTCGCGGACCGGCAGCAGGCTGAACAAGCCGTCCGGGCCTTCGGAGTTCACCCGTTCGTCATAGGGGCGGTTCCCGTTATTGTCCCCGACGGACGATTCCTTGGGCACCTCTTTCAGATTGATCGCGATTTGCTCCGGCGTAATGGACGTCCGGCCGGAAGCCAAACCGCAGCAAATGACCGCGTTCGGCCGGATCTCTTCCACGGCTTCCAACAACTTGTCCGCACATTCGTCAAAAACGACCGGCAGCAACCGGGTATGGATTTCCGCTCCGTCGAATCGTTCCTTCCCAATGTCTTTCAGCAGCCTTTCCGTCGGGTTGATCGAATCGCCACCAAACGGCTCGAACGCCGTCACGAGAATTTTCATTCCTGTTTCCCCCTAAATATGTATTGTTAGAAAGCGGATACCATAATGCCTTCCTTTTCAAGCGCAGCCCGCAGCTTTCCGGCAAAAGACAAGGCATGCTCGCCATCGCCGTGGACGCAAACCGTATCCGCCTCAATGGTGATGACGCGGCCTTCCGCCGTCGAAACGCGGCTTTCCTTCACCATTTGCAGCACTTGCTTCACCGCCTGATCCGGATCCGTGATCAATGCCCCCGGCATGCTTCTCGGAGTCAACGTTCCGTCTTCCCGGTAAGTCCTGTCGGCAAACACTTCCGATGCCGTGCGCAATCCGGCAGCCTTGCCCGCGGCGATCATCTCGCTGCCGGCCAGCCCGTATAAAATGAGGGCAGGATCCGTTTCGTACACCGCGCAGGCGATCGCTTCGGCAAGTCCCTTGTCGACCGCCGCCATATTATACAAAGCCCCATGCGCTTTCACATGGCTCAGCTTGCCGCCTTCCTGCTTGACGAAAGCCTGAAGCGCACCGATCTGGTATGTCACCATGTCATGAACTTCATCGGCGGAAACCTCCATGCGCCGGCGGCCGAATCCTGCCAAGTCCGGCAAGCCCGGGTGAGCGCCGATCGCAACGCCGCTTCGGACGGCCGATCGGACGGTACGCCGCATGACCGTAGGATCGCCCGCGTGATAGCCGCAGGCAATGTTCGCGGACGTAATGTAATCCATCATGTCGGCATCAGTACCCAGGTTATAACGCCCGAAGCTTTCCCCCATATCGCAATTCAAGTCGACCCTAAGCATCTTCTGACCTCCTCCAGTCTCTCATCGATCCTATTTTTGAGCAACCTAAGGCCTTGTTCCTGTTCAAGGTAAAGCCCTTCCGCCTCTTCTATGGAAATCTCCCGGAAACGGATGACGTCTCCAGGGGAAAGCTGGGCCACTTTAGGCAAATCCGCGGTAACGACTTGAGCGATTTTCGGATAACCGCCAAGCGTCTGCCTGTCGGCCATCAGGATAATCGGCTGCCCGTCGGCCGGAACCTGCACGGTTCCATCGGTTACGCCTTCGGAGACGTACTCCCGGGAGGATCGCAAGGCGAGCGAGGGTCCCGACAAGCGGTAACCCATCCGATCGGATTCCGGTTTGACCCGGTAGGAGCCTTCATAGAAATGCCGCAGATCTTCCTCCCGGAAATCCCCCTGCTGCAGTCCTTTCGTCACCCGAATGACCGGATTCGGACGGATATAACTGCGCCATGGCGCCGCAGACCAATTCACCGTCCGAAAAACTTCATGCTCTTCAAATTTGGGCGAACCCTTGGTTGAGCTGCCGGACTGCGCCGATTGCCGAATAGGGATGACATCCCCGGTCTGCAGGGCCTTTCCGTCCATCCCGCCGATCCCCCCGCGAAGATAAGTGCTGCGGCTGCCCAACACTTCAGGCACATCCAGGCCGCCGGCTGCGGCAACATATGCGCGGCAGCCGGTAACCGGGCGCTTGAACGTCAGCTCGCTTCCCCGCCGGAACCAGACCGGCCTCCACATCGGCACAGGCATGCCGCCGGATTCCGGCGATAAATCGGCGCCGGTGATCGACACAAGCGTGTTTTGATGGAAGCGTACCGAAAAACCGGACCAGGTCACTTCAAGCGCCGCTTCTTCAGCGCCATTGCCCACGAGCCAGTTGGCGATGCGGAACGCGAATCCGTCCATCGCTCCGGACTTGCCGATCCCGAATTTTGCGAAACCTTTTCTCCCCAGATCCTGAACGGTAACGAAGAGCCCACGCTTTATCACCTCGATGCTCATTCACGTCCACCTGCCAGTTTGTCATATTCGGAAGCGCTGACGGCGCGAAAGCGGATATATTGTCCGCTCCGGAGCAAAACAGGCGGTTCCTGCTCCGGCCGAAACAAGGCTAGCGGCGTTCTGCCGATGATTTGCCACCCTCCCGGCGTTTCGAGGGGATAGATTCCGGTCTGGGTCCCCGCGATCCCCACCGATCCGGCGGGAATGGACAGCCGGGGCGTCGCTTTCCGCGGCGCGGATATGCGATCGGACATGCCGCCCAGATAGGGGAAACCCGGAGCAAAACCGAGGGCAAATACCAAATAGTCACGGCCCGTATGAATGTTGACGACCTCCGCTTCATCCAGTCCGTTGAATTCGGCAACATAAGCCAAATCGGGTCCGAATTCGCCGCCGTAACAGACCGGAATCTCGATCGTCTCCCGTTCCGTCCCGGCATTTGCCCCGAGGTCCTGCAGCAATTTCCCGATGAGGGAACCGACGTATTCAAATGCCGTACCGGCTTCCCTGGGGCGGTTTAATTCGACGGGATCGTAATAAACGGCGATTGTCCCGAACGACGGAACGCACTCCAAATAACCGGGAAACGGCTCCGCCTCCAGACGTGACGCCGCCGCTTGAACCATTCGGTTGACGCCTTCGTCGATGCCCTCTCCGAATCGGATCAGCAGCGCTGCGTCGCCCAACGGATCGATGGCCCAATTCCGCATGCCTTTTTCGCCTCCTTTTCCTTAACCTCCATGAATCTATTGTAGAGGCAACCCGCGGAAATGCGCAATCTATGCCGAAAAAAACAAAAAAGGCTGCCCTCGCGCAGCCCTTCGCCTTCCGTTTTCTATTTATTTTGCCAAGTCGATAAAACCTTCGCCGAATACGTCCCTGACGTCGTGAATCGTAATAAAAGCATCCTTGTCGACGGACTTGACGATCTTTTTCAGCGTTGGAACCTCTTGTTTGTTGATGACGACGTACAGCACTTCCTTCGGCTGTTTCGTGTAGTACCCGTATCCCGGAAACACCGTTACGCCGCGCTCCATTACGGTATTGATCTCCTGCGCGATATGTTCGTATTCCTTGGAGATGATCGTGACCGCCTTGCGCGGGTTCAAGCCTTCAATGATGAACTCCATCACTTTCGTGCCGACGAACAGCATCACGATGGTGAGCATAAGGCTTTGCGCCCCAATGATGAAATAAGACGAGAACGCCACGATCAGATCAAAGAAGAGCAGCGCGTAGCTGATGTTCCAATCCCAATACTTATGGGCGATCCGCGCCAAAATGACGCTCCCTGCCGTCGTGCCGCCCGCGCGCACGATGAGGCCGATGCCCACGCCCGCAAATACGCCTCCGAAAATGGCGTTAAGGAGCACTTCGTTCGATTGCAGCGTCCATCCTTCCGTCAAATGCAGGAACAAGGAGTTGCATACGATGGCAATGATGGTGTACACGGTGGTTTGCTTGTCCAAAAATTTATAGCCGACGATCAGCAGGATCGCGTTTAAAATCAAATTCACAAGGCCCGGAGACCACTTAAACAAATAGTAAAGAATGATCGTGATCCCCGTGACGCCGCCTTCGGACAGGTCATGCGGAATGACGAACAGGTTGATGTCGAGCGCAAAAATGAAAGAACCGACGATAAGCAAAAAAATGTCCGCGAGTTTTCTTTTCATACCAAGTGCCTTTCCATGATCGATATCCGAATTTTGGCCAAAATTCATGACCCATGAATTCAGGACGCAACTCTCCTATTTTATAAGGGATGCATTAGATACGTCAACACGAAAAGCACCTCATAGGCAAATTTTTCCCCGGGCGTAAGGCTGCGACGAAAAGAGAATTTAAGTACGACTGGACCGAAGGGCAAATACGCAAAAAAAAATCCGCGATGTCGCGGATTTATAAACAGCTTGCTTTCCTGCAAGCTTCATTGATGTTAAATAGGATTTCTTGCCTGCGGCTTCTTTTCGCAACACCCGATCCTCACTTCGGCGACCGGATGGAAACCGTATTTGTCGCGCCGCCCCATTGGACGGAGTAACCCGAAAGTTCCGAAAAATTTCTCAGCGGCAGCATCAACGAGTTATCCCTATACTTTGAGGCGGTGATTTTGACGGATTTCCCGTTGACCGCCGCTTGATCCGACAGCGCCCGGTGAACGACCGTGCGGCTGCCGATTTTGATCGTTGCCGTTTTCGTTTGATTGTTCCACAGCACCTCCCCGCCCAACAATTCGATGCAAGCCCTGAGCGGAATATAAATCCGGGAATCGTACAGGATCGTATCGTTACGCAAATCCGCTTCCTTGTTGTCGATCAACAGCCTCCCCTCAAATTTTTGCTCGCCTAAGCGATAACCTAAGTTTCGAGCGATCCCCTCAAACGAAAGCTTAGACGATGTTATGATGGCCGTGGTATGAAGCTTCACCTTGGGAAAAAGCCAATGAATATCGTCATTATACATGCGGATGCATCCCGCGCTGACATATTTTCCGATGGAATTTTTGTTGTTGTTTCCATGGATCGCATATGTCGTTCCTTTGGTTCCGTTGACGTCCAGCCCGATCCAGCGGTCGCCAAGCGGATTTCTTGGATCTCCTCCCGGAATTTTTTCTTTGTAATACGGACGGTTTTTGATTTTGTTCACGATTTCAAAATGCCCTTCCGGCGTTAGCGATGCCGTTTTGCCGGTGGCTACGCGAAATTCCCTGACGAGGGAACCGTTTTGGAAAAATGCCAGTTTATTCGTTTTTTTGTTGACGATGATCAGATCGTTGCCCGCGCTTTGTGCGTCCGCATGCACAGGCGAAGGGATGATCCAACCCAGTAGCATGATAATAAGAATGATTGCTGCGAATGGGCGGTGATAAGTACGCAGAATCCGCAAGCCTCCTTTCATCCGGTGGTTAGTGCCATTATATGGGAGACAGAGGGTGTCCTATCACTTTTAGATGGATTTTGCTGCGGATTTGTTGCAGAGGCGTAAAAAAGCTTGTCTATGAAAACGATACTGAATTTTTCATGAAAATCATAGATTTTCCTTGTCACGGCTCGACGGGAGGAATACAATATATAATTGTCCACTTCAGAATGGAGGAAAAAAGATGTCACCGAATCATTCGATTCCGGGAAGCCCTTCAAACAAAAAGACCGTTTGGATGGTTGCCCTGTTCTTAATCATAGTCGTCATCGGGCTGCTCTACATCAAGTGGTGGCCTTATTATCATAAGGCGTTTACGGCTGCGGACAAGCATTCCATCGGCTCTTCGATCTTGAATATGGAAGGAACCGGTCCAACCTGGGACTCCGCCTTGCAGTATGCGCAAGCTTATTTCAAATCCGTATGGAAAGCCGCGGTGCTCGGCATCTTGCTCGGTTCCCTGGTACAGGTGCTGCTGCCTACAAGCTGGCTCTACCGAAAACTCGGGAAAGCGGGCTTCAAAAGCACGCTGATCGGAGGCGTATCCTCCCTGCCCGGCATGATGTGCACCTGCTGCGCCGCCCCGATCGCAAATGGTCTCCGCAAACGCAATGTATCGGTCGGAGCCGCGCTGGCATTTTGGCTCGGGAATCCGCTGCTGAATCCGGCGACGCTGATTTTCATGTTCTTCGTCCTCTCCTGGAAGTTTATGGTGATGCGCATCGTGTTCGGAATTCTGCTTACATTCGGCGTCAGCTATTTTGCGAACCGCTTTGCGGGAGAAGCCGAAGTGCCCGAAGCGATGGCCGCTTTGCCCGAAGAAAAAGAAGATCAGGCCCCGTTCTTTGTCCGTTGGGGTAAAAGCCTAGGCATGATGCTTGTCAGCGTCGTTCCGGCATATCTTGTCGCGGTGCTGCTGCTGGGCGCCTTCCAGTCCACGATGTTTCCGGCATGGGTCGGCGGCGGCATTGCGGCCGTTATCATGTTTGCGATCGTAGGTACGCTGTTCGTCATTCCGACGGCGGCGGAAATTCCGATCATCCAATCTTTTCTGACCTTGGGCATGGGAACCGGCCCGGCGGCGGCTCTCCTCGTGACCCTGCCCGCCATCAGTCTTCCATCGGTGCTGATTGCCTGGAAGGCTTTTCCGAAAAAAGTGCTGGCATTCGTCTCCATATCGGTCGTTGCGGCCGGCATGTTGAGCGGTTTGATCGGTGCATGGATATTATAAGAAAGAGCCTTTGGCATTCGCCAAGGGCTCTTTGCTTGTTTTGGGGACTCTTTGATATTACAAGCAACGGACGAGCAAGATTTAGGATACGGTCGAATAGCCGTATTCTTGCTTCTCTTCCGAGGGCTCCGGTTCGGAATGGTTCTCCGGCCCGGCGGAGGCATCGAGTTTGGCTTTGCCCATAAGCAGAGAGGCCGCACATGCCAGGATCACCGGAAGCAGTGCCCAGGCAAAGGTGACGGCGATCGAAGAGGACAATGCATCGGACACCGAGTCCAACAGTGCCCCCGGAAGGCCGGAACGCGTCTGCTCCGATAAAAGCACGTGCGGGTCGCTGACGGAAAGCGCCTCGGGAACTTGGGCGCCACCGCCGAACATTTGCCCCATCTTCGCCGCAAACGCATGGTTTTGGATCATGCCGAACGACGTGATGCCAAGCGTCATGCCAAGGGAACGAAGAAAGTTAAACGTGGAGCTGGCCGTCCCCCGCTGCCGGTACGATAGACCATGAATGCAGGCGTTGCTTAGCACGGAAAACGAAGCGCCGATGCCAAGCCCCACCAGGACCATGTAGAACGTGACTTCCCATCGCGAAGCATCAGGCCTCAGCGTCGTCAGCAGCGCCATGCCGGCCGTTAACACCAGCAGCGAGGATACCATAATCGAACGATAAGAAATCCGGCTCATCAGGCTGCCGCCCCATGTGGCCGTGATGACCGATGATACCATCATCGGGAGCAGCACCATGCCCGAACTTGTGGCCGAACCGCCAAGCACGCCCTGAATGAAGATCGGAATATATACGGATGCCGCAATAAATGCCGCCCCGCTGAAAAATCCGGTCAATATGCTTGACGAATAAATCCGGTTTTTGAACAATCCGAACGTGATGATCGGTTCCTTCGCCTTCGTTTCCACGAACAGGAACGCCGCCGACAGCAGCACGAATCCCCCGAGCAGGCTTAATATTTCCGGCGAACGCCATGCCAACTGCTTTCCGCCAAGCTCCAGCGCAAACATCAAGCAGACGACAGCCCCGAGGAAAGTGAACGCGCCGGCCCAATCGATCGGCTGCTTGGAATGCTCATGGGATTCCTTGTAGCACAGCGCGATCATCAGCAGCGCCGCCAAGCCAAGCGGCAAATTGATGTAGAAATTCCACTGCCACGCAATATATTCGGTAATATAAGCTCCGACCAGCGGGCCGAAGATGCTGGAAATGCCGAACACCGCCCCGAATAATCCGCCGAGCTTCCCTCTTTTCTCCAGCGGGACGGCATCATACATGATGGTAAAAGCGATGGGCACAAGCGCCCCGCCGCCAATGCCCTGAACCGCCCGATACAGCGCCAATTGCGTGATGGACTGCGCCGTGCCGCACAGGGCCGACCCGAGCATAAACACAATGATCCCGAACACAAAAAACCTTTTCCTTCCATACATATCCGACAACTTCCCGAAAATCGGCATGCCGGCCATCTCCGCCACCATGTAGGCGGACGTAACCCAGACGAACTTGTCCATCCCCCCGATTTCGCCCACGATGCTGCCCATTGCCGTTGCCACGATCGAATTGTCCATGGATGCCATTAAAATACCCAGCATTAAGGCGGTGATGACGACCGGCAGCCTGCTTTTGCCTTGTTGCATCATATTCGTAAACCACTCCTTCTTTCTTTTACGGTTTCTTTCTTGGCCTGAATCGAGCATACAAAAAGAAGTATGACAACGGTTTGTCATACTTCCCCATATTTCTCGAGCATTTTTTTCAATTGTTCCTTCACGGCTTTCCGGATTTCCGGCGGTTCGATGACTTCGGCATCTTCACCGAAACTCAGCACGATCGGGACGAGCCACCGCAAGCTGCTGCGATGCTGGTTCGTCAGGATGATGTCCAGACTGCCGTCTTCTCCAAAACGCTTCTCCGCGCCGACGAAAAAATCGAGCGCCCTCGCCATGGCGGACGGAGCGATTCGGAGCACGATATCGAGCACGTCCTCCACGGGCAGCGCACTACTTCGCCGTCCTGATTCGATCTTCGGTTCATGCCGGTGATGCTGAAAATGCTCACCCGTTACATTCAAAGAAACGATGCGGGGCAGCTTGAATTCCCGATAGTCGTTCCGCAGCCGACAATAACCGTACAAGTACCACGAATCGTATTTGTACAGCAGATTGACCGGTTCGACAACCCGTTTCATCCGTTCCCCTTTGGTGCTCACGTATTCGAATTTAACCACAAGCTGCCGCCGGAGCGCATCGTGAATCATCCGAAGCGTCTCGTTGTATGGGCGCCAGCTGCCGATATCGAGCGACATGCTTGGTTTTCTGGCTTCCTGGTGCACGGTTTGGAGCTTATGGATCGTTTCCTCCGCTTTTTCATCCTCAAACACCGTGGACATGCTGCGCAAAAGAGTAACCAGCGAGCTCACGTCATAGGAACCGAGCAGGCTTTTGTCCATTTTATATTCTTCCATGATCCCGTAACCGCCGTTCGCGCCTTGATAGGAAACCACAGGAATTCCCGCCGCGCAGATGGTCTCGATGTCGCGGTAAATCGTGCGCTGGGACACGTTGTATTTTTCGGCCAGAGCGGACGCCGACAAGATTTCGTGGTTCAGCAGCATATAGATCATGGAAATAATGCGCTCAAGTTTCATGAATGACCGCCTTTGCCGTTTTTGGATGCTTATTTCTAACGTACAGTCTAGCCTGCAAAATCGTTTTTGTATAGAACGAAGAAGCAAAAAAACCAAACTGCCGGCTTCAAGCCTCCTCTTACGCTGAACGTTCCGGTAACGGAAATGCTATTGCGAAACGGCGGAAATCCCTGTTTAAATGCATTGCACCATACCAAAACGCGATAACATCGCAGAAGCATCACTTCATTCTGTCGTTTCGCAACCCCCATGCGGCGGTCCAGGCCACGGCCACGGCCGCAGTCGTTATCAAAAAGGCATCCGAATAGGCTGCTGCTCCCAGCTCGTAAAAAGGATTAAGCGGATGCGCCGCGCCGCGCCGGGCCGATACGACTGCCCCGATCAGTCCCGCTCCCGTTCCGGCGCCAAGGTAAAGCGAACCTTGAAAGATGCCGACTCCCACGCCGACCTGATCTTTGGCCACAGAGCTGACGGCTGCGCTATTGGCCGGGGAATTCAACAGCGCAAACGCAATTCCCGTCCCTAAAACGCCAGCCGAAACATGGACAGGAGAGTTTCCTGCAGCATAGGTCGACAAAAAGAAGGTGGATAGGCCCATCATGCTTGCACCGGCAATGATCAGCCGTTTCGTCCCTACCCGATCCGACAAGCGGCCAATGACCGGAGATAACGCCGCCACTGCCGCTCCTCCCGGCAGCAACACCAGCCCCGCCTGACCGGGAGTAAGCCCGTTCACCTCCACGACCAGCAGCGGAACGAACACGAGCACGGCGAAATAGGTAAACATCGAGCACACGGAAACGATCAGCGAGCAAATATAATAGCGATTTGCGAACAACACGGGCGGCATGAACGGATGGTCTGCGGCATGGATGCGCCAAACGAAGCAAGCCAATGCCACGGAAGATCCGGCAAGACAGCCGATTGCAGAAACGGAACCGAAGCCGACCGCCTCGCCCTGCGTAACGCCAAACAGCAGCAGTCCTGCGCTCAGCCCCAGCAGCGTTCCGCCAAGAAAATCGAATTTCCGGCATTCCCCTTCCCGGATACCTGACATCAGCGGCGGAAGTGCATATAACGTTCCTACAAGGATAAGCGTTGAGAGAAGCAGCGTGATCCAGAAAAGAGCCTGCCATCCCCAAAGCTGTCCCACGGTGCCTCCGAATATCGGTCCGCCCGCCGTACCGATCCCGATGCTGCCCGCAATGATGCCGAGAGCGCTGCCCCGTTTCCCTGGAGGGAGCAATTTCGATACAGCGACGACCGAAAGGACGGGAATGGCCGCCATCCCGGCCCCTTGCATCATTCGCCCCATGACAAGAACGAACAGATTCGGCGCAAGCGCGCAAATGAAACTGCCGAGCGACAGGATGCTTACCGCAGCAATAAATAGCTTCTTCAGTTCAAAAATATCCGACATCCTCCCGTACATGGGAACGCCTATCGCCAGAATCAGCGCCACGCCGCTCACCACCCAACTGATTTCGGACTTCGAGGCTGCAAATCGTTCGCTTAGGATCGGCAGCATCGGATTCACCATATCCACCGTGATCGCCGCCACAAGAACGGATAAGGCGAATGTCGCGATGATCATCGTTATTTTTCTTTGGCTGAGCCGTGGGATTGCTGTTTCATTTGCGTTGTTATTCATCATTGGATTGCCTCCTAAAAAATGATTCGTATTTTTCAGGAGGCTGCATCCACTGCTTTTTTCGCCAAGATTCTTCACTCCATCCTCGGTTCGCAAAAGCATGCAGTTGTTCACATAAGCTTGCGAAACCTTCATGTTTGCGCCTAAAAGGGACACAAAAAAAAGACACCGAAGTTTCGGTGCCCGATTTATGCCTTCCGTTTCAGTCATGTACATGAACTAGCCGAAGCCTGAATTCACGCATCAAGTTTACACGCAGAGGCAAAAAAACGTATAGACACCTTATTCGCGGACTGGATTGCATTGCAGCTTAAAAATGGGCAGACGTATCCCGTCGAAACCACATCTCCCGATTTTTTTACGGATAAATCTGCCCAAGCCGGTACGAATACGGATCTCATCGCTTTTTGCCTCCTTTCGACATAATTAAAGTCATTGTATCCGAAAGCGGTTAGGAACACAACTTCGAAATTCCGTTAGCCTATCTTTCGGTTCCAGGTTTGTTTTTGCGGATCCCGGACTTCCCCCGAACGCATAACCTGATTGCTGCTCTTCTATGTTGATTGCTCCAACACTCCACTCAAGCCCTGCTTGAGTCCTTCAACGTCAAGCCCGTCGACCGCAAAAGCCATACGCACCAGCTCCGGGGAAACAAATTCGTCGTATTTTCCCAAGTAAGGCGCTTCATCGGGACCAAGCAGCCGCAACGGATCCGTGCAGGACGCGCATTCCTGAGTGATCTGCTCGATCAACGTCCGGCTGTCCGCTTGTCCGGCAACGACAAAATAATAGGGCTCCATCGGCACGATCGAACGCAGCGAAAGACGCTCCGCAAGATTGTTTTTGAGCAGCCGTTCCAGCGTCCGGAACTGCTTGCTGCCGATCCATGGCAAAACGAACAGGGAATCGCCGCCCGCCGGAATGACGGGGGATTTCAGAAGCCCGCTTTCTCTGGCCAGCCTGCGCGCCCGCTCCAACCGGTTCACGGCTTGAGGCGCGAGATACGGATAGATGGCGGTGTCCGCAAGCACCTCGCGCATTTTCCGCACGACAAGCGTGTGAATGTCCCCGCCGCCTCCAAGCCACAGCGTATCGACTTTGCCCAGCGCCGCTTTGACATAGACGGCTTTATGCTTCGTATCGACTTCGGTCACTTTCCACAACTTGCCTGCCAATGAAAAGCAGTATCCTGGCGGCGGCACCGTCGTAATCGATCCGATTTCCTCCGTCCCGTTGTATACCGCATGCTCTTCGTCATCCTTAAAGACGGCGTAGAAACGGAAATTGTTGACGATTTTTTCGCCGGTCAGGCCGATGATCAAGCTCTGCTGTTCCGTCCACTGCACATGGTCGGTTTGCACCAAATAATTCAGAAACGTTTTATATGCATCCGGCGGAATCTGTTTGAACGAAGGCAGCGACAGCACGTAGGATGCCAGCTCGGCAGGCGTTGCCTCTCCCATGCTTTTCAGGATGCTCATCGTCTGGTGATATAAGAGCCCAATCGGCATCTTCCGAATCTCAAGCGGCTCGACGAAGCGGTCACGGACATACAGCTCGATGACCGCGATGGCACGAAGCAGCGTCCAAGGCATCCGCGCCGGCAGCATCGCGTCCTCGTCTTCTTCCTCCGGGCAAACGAACAGCATCTCGGACGGCGCGTCGTTCCGGCGTCCGGAACGGCCAAGCCGCTGCACGAAGCTTGAAGCGCTGTACGGCGCGCCAAGCTGCACCACGCGTTCGAGTTCGCCCAGGTCGATGCCCAGCTCCAGCGTCAGTGTGGCGGCGGCCACGGCGGGACCGGGACCATTCTTCAGCGCGGCTTCCGCTTCCTCGCGAAGCATCGCCGAGATGCTTCCGTGATGCACGTGGAAGACGTCCGGCTGATGGCGCTGGGCCGCGACCCTTCGCAGCTCCAGCGTCGTCAGTTCGGCATCCGAACGGCTGTTGGTGAACACGAGCGCTTTCTTCAAATGCGTGCTGTCGTATACAAAGTTATAGTAAGCTTTGCGCGCGTTTTGCAAATGCTCCGCCTGCTCCTCATCCCGCGCGTCCGGAAACGAAAAATGCTCCACGCGCAGCCGAAGCTTGCGGCCCCCGGGCACGGACACGGCCTCGACCGGCCGGACGCTGCCTGCGCCAAGCCATGCCTTCGCCGCCTCATAATCGCTTAAGGTCGCGGACAAACCGACGCGGCGCGGCGAGCATCCCGTCATTTTTTCGATCCGAGCCATTTGGCTGAGCACCTGAATCCCGCGGTCCGCACCCATAAAAGCATGAACCTCGTCGATGATGATATACCGAAGATCATGGAATAAGGCGGGGATCGCATTCGGACGGTTCATCAGCAACCCTTCAAGGGATTCGGGCGTAATTTGCAGCACGCCGGACGGGTTCTTCATCAGCTTCGTTTTCTCCGATTGGGACACGTCGCCATGCCAATGCCATACCGGAATGTTCCCGTCCCTCAGCAGCTCCTTGATCCGTTCAAACTGGTCATTGATCAGCGCCTTGAGGGGGCCTATGTACAAAATCCCGACGGAAGCGGACGGGCGTTCGTGCAGCTCGGTCAAAGCCGGGAAAAACGCAGCTTCCGTTTTGCCCGACGCCGTCCCGGCGGCAATCAGCATATGATGGTCGGAATCCATGCAAATATGAAGCGCTTCGACCTGTGCCGGACGCAGCGTCTCCCATCTTTTCCGGTATATGAATTCCTGTATGAACGGAGCCAGGCGATGGAAAACATGGTTTGCGCCTCCGCTCATAATTCAAACTCCGCCAAAAAATCGTCCAGATCGTCCTGCTCCCGGCCGGCAGCCGCAGGAGCGGCCATACGTTCACCCAAAAGTCCGCCGAAGGATGCCTCCGGATTTTGATGCAGCGTATGCAGCAGGTCCATGAAATCGCGCACCACCTCGCGCGGGGTCAGCAGCTCGTCCGCACCCAAACGCCCGACGGCCATTTCCATGAATTGAATCAAATCCGCGTCGGTCAACGATGGGGAATAGCCAAAATGCAGCCCGTGAATTTGCAGCAGCTTTTGCAGCAAAATCAAAATCTCCTCATGCGACAGCATCTCCAGCTTCAGAATCGGCCCGGTGTAATTCCGGTATCCGTTTCCGGCAAAACGCCCTTCCACCAAGCGCGAACGCAGCGCCTCGTAACTGAACAACCCGCGCCGTTCGTCCTCGACGAATTGCGGCGTCCCTCCCAGAAAAATGCCCAAATGCTCGGCTTTGCCCTGCATCGTGTCATTGAACATCGTCAGCAGCTTTTCGTAGTTGCCGGTGCGGGCCACGCTGTTCGATATTTTATACAGATTGACGCCTTCGTCGATGAACAGCAGCAGTCCCTTGTAGCCGATCTTCGCCACAAACTCCGACCAGAGCTTCATGTAATCGTACCAGGTGTCGTCATCGATGATCACGGCGACGTCAAGCTCTTTTCGGGCCTCCGTCTTGTTCGGATATTCTCCGCGAAGCCAGCGCAGCGCAGCCTGTTTTTTCTCGTCCTCTCCGAGCTTGTATCCGTTCCAGTAAGCCGCCAGCACTTTGGCAAAATCGAATCCGTGCACCAGATGGTGCATCCCGGATGCGGCCGCAATGATGCGCTTTTCCACTTCCTGCGTCAATGCCGGGTCGCCCGCTCGCAAATCGCCTGCCTTCATCGCTTCCTGCTGAATCCCCAGAATCCATTTCTGCAAAACCGCTTCCAGCGCCCCTCCGTCCGGCCGCGTCCGCGTCGACAGGTGCGTCATCAGCTCGCGGTAAGTGGCCAGTCCCTGCCCTTTCGTCCCGACAAGCCTGCGTTCGGGGGATAAATCCGCATCGGCCGTCACGAAATCGCGGTCCAGCGCATAGTTGCGGATCGTCTGCAGCAAAAAGCTTTTCCCGCTGCCGTATCGCCCGGTAATCAGCTTCATGGCGGCACCGCCTTCGGCGATGTTGTCCATGTCCCGCAAAATCGCCTCGACCTCCGGCTTTCTCCCGACCGCGATGTGCTCCAGCCCGATCCGCGGCACGACGCCCGCCGTCAAAGAATTGACAAGCGCCGTCGTCAGCCTTTTCGGTATTTTCAAATCCGTCATGGTTTCCACCTCTTTAACAATTACGCTTTCTTCAAAGCTTCTAAATACGCAATATAATCGTCCGCAACGCTCTCTCCGTCGATCACCAGATCGCCGATCGTCTCCATCGCGGCCGAGTTGATCTCATCAAGCAGCAGCTCCGCCATCGTACCGTTTGTTTCGGCAATCCGTTCGAGCTCGCCCGTTGGCATTTGAGACTTCAATGCATGCAAAACTTCCAAATGGGCTTGTCCCAGTTGCTCCGCAAACGTAGTCCAATCTTCATCCAACGCGGATGTATCCCATACGATTCGTTGTACTTCGGAGGAAGGTTCCCTGAAGACTCGTTCGACCGAGTTTTCCGGTCCTCGTCCTTCCCAATCTTCGTGGGACTCGGCACCTTCATGTTCCCCATGTTCAACCGACGGAGCGGGCGCACCTTCTTCCCTATGCCCTTCACAGGCCGGCTCTTCCCATGCCTCGATCGTCAGCATGCTGCGCACGTCCTCGCTGTCTTTTTGGAGCATGGCCAGCTTTTGCGGATCGATGGAAACGGCCGGCGCGGATGCCTTTTTAACGGCGAATTCCTTGTCCAGAAACCGCTGAATCAATGTTTCCGTTTCCCTTTTTAACGTGACTCCCCGCAGCCTTCCTTTGAAGCCGGTCAACTCCCGCAGCTTGTTTTCGGCGCACCGCAACAGCTGCGTGACGTAATAACGGAGCGGAGGACACTTTCGGAGTTCGAAGACGCGCAAAGAGATGGTCCTCCCGTACGTTTCGGCGTCGTAAACGCTGCTGCGGAACAAATACCGTTCGATCTTTTTGCCCGACCCTTTATAAAAGGTGTGCACTAGGC